>Ga0265327_10000270_pt1 | contig 102617 bp, 96 predicted proteins | sample 41621metaG_FD_202089 | JGI IMG/M metagenome (GOLD analysis project Ga0265327, IMG submission 202089) | Rhizosphere microbial communities from Carex aquatilis grown in University of Washington, Seatle, WA, United States - 4-16-21 metaG | ecosystem: Host-associated > Plants > Roots > Rhizosphere...
ATAAGTCATATTTTTTTGTTTTTTACCATTAAGTTTAATTCTTCCGTATCCTCCAAGAATACCAAAAATGAGAATAATAAGTCCGATTAGGACGATTGCTAAAGCCAGATTAGCTTTAATCCAATTTAAATCTTTAATTAAATCCATGACAGGGTCGTATTAAAATTAATAAATAAATGATTGATGTGTGGTAATAAAAATTAGTGAAGGAAAATTTTAATTTTTCCCAAGCTGGCGCGCGTTTGCAACGCGTGTCACTGCAACATTGCATAAATTGTGTGGCACGCGTCGCAAACGCGCGCCAGCAGGGTAACAAAAAATATTACCATAAACAAAGTTACACATTTTTTTGGAACTTCTGCTTTCAAACAATTGTTTTTTTATAGTAATGATTTTATTTTCAACACAGTAAAATAATAGAATGTGTGAATTATGTAATTCTTATTTATAATTGTGTAACAGCATCAAAATTATAAGATTTACTTTTGTTTTATATTTTACCCAAGCTGGCGCGCGTTTATAACGCTTGCCATTGCAACATTGCATTAATTGTTTGGCACGCGTTGCAAACGCGCGCCAGCAGGTTAATATAATAAGTTCTATTATTACCAATAAAATAATCATTTAATAATTCTACTTTACGAAGTTTATATTATTTGATATACAGTATTTTGACTATCACCGCGATTCATCGCGGCGTTTAATATCATAACTAAGGTGGCTTTAGCCACAATTTTGGACTAAAGTCCACCTGTTAGAAAAATTTTCACACCGCGATAAATCGCGGTGATAGTCAACATGCAAATAATTAAACATTTATAACTTCGTAAAGTAGAAATAAAATATATCCCAATGAAAAAGATTGTACCCCTTTTATTAATATTTGGAATATTTTCAAGTATTTGCGTTTATTGTAAAAAAGACAGTAACTCTATTGTATCAAAATCGCTTGGACTACAAAATAATAGTTTAAAAGCGAACTATTCAACTGAAATTGGTGCATGCTTTTTTTTAGCATCAAATGATACATCGTTTACAATAAATGATAATGTAACATATCAGACGTTAGGAAATTCGAATCGCGACCATCTAAGAAACGGATGTGATTCTGCAAAATTACCAATTATCGATTTCGGCAATTATACACTACTTGGGCAAAGAACCGTTTGTTTGATGTGTGACAGTGTGATAAAAAATGTTGTTGCCGATACTTTGTCGAAAAAATATGTTTATACTATTATTATTAAATCACCTTCTAAAATATTGTGCCCTCAAGTAGCGCGCATGAGTTTGAATTGGGCTACTGTGCCCAAATTACCAAAAGGATATAAAGTCGAATTTAAGATTATAAACCAATAGTTCAAAAATAAATGAATGAAAATTTATGTACATATTTTACTTGTTGCTATCATTTTTATATTTAACAACCATAATACGAAAGCCCAAATAAATGAAAAAGGATTCCCTAATAGCTTTAATTTTATCAGTAATAAAAAAATAAAAAATTTGCAAGCTATCATAATGCCGGCTATTGACATAAACGTATTGAACAGTGAAGATAGCATTCAAAATAATTCGACTGGTGCAAAACCGTTTAGATTTGCAAAAGGAACAATTGTCAATTTCGCGCTTGATAACAGTGGCGTATGGGATACTTTAAGTACCGGCGATAGAATCTGGCGTTTAAAAATAAAATCACCGGGCGCATATTCAATTAACATTCTTTTTAGTGAATATGAGATACCCGATGGCGCGAAGGTTTTTATTTATAATACAGATACAACAAAAATTATTGGCGCATTCACTTCGAAAAACAATAGCGCTTCAAAATTGCTGGCAACCCAGCCGGTTTGGGGCGACGAAATAATAGTTGAATATTTTGAGCCGGTAAATTGGATTAACCAAAGTACATTAACCATCGGTATTATTGGACACGACTATAAAGGTATTTTTAGAAACCAGAAAATACAAAAAGGAATATCCGGTTCATTGTCATGCGAAGTTGATATAAATTGTTCGGATGGAAATAATTTACAAACCGAAAAAGGTTCGGTCGCTAAAATAACTTATTTAATAGGGTCAGATACATATTTATGCACCGGTTCTCTTATCAACAACACAAAACAAGATGGTACGCCGTATTTTCTGACAGCTAATCATTGTATTTGCAATCAAGCAAGTGCTGCCACAGTTATTGTGTATTTTAATTTCGAAAGACCTTTGTGCAGTAGTGGAATTGGTTCGGACAGTCAAACCATTTCTGGTGCTACACTCAAAGCTAACTGGGCAGGCTCAGATTTTTCGTTATTACAACTTAGCTCAATACCATTACAATACTTGAAACCCTATTTTTTAGGTTGGAATAGAAGCAGCACAAATCCTTTTGAACCGGCATATTGCATTCATCATCCGCAAGGCGATGTAAAAAAAATATCTTCCACCAACGGCAGTATAACAGCTATGTCAATCAATTCTTATTCAAGTTCAGCAAGTTGTGATGTCAATATAAATAAAGACGTATGGTATGTTACGCAATGGACAACCGGCACAACGGAAGGTGGCTCGTCGGGCGCATCGCTACTCGATAATAATCATGAAATCGTTGGTCAATTATATTCAGGTAATTTAGTTGCAATTTGCAATGGAACTTCAACTTTTGGACGCTTCTCCACTTCGTGGAATGGAAATAATACGCCCGAAACTCAACTCAAATTTTGGTTAGACCCTACAAATTCAGGCGTTATAACATTAACTGGAAATTTTTCAACTATAACATCTGGTCTTAATAAGGTTTATTCAACTCGCGGCAATGGTTGCGAAATAACCTATACTGTTTCGCCAAATCCTGCAAATAATAAAGTAAAAATTACGCCGACTATACCAGCGCCTTGCAATATGTTTACATCATTAAATAATGGTTTTATTTTGGTTTATGATTGTCTGGGGTCGTTGAAAAAAAAGATGCGCTACAAAGTTGGAGATATTACCGAAATTGATGTGAGTGATTTATCGACTGGCGTTTATCAAATAAACATTTGCGATGGTGCGAAGACAACAACTAAATCGATCATCGTGCAACGATAATAAATAATTCATAATTGATAATGGACAATTGACAATTTTCCCAAGCTGGCGCGCGTTTGTAACGCGTGCCACACAATTATGCGTTGCAAAGGCACGCGTAGCAAACGCGCGCCAGCAAGAAAAGTTATCAAATGTGGAGTTTAGAAACCACTTTAAAAACAAGGCGAAACCGAAAAGCCTTATGAGTAGGAAATTTTAATAAAAAGAATGATGAAAAAAATTTATTTAGTTTTTATTTTGCTCACAGCAGCAACAATAATTTATGCGCAAGAACCAATTAATAAAGGACAAGCACAGTTAAATGCCGGCGTAGGTTCATCATCATGGGGACTTCCTATTTATTTAGGATTAGACTATGGTGTCAATAAAGATATTACGGTTGGATGTGAAATTTCATTTCGTTCCTACCATGATACTTGGTCAGGAAATAATTACGATCATACAATATTTGGTGTTTTAGGGAATGCAAATTATCATTTCAATAGCGTTCTAAAAATACCAACCAATTGGGACTTTTATGCCGGATTAAATATAGGTTTTAATAGTTGGAATTCGCCGGATAATTATGGAGGCGCACATTCATCGGGATTAGGTCTTGGTGGACAAATTGGAGGTCGATACTATTTTAACAATAAAATTGGAGTTAATCTTGAATTGGGAGGCGGCAATGCTTTTTCCGACGGAAAATTTGGGATTTCTATTAAAATATAACACATCTGGCACGTGTTTGCAACGCGTCCCCTGCTGGTGCGCGTTTGCAACGCGTACCATTGCTATATTGTATTAATTGTGTGGCACGCGTTGCAAACGCACGCCAGCGAAACATTTTAGTAAAACAATCCAATAAGCAATGTGTGAATGATACAATTTATTAACAAAGTAATGTAACATTTACCACGTCTCGCCAAACTATCTTTATACTGTGAAAATTCATTCACAATTTATAATCAAAAAAAATGAAATCAATCAATTATGTAACAATACTTGCTATTATAATAGCATTTTTTGTTGGCGGATGTAAAAAAACAACAGTTGACGCGCCAGTAGTAATCGCGCTGCAATTTACAATACAAACACCTATTGCACTTGCAAGCGCAGCCAACTTTGCAATTCTGTCTGGCGCTACAATTTCAAATACAGGAACAACTTCCATTACCGGCGATCTTGGCTTAAGCCCCGGTTCTTCAGTAACTGGTTTTTCAACAGTTACATTATCCGGCACACAACATATAACTGACGCAACAGCCGCTCAGGCAAAATTAGATTTAGCAACTGCATATATTGCAGCAGCCGCATTAACATGCCCTGACAAAGTAATATTAGCCGACAATATTGGTGGTCTAACATTGACGCCGGGTTTATATTATTCAATTTCTTCGTTATCCATATCATCAGGCGACGTTACTTTTGATGCAAAGGGAAATCCAAATGCCGTTTTTATCATTCAAATAGCATCAACATTTACAACAACTCCGGGGCGCAAAGTTATACTTAGCGGAGGTGCGCAGGCATCCAACATTTTTTGGCAAGTAGGCAGTTCCGCAACATTTGGAACAACATCAGTAATAAAAGGAACTATTTTAGCGATGGCATCAATTAGTTTTAACACCGGCGCAACACTCGATGGTAGAGCGCTTGCCAGAACCGGTTCTGTTACTTTGCAAGCTAACACTATTGTAAAACAATAAAAAACAAAATGAACAATATAAACGAAATGACTACAATTGTTCTTCAAGAACCATACAAAGTTCAGAATTTCGACCAAGCTTATGCAATTATTGCAACTAACAGAAAAATTCTAAACATCATTTGGCAGAGATGAAATATATCTAATGTTTCAGATAACGAACCTGCTTATAATTTTGACCAATTAATTACAAAAATCTATTATTAAAAAAGCATAAAGATGAACTACATTAAACAATTGTACCGATTAAAGATGAAATACTTTAAACAGGTGTATCGCGTAATATTATTGTATTTTAAAAGCGAAATCAGATTTTTAAAATCTAAAAACTACATTGCCGGAAAAAAAGAATAAAAGAGTTACGTATTGAAAGATTTATTGCTTGAACAACATTGGCTTTGATTTTTAATGAGCTGTTTGAAAATTATTTATCAACGACAGCTCTTTTTTTTGATTTTTTGGCGAATAAAAAACATACGAATTATGCAACTTTAATTCAGAATTATGTAATACTTCATGGATAAATAAATCTCACTTTTGTTGTGTGAAAATTAATTCACATTTAATATTTATTGAAATGGTAAAAATAATTGACAATCACAAAAAAATCGCAAAACATTGCGAAGAAGCTGCAAAGCATCATCACGAAGCTGCAAAACATCACGAAGCAGGCGAACATGATAAAGCGCACCAAAGTACGCTTAAAGCACATGGTCATTTAGCCCATGCAGCCGAAATTCAGAAAGAGATTTTAAAAGAGCACGCATCAAAAAAGTAGTTTACTTTGAGAGTTGGCTCATCAGTTTCGAGATGTATCGATAAAATCGTTTTCGATAAAAAATGATTTAAGAAAACATAAATCTCTTAAGAAAAAACTGGCGCATATTTGCAAATCAGGTTCACAACTATAATTTAATTTGTAATATTATTCCAATATTTGAATGAATTACCTCTTTTACGATAGCGCCAGTTCCTATAATACAAAATTACGAATTTTCAAGTAGAATTATTATTACGAATTCTCATCCAATCGAAAATCAATATTAAATAAATCATTATTTAGTTCTGAACTGTTAAGTAGTACAGCAAAAATATTCGACATTAATTATTTTGTTTATTAACACATTATCAGGCGAAAGCAAAATTGTCAATTGTCCATTATCCATTATCAATTACTTAATACTGTCGATACATGTTTATTTTTAAAATATTTACAAAATGAATTCAAAAATTGAAGAACCGGCAACAGCCACTAATACGGAAGCTTTAATTGCGCCCAAATGGGCTAAGTACCGGTCGGAAATGCGTAGTTCTTTCCCTTCTCCTTATCGCGGCGAGAAAGATTCATTGGCAGAAGGCATAAGCGATGCAATCCGCGAATTGGATAGACTTAAACCGGAAAAATGCGGTGGCGCAGCTTACTTAGGTACAAATCCGGCATTGACAATTGATTTTGACAATGTGAAAAATATTTCATTAAATCCTAAGATGAGTACCTCCGAAAATGTCATTAAACAAGTTATTCAATTATTCGAAGGTTTAGCAAACTGGGGACACCCACTTACCATGTGTAATGTTACGCCGCAGGGAAATACTGCTGCTATAGTTGCTGCAATATTAACCGAAATATTTGCTCCAAACATTCTTGAAGGCGAATATGCCTGGAATATTCATAGAGCAGAATTAGAAACTGCTGGTATCTTGGCAAATCTTGTTGGATGGAATCCAATGAAAGCCGGATGCGTCTATACTTATGGCGGTTCTGGTTGCTGGACGTATCATCTTAAATATGCACTTACGCGTGTTCTTCCGAATTCAAGAAATGCAGGAATCCGAACCGATGTAAAAGTTCTTTGTTCGCAACAGGCACATTATACCATGCTTAACAGTACCGACTGGACTGGCTTAGGAATGGATAATATTATTTGTATCGAAACAGACATCGAAACAAATGCGATGGACATGATCCACCTTGAAGAAGTTTTAAAAGATTGTCAAACAAAAAAAATTCCGGTTGCATCCATCGTCTGTACAATGGCTACAACCGACGCTAACGCCTTTGACCCTGTTGAAGACGTTCGGAAATTAATGAATAAATATCCCAACCCTGCCGGTTATGGCAAGACATTATTATATTGCGATTCGGTAATTGGATGGGCTTGGATAGCTTTTAAAAATTACGATTTTAAGTTAAATCATCTTGGTTTTTCGCAAGCTGTGTTACCTTATATCGAAAACAATTACAACGCTGTCAAAGGCATATTCTTTGCCGATGCTTTTGGTGTTGACTTTCATAAGACTGGTTTTTCACCTTACATCAGCAGCGCATTTGTATATCAAAATGCAGACGAATTTGAATCGCTGCTTTCACGCGAAACGCCGGTTTATTTACAACCACGTTCGCCGTACAATCCAATGAATTACACGTTAGAAGTTTCAAGAGCGGCTACTGGTTCGCTGGCAGGATGGGCAACGCTTAAATTTTTCGGACATGAAGGATTTCAGTCTGTTTTAGGTGGCATACTCGAAAACAAAGTCTATTTACAAAATCAAATTGCGAATAATTCGGAAATGGTTTGTGTAAACCAATCTGATTACGGATTGGCTACACTTTTGCGAATTTATCCACAAGGGACAGATGCTTCACTTCAATATGAAATAGAATTACATGACGCTTCTTTTCGTGACGATTTAATTAAACATAATAAACTGATACATGCTATTGGTGATAAATTATTTGAATGGTTCAGGCAAGGAAAAATAATAGATGGACTTTGCACTCCGTATTTAAGTTTTAGTACCGGTTTTCGTTCTGCTGAATATAATAGAGAATTGAAAGATAAAGAAGCTGTAATATACGCTATTAAAATGTTTCCAATGAATGTCTATATTACACCCGAAGTAATGAATCATGTATTAAAATGCGTCATTGCTGCAAGAGATGAAGTAATGATGTAAGTAATTGCGAATTATTAATTACGAATTACGAATATTGCTTACGCTTGAAAATCATCCACATAAAATAAAATTTAATAAATAAATTAAAATGAAAAAACTCGAAAATAAAACCGTATTTATTACAGGAGGATTATCCGGTATCGGGAAAGCTTGCGCTATTGCAGCAGCCCACGAAGGCGCTAATGTTGTAATTGCTGATTTTAGAACTGATTTATTAACTGAAACAATGGATGAGTTAACTGCTATTAATCCGAGAGCTATTTTTGTTGAATGTGATGTTTCAGAAAATTCGCAGGTTGAAGCTGCAATTCACCGTACCGTCAGAGTATTTGCCACTATTGATGTCGCGCTGAACAATGCCGGTATTTTTGGCGAAGTAAATAATGTTGCTGATATGACTGAACATGCGTGGCATAAAGTAATCAATGTAAATCTGAATGGCGTCTTTTATTGTATGAAACATGAATTAACGCAAATGGCAATACAAAAACATGGCGTTATTGTAAACGTTTCATCAGTTTTGGGTAAGGTTGGATTTGCAGGTTCGTGCCATTATGTTGCAACAAAACATGCCGTTATTGGTTTAACCCAAACAGCAGCCTTGGAATATGCAGCGCACGGTATTCGGGTAAATGCTATTTGTCCCGGATTTACCGAAACGCCATTGCTTACAGGAGCCGGTATTGTTGAAAACTCAGACCGACAAAACGATATAATAAGTCATCACGCAATGCATCGTTTGGGTAAGTCAAAAGAAATAGCTCCCGGATTTATTTACCTCGCATCCGACGATAGTTTATTTGTTACCGGCACAACGCTCGAAATCGATGGTGGCTTTTTAATACACTAATTTTTAAAGATGCCGCATCTACAAAATGATATTTTAAAATAATAATAGAAAGAAAATAGTATGATTACAAAACCAATTATATCGGCAGCAGATGCCGCCGGTAAAATCAAAGATGGAAACTCGCTTATGGTTGGTGGATTCATGGGATGTGGTTCGCCGCACACCATCATTTTAGCCTTGAAAGAAAAAGGTAAAAAAAATCTGACATTGATTTCCAACGACACTGCAATCCATAACTTTAAGACCGATACAATAACCGGTTTAGCACATTTAGTTCAGGGAAAAATGTTTAGCAAAATTATTGCAAGCCATATCGGTGCGAACCAAGAAACCCAACGGCAGATGAATGAAGGCGAAACTTATGTCGAGCTTGTACCTCAAGGTACGCTTGCTGAACAAATACGTGCAGGAGGTGCGGGGTTGGGAGGTTTTCTGACACCTACGGGACTTGGTACCGAAGTAGCAACCGGTAAACAGATTATTCTTGTCGATCACCATTCGTTTTTGTTAGAGCTTCCGTTAAAAGCAGATGTGGCAATTATAAAAGCTAAGAAAGCTGACAAAGCAGGAAATCTGGTTTACAATGGAACTGCCAGAAACTTTAATCCTTTGATGGCAAACGCAGCAGCAATCGTAATTGCCGAAGTCGAAGAAATTGTTGAGACAGGAGAAATTGATCCAAACGACGTTCACACATCTTCAATTTTCATAGACTTTTTAGTTATAGCAAATCAACTTGATTATTAGAAAAAATACAAATTATGGAATATATAGCAAACAAAGAAATAATTGCCCGACGCATCGCACAAATTTTTCAGTCTGGCGAAGTGGTAAATCTCGGTATTGGTCTTCCCACGATGGTGGAAAAGTACATTTCTGATGACGTTAATGTTATACTGCAATCGGAAAATGGTATTATGGGACTTGGACCGGCACCGGCAAAAGGTCATGAAGACAGAGATATTACTGATGCCGGTGGTAATGCAGCAAGTATCCGGACTGGCGGTTGCTTTTTCGATTCTGCAGCAAGTTTCGGTATTATACGTGGCGGTCATGTCGATTATACAGTATTGGGTGTTTTAGAAGTTGATCAATATGGTAATCTGGCTAATTATAAAGTTCCGGGTAAAATGGTTCCGGGCATGGGTGGCGCAATGGATCTTACAATCGGTGCGCGTATCGTCATCGCTGCTACATTGCACTTTCAACCAACAGGTGAGTCGCGCCTAAAACGACTTTGTACCCTTCCTTTTACTGCACATAGTGAAGTTAATATTGTTGTTACCGATGTTGGAGTGTTTTTAGTTATGGGTGGACGGTTTCAATTAACGGAATGTTTTACTCCATACACACCCGAATGGATTGTGGAACACACCGATGCCGATATTGTCATTAAAAATAATTGTCGAATGGTAACTATAAACACACAAATCTGGGAGGAAAAAAAATGAGCGCAGTAAGTATTATTGGCGCATACAATTCAAAGTTTGGCGCTTTTGTAAAACGCAACCGCGAAACAAGTTCTATTACAGACTTGAAATCTATATACGAACTAATTATCGAAGCCGGAAAAGGTGCGCTTATTGATGCCGGTATTAGAGGAAAAGATGTTGATGGTGTGTGGCTTGGAAGTTTCGCGCCGGGTTTATTGGCGAATCAAGAACATTTGGCGGCTTTTGCAACAGAGATTGATCCGGAAGGATTGCGTTTCAAATCGATGACGCGTTGTGAGGCAGCTTGTGCCTCTGGTTCAGTAGCTTTATATGACGCTCTTTATGCCGTAGAATCTGGTCGTGTAAAAATTGCCTTGGTAGTTGGCGTTGAAAAAATGAATATGCTCGATACCAAAGGAGTAACGCACGTTCTAGCAACTTGTTCGTATTGGCCTGAAGAAGGCGCTAAATCTGTGAGCTTTCCATTTCTTTTTGCAGAATATGCTAAGAGTTACAAGGAACATTACAAAATTGGAGATAAAGAATTTGAGCGAATGCTTGCTTCAGTGTCGGCATTGGGTTATAAAAACGGTGTGGACAATCCGCTTGCGCAGTTTGGCGTTGGTGGCCCTTCCGACAAACTTGGACTTTTTACGGCTGATGCTATTTTGAATTTGCCTCCCGAAAAAAATCCAATCATTGCCAGTCCGCTTCGTCTGCACGATTGTTCGCTAATTACAGATGGATCGGCAGCAGTTGTTATTATGAAGACATCTGATGCGTTGAAAGCAGGTAAAAAGGTTGTAGAAATTGCCGGTATTGGACACATAAACGAACGTATTGCAGTTTCAGTTCGACCGAATATGTACGATTTTATGGCTGGAAAAGAAGCTGTTCGTCGCGCTTTCAATGAAGCTAAAATTACAATTAATGATGTAAATATCGCTGAAGTACACGATTGTTTTACAATCACTCAGATACTTTGCACCGAAGCACTCGGTTTATCAAAAGATGGTCAGGCTGGTAACGATTATTTGGAAGGACGTTTTACGCGTGATGACGAAAAATGCGCAGTCAATTTATCCGGTGGCCTAAAAGCGAAAGGGCATCCAGTGGGTGCAACCGGTGTTTCCATGCACGCGTTAATTTACAAACAATTAGTTGGCGAACCTATTGGAGCAACGTTGTCAACAAAAGTACCTACAGTTGGTGTAACTTTCAACGTCGGCGGTTCTGCGGTTACAAATTGTGTGTCAGTTTTGCGACGTTTAAAATAAAAAAAAATCATTATAAAAACGATTATGAACTTATCAGATATTAAAGACAATGCTTTTTCAATGCCGATAACAAGTCCGGCGTTTCCAAGAGGCCCATATTATTTTAAAAACCGCGAATTTATGATTATCACGTATCGCACAGATATTGATGCTTTACGTAAAATAGTTCCGGAACCACTTGAAGTTTCCGAGCCGATTGTTAAGTTTGAATTTATTCGTATGCCAGACTCTTCGGGGTTTGGCAATTACACAGAATCCGGTCAAATTATTCCGGTAACTTTCGAAGGTGTGAAAGGCAGTTATGTACACGAAATGTTTTTGAACAATCAACCTGCCATTGCCGGTGGACGCGAATTGTGGGGTTTCCCGAAAAAACTTGCATCGCCTCATCTCGAAGTTGACAGCGATACATTGCTTGGCACGCTTGATTATGGCAAAGTTCGGATTGCAACGGCAACAATGGGATTCAAACATCATTTAGCTGATCATGCAGCTGTCTTAGAATCGCTTGCTATGCCCAATTTCCTTTTAAAAATTATGCCTCACGTTGACGGTTCAGCACGTATTTGCGAATTAGTTCGATATTATACAACCGAAGTAACACTCTTGGGAGCATGGACAGGTCCTTGCTCGTTGGAATTACATCCACATGCCCTTGCTCCGGTCGCAGATTTACCCGTACATAAGGTTTTGTCGGCTATACATTTTATAGCAAATCTGACATTGACTACCGGCGAAGTAGTTCATGATTATTTAACTACGACAAAGCTTAGAACTTTGTCTCTGCTAAATAATTTTTAAACCATTTGGCGTATTTCTCATGAATGAATGATTTTTGTATTTTGCTACAGATAAGAATGTTATAAGAACATTGCTAAACGAGCATGTGTTAACAAGATTGCTATAAGCAATCAAAAGCAGACAAAAAATGACATATAAAACTGAAAGACTAAATACTTCGATGCTTCGGGAAAAAGCAGAAGAATTGTTAAAAGTTAAGAAATCGGATTCAAAAAAAGTTCTTTCTGAAAATGAAATGTTGAAACTTATACATGAGTTGGAAGTTCATCAGATAGAATTGGAAATGCAGAACGATGAACTTTTGATTGCAAAAAAAAATATAGAACTTGCCGAACTAAAATATACCGAATTATATAATTTTGCTACGTCCGGCTATCTTTCACTTTCTGCAACAGGTTTCATTCTTGATTTGAATTATACCGCAGCCAAGATGCTAGGAAAAGAACGTTCAAATTTAATAAATAACTTGTTCGCATTTTTTGTGTCGGAAGACATGCTGCAAATTTTTAATGAATTTTTCTGTACTGTTTTTCAAAGCAAATCAATTACGAAATGCGAAGTAGTTTTAGTAACTAAAAATAGTTTATCTATTTATGTAAATCTGGACGGAAAGTGCAGCGAAAATGGTGAACAATGTGAAATAACTTTGACTGACATTACTGAACGGAAACTGGCGGAACTGGCATTAGTACAAAGCGAAGAAAGATTCAAAGGAGCGTTTGAAGCAGCTGCACATGGAATTGCACTTATCGATACAAACGGTAAATTCATCCAGATAAACCAACCGTTTTGCGATATAGTCGGATATACAAAAACAGAAATGTTAACGAGTGATTTTCAAAATTTTACTCATCCCGATGATATTGAAGTTGATATTAAATATATAAACCAATTACTGTCTAACGAAATTCAATGTTATCATTTAGAAAAAAGATATTTTCATAAAAACGGAGAATTTATTTGGGTAATATTGAGCGTTACGCTTATTAGAGATGAAAATAATATACCCGTTCATTTTGTTACGCAAGTAATTGATATTACAAAACGAAAAAAAATTGAGCAAGAACTCCAACAACATACTAAAGAATTAAGTCAATTAAATATCGACAAAGACCGTTTTATCACAATTCTTGCACATGATTTGAAAAGTCCGTTTAACTCGCTTATTGGTTTATCTGATTTATTAGTGAAAAATTTTCGAGAATATGATACAAATAAAATTGATAAATTTGTAAATCAAATAAATAATTCAGCCAAAAATACATACAAACTTTTGGAAGACATATTAACGTGGATAAAAGCCCAAGCAGGTAAAATTACTTTTACTCCCGAAAAATTAAATTTTTCAAATATTTGTCAAAATATTATTGAAAGCCTCAAACAATCGGCAACTGACAAAAATATAATAATCAATTATTTTGCATCAGAAGAAATAAATATGTTTGCCGATAAATATATGCTGCTTATGATATTACGAAACCTTGTTTCAAATGCAATAAAATTCACAAATATTGGCGGACAAATTAATATCTATGCTGAAATAAATCAAACAAATGCAATAATAACAGTTTCAGATAATGGAATAGGTATTGGACATGATATATTAAACAATATTTTTGAAATTAATGCATTACGCTCTACCGAAGGCACTGCACACGAACAAGGAACAGGGTTTGGTTTATTGCTTTGCAAAGATTTTGTTGAAAAACACGGCGGAAAAATATGGGTTGAGAGCGAAGTGGGAAAAGGTAGCGAGTTTAAATTTACAATACCACTGTTCGATGAAAAAAAAGTTTAATATTTTAAAGCGCAAAAGGAGTTTGCTCCCAAGTTGACGCGCGTTTGCAACGCGTGCATCGTAAACAGGTTCATTATTCAGTTTGTGACATAAATGTGTAGCACGCGTTGCAAACGCGCGCCAGCGTCTGTAAAAAATCAATCTTGCATATCGAGTTAATCGTGTCTAAAAAAAAAGCTTTATTTTTAAGACAGTTACTATAATCAAAAAACAGAAATTATCAAAATGAAAAATACTGAAATTACGGTTGCGGAATATTTACTTATACGTCTGAAAGAGATTGGCGTTAATCATCTTTTTGGGGTACCGGGCGATTTTGTGCTGGGCTTTCTGAATCAGGTGTTAAAAAGCGATGTTAAATTTATTGGAACTTGTAACGAACTGAACGCCGCTTATGCCGCCGACGGTTACGCACGCATACAAGGTATTGGTGCGTTTGCATCAACTTTTGGCGTTGGCGAATTGAGCGCATTAAATGGCGTAGCCGGAGCTTTTGCTGAGCGTGTGCCGGTGGTCGTCATAACCGGTTCACCAGCAAATATTAATTTCCGTGCACGAACTTTGTTGCATCATACGTTGGGCGACTATCAAATTCCAATGAAGATGTATGAAAAAATTACGATTGCATCGACGCAACTTTTTTCCGGCGAAACCGCTCCGGCAGAAATTGACAGAGTTCTTTCGAAATGTATTTCGCACCAGCGACCGGTTTACATAAGCATTCCATCGGACGTTGTGATGATGAAATGCAGTCCGCCAATAAAATTTGATTTTCCTAAACCGCCACAAAGCGACAAAAACGCGCTCGATGAAGCGATTAGCGAAACGCTCGAAATGTTTAATCATGCGCAAAAACCTGTCGTAATCGGTGGTGTTGAATTGATTCGGTTGAAACTTCAAAATGAATTTGCCGGATTTCTTGCTAAAACAGGATTTCCATTCGTAACAATGATGTTAAGTAAAACATTACTTTCCGAGCATCACCATCAGTTTATTGGTTTATTCGAAGGCGACAGAAGCCGCACTTATGTCAGTAACCGCATGGAATCAGCAGATTGTGTTTTACAACTTGGCGACATGATGACAGATTTTAACACCGGTGGATTCACAATAAATCTTGACAACGCTAAAACTATAAGCGCAAACAGACATTTGGTGAAAATAAAAAACCATTATTTCGACAATGTTTCTCTTAAAGATTTTATTCTTGGTTTGACTGAAAAGTTATCATTCCGAAACGCTGAAACCTTAGATATTCAAAGTGCATCGCAAGGTTGCGTACATCGACATACAGCGTTGTTCCGCACAGAGCCACAAAACCCGTTAACAATAAAACGTTTCTTTGATAGGATAAGCCATTTTATCGAAGAAAATTCAATCATCATTGCAGAAACTGGAGTTTCACTTTTTAGTGCAGCCGAAATGCTTATGCCGGAAGGAGCCACTTACATAGGGCAGACTTTTTACGGTTCAATCGGTTATACAGTCGGTGCGACGCTTGGCGCATGTCTGGCAGCGCCCGAACGTCGTACAATCCTTTTTATCGGCGACGGTTCTTTTCAGGTAACCGGTCAGGAACTTTCGACAATGATTCGTAATCATTTAAACCCAATTATTTTTTTAATCAATAATGACGGTTACACCATTGAGCGCGTCATTACAGATCATTCTTATAACGACATTCAGCCCTGGAAATATCACAAATTGGTGGACATTTTTGGTGGCGGTTTGGGTTTCGATGTTTTTACAGAAGGCGAACTTGAACTGGCACTCGACAAAGCAGCCAAAACAGATGATCTTGTTTTTATCGAAATTCATACTGACCGTTGGGACTGTCCCGAATCTCTCCGCAGTGCAGGTCAGACAATGGCAAAAATCAATTTGCTTGATTAATTTATAAACTTTCCACAAAACAAAAAACAATGACACATTTAAAAACTCAAACAAAAATAATTGCAACGTTGGGACCAGCATCGTCGTCCAAAGAAATTCTTCGTCAACTTATTGAAAACGGCGTCGATGTATTCCGTCTTAACTTTTCACATTCCAATAAAGACGAACATTTACGATTGATAAATCTTATAAAGGACTTGAATATAGAACTCGGAACGAATGTTTCTATTCTTGCCGATTTACAAGGTCCCAAATTACGAGTCGGCGAGATTGAGAACAATCTTATTCATTTACACGAAAATGACATCATAACTTTTGTAACCGAAAAATGTATTGGTACAAAAGAACATATTTATATGAGCTATCAGAAATTTCCACATGATGTCAATATTGGAGAATCAATATTGATTGACGATGGCAAAATAAAACTTGAAGTTATTGATACCGATAAACGAGATTTTGTGCAGGCTAAAGTTATTTATGGTGGTCCTCTTTCGTCAAAAAAAGGCGTAAACCTACCGGAAACCAAAGTATCGCTTCCTTGTCTAACCGAAGAAGATATTTCGAATGCTATTTTTGCTTTGACACAAGGAGTAGATTGGATTGCGTTATCGTTTGTCCGAAAAGCTTCTGATATTCTTGATTTGAAAGATCTTATCAAAAAAGAAAAAGGACATGCCGGCGTAATAGCAAAAATTGAAAAACCAGAAGCGCTCCTCGATTTAGATCAAATTATTGATATGGCAGACGGCATTATGGTTGCACGTGGTGATCTTGGCGTCGAAGTTCCGTTTAACGAAGTTCCGTTGATTCAAAAATTAATTGTTGAAAAATGCAATGCGCGTTCAAAACCGGTTATTATTGCTACCCAGATGATGGAAAGTATGATTACTAATTTCAGACCAACCAGAGCCGAAGTAAATGATGTTGCCAATGCTGTTCTCGATGGCGCTGATGCGCTGATGCTTAGCGCTGAAACTTCGGTGGGTAAATATCCCGTTGAAACAATTAACAGTATGCAAAGAATTATTGAATATACCGAAAATCATGGTAACCCATTTAATAAGCAACATACACCAATGCAAGGAGTTCCTACTTTTCTTGCAGATTCTATTTGTTTTAGCGCATCGAATCTGGCACAGCAAGTTGGAGCAAAAGCTATCGTTACATTTACACATTCGGGCTACACCGCTGTCAGAATATCGAGCCACCGACCAAATGTTAATATTTATGCGTTTACAAACAATCAAAAACTGTTGCACAAAATTCCTTTGGTTTGGGGAATCCAACCATTCTATTTGGAAACGTACAACTTTTTAGATCAGGCAATACGCGATTCAATTGAAATATTAGTTGCGCAAAAATTACTAAATCAGGGCGATTGTGTAATTCATGTAGGCAGCACTCCGCTTGAACTTCACGGACGAACAAATATGCTAAAAGTTAGTTATATTTAAACAATAAAATATGTGAATGTTGCAATTATTCTCAAAAGTTATGTAACATAAATTTGTTATAAGTTGATGACCTTTGAACTTTGTAATTTATTGACTTATTAAAATTAATTCTAAATTATCCGGTTCGGATTAAAAAAAACAAAATGGACAAAATATTAATCGCGTTAGATTATTCACCGGCAGCTCAAATAGTAGCCGAAGCAGGATATGCATTAGCCAAAACCATGCAGGCTGAAGTTACTTTATTACATGTAATATCCGACCCAATGTACTACACACTGGCTGACCATGTAAAAATAATGGGGTTCACAGGTCACAAAGAAGCAAGACCGCTACAAGTTGAAAATGCTGAAGATATGAAAAACACATCGTTGCTTTTTCTAAATAAAATAAAACAATATCTTGGCAATGAAACCATTCAAATTTTATTAAATGAAGGTGATTTTGCTGATTGTATTTTAAAAACAGCTAAAGAATTACATTCCAATATAATCGTCATGGGTTCTCATAGCCGGCGTTGGCTGGAAAATATTGTGATGGGGAGTGTTACCGAAAAGGTTTTACATCTTACTTCGATACCGCTTTACATCATTCCGACAAAAAGGCAAAATTAAAATGCATAAATTTTAAATTCATGAAAAATTATACAATTAATTTCAAAATCATAATGTGGGTCGCCATTGTTTTATTTACAATTGTTTTATGTAAAACTGCAAAATCGCAAAGCAATTTTTGTGTTTCGACCTTAACCGATTTATCAAAAACACAACTGACTAAAATTGATTCGCTACACATTGTTTATCAAAATGAAATGTCGGCATTACGTCAACAGGAGAGAAAAGCTACAGGAATAATACGCGATGGAATTGTTATGCAAATGAACGACAAATGTACCGAACATTTAAACGACGTTAGAAGTTTACTCACCGATAGTCAAAAAATAATTTTCGATACATTTAATAACGGAATAGGCAAAGGCGATGGCACTGGCTGCGGTTTCGGTCGAGGAAATAAAAGAAGCGCCATAAACGGTGATACGAAATAGAACCGACGTTTTTTATCAAATTAAATCTGACAGGTTGCAAATGAGCATTAATAAATAATCACATGAAAATCACATTGGAAAAAAAAACAATTTACATTTTTTTTATTGCTGCATTTGCTTTGGTGTCGATAATAATAGCATTTTTTTTTAGCACGCAAAAAATAAAGTCAACAAGCAACTGGGTCGAACATACAGAAAAAGTGCTTAGTAAAAGTGATAAAGTGTTGATGGATATTTTGAATATAGAAACCGGTTCGAGAGGGTATATAATAACGCGGAACGAATTATACTTAAAACCTTATCAAATAGCGCTCGCTACAATAAACCGCAATTTGTCAGAATTGGCAGTACTTACTATTGACAATCCGCAACAGCAAACCCGGATTGATTTATTGAAAAAAATAATAGAAGAAAAACTGAGCTACTCCGAAGTAACAATAGAAGATATAAAAGAAAACAGGTTGACCAATGCGCAAAAAATGGCAGCGAATGAAAAAGGTAAAAATTTAACAGACGAAATCAGGAGTACAATAACGGATATTAATTTAGAAGAGTTTAAATTACTTAAACAACGGAAAATTGATTTCGAAAATAGTGGCAAAAATTCGCAGTTAATATTTATTTTACTCATAATCATTATTGCTTTCATACTATTGCTTGTTATTGTTATTATCCGAAATCAAAAAATTACAAATAAATTTGCAACTGAATTGGAAAAATCGAACGATCTTTTTTCAACTTTATTCAATCACAATCCTGCCGCCATTTCAATTAAACGCATCAGCGACGGCAAAATAATTAATGTCAACAATAGTTTTTTGCACTTATATGGTTTTGCATCAAAGGATGACGTAATTAATAAAACAACTGTCGAACTAAATTTATTTGTTGACAATGCGCATACCGAAGAACTTGACAATCTTTTGAAAGAGAATAAAATAGTCCGAGACTTGGAAACGAATATCAAAACCGTGCAAGGCGAAATTAAATGGACGTCAGCATCTGTTATTCTAATAGAAATTGATGACGAACCTTGTCTTTTTGCTGTTTCAGTCGATATTACACATCGTAAAAAAGCTGAAGAAGAATTATTGGCTGTAAATAAAGAATTGGAAAGCTTTACCTATTCCGTTTCGCACGATTTGCGAGCGCCGCTTAGAGCAATAAATGGTTATGCCAAAATTTTGGAAGAAGATTACGGCGCAGTTTTAGATGCCGACGGTAAAAGTTCGTTGACTGCAATAATGAAAAACTCAAAAAAAATGGGCGATCTGATTGACGATTTGCTCGCTTTTTCCAGATTAGGTAGAAAATCTGTTGTACCAACCGAAATCAATATGACCGGCCTTGTAAAATCAATACGGGAAGAAGAAAAATTAGGTCAATCTAACGAAATCGAATTTATCGTTCCCGAATTGTTACCGGCAAGCGGACAGCAAGTATTAATAAAACAAGTCTGGGTAAATTTAATTTCGAATGCAATAAAATATTCGAGAAATAAATCTAAAACAATAATCGAAATTGGTTCATATTACAAAGATAATCGGGTTGTATATTTTATAAAAGACAATGGCGCCGGTTTCGATATGCAATATTACGACAAACTTTTTGGCGTTTTCCAGCGCTTACATTCGCAGGACGAATTCGAAGGAACGGGTATAGGATTGGCAATTGTTCAAAAAATAATACAACGCCACAGCGGAACTGTTTGGGCAGAAGCCAAAGTAAACGAAGGAGCTTGCTTTTATTTTACCTTACCAATTATTAATTTTTAAAAAACAACAATATGAATTACGACAACATTGATATTTTATTTGCCGAAGATAACATCGACGACGCTGCACTTACTTTGCGAGCATTAAAAAAAAGCGGACTTTCCAATACAATTTTTCATGTAAAAGACGGCGCCGAGGCGCTGGATTTTTTATATTGTCGAGGACAATATGCTTCGCGAAACATTCATACGCAACTCAAACTAATACTGCTCGATTTAAAAATGCCCAAAATGTCGGGGATGGAAGTATTGGAGAAACTAAAATCGGACGCTCAATTTAAAACAATCCCAACAGTCATACTAACTTCGTCGAAAGAAGATCCGGATATTAAACAGGCTTACGAACTTGGTGCAAATAGTTACATTGTAAAACCTGTGGAAAGCGATAATTTTTTTCAGACAATTAAAGCGCTAAGTTTTTATTGGATGATTTCAAATCAATCGCCGCTATGAATGAACACGCGCTAAAAATATTGCTTGTCGAAGATTCTGACACCGACGCCGATTTGCTAATCAGGTTTCTGAAAAGAGAACGTATTGATTTTACTTTTATCAGAGTTTGGAGCAAAGTCGAATTTATTAAAGCGCTTGCTGAAAACAGCTTTGATCTAATTATTGCTGACCATTCACTGCCTCAGTTTAGTGGTATGGAAGCGTTTCGAATTGCGCGAAGCAGTCTTAAAAATATTCCGTTTATTTTAGTAACAGGAACGGTCTCCGAAAATATTTTAACCGAATACGCCAAACAAGGTGTTGATGATTATATTCTTAAAGAAAATTTGCTGCGCCTTCCATCGGCAATTGAGCATGTCATTAGTAAGAAAAAAATCGAGCTATTACACAAAAAATTGGAGCTTGCACATACACGCATGAAAGACAGCATCAATTACGCCAAAACAATTCAGAACGCAATGTTGCCCGATACGTTGATGTTTAGCAGAGATTTTCCCGAATCATTTATTTTATATAAGCCCAAAGATATTTTAAGTGGCGATTTTTATTGGTTTAAAAAAGACGACGATTTGATTTATGTCGCAGCTGTTGATTGCACCGGACATGGCGTTCCGGGTGCATTGATGAGCATGATTGGACTCGAAAAATTAAACAACATGAATTTAAAAACAAAAGCGCCGTCCGAAATATTAAACCAATTAAATACAAGTATCGGCAATGCACTAAATCAGTCCACACAATTTGAAGATAACCACGATGGAATGGATATTGCACTTTGTTCTATCGATAAAGAAAATGGTTCGATGAAATTTGCAGGCGCTTACCGGCCGCTTTGGATTATCCGCAACGGAAAAACCGAAATTGAAGAAATCAGAGGAACCATAAAAGGAATTGGTGGAATAACATCCGAAAACCATCCTGATTTTATTAACCACGATATAAAACTCCGACATGGTGACACTTTTTATATTTTTTCCGACGGTTATGCTGATCAATTTGGTGGCGAAAATAAAAAAAAATTAACTTCAAAAAGTTTTAAACAAATTCTTATCAACATTCAAGAAAAAACAATGATTCAGCAGGGAAAAAAATTAAACGATTTTATCGAAAACTGGCGTGCCGGTACCGAACAAATTGACGATATTTTAATTATTGGCATAAGGCAAATGTAGAAATGAATTAACAAAATTATTTCCGGTTTATAAATATAAAATTGCACCAAATTCATGGATTTCGTAGATTATTATAAAGTATTAGGAATCGAAAAATCGGCGACCGATAAGGAAATCAAATTTGCTTACCGGAAATTAGCCAGAAAACACCATCCCGATTTGAATCCCAATGACAAGGATGCAAAATTGAATTTTCAAAAAATCAATGAAGCAAACGAAGTATTGAGCGATCCGGTTAAGAGAAAAAAATACGATCAATACGGCGGCGATTGGCAACATGCTGACGAATTTGAAAAAGCACAACAAAATAGAGGACAATCGTCTGGTTCGGGCAGAGCACAATATACCGGCGGACAAACCGGCGGCGATTTCTCTGATTTTTTTGAGTCGATGTTTGGTGGTGCGGCTGGTGGTGCGCGTGGAAGACAGTCAAAATTTAGAGGCGAAGATTTCAATGCCGAATTACATCTCGACTTGATTGACGCTTACAAAACGCATAAACGAACTTTGTCTGTCAACGGAAATAATATACGAATTACAATTCCTGCCGGAATAGAAAACGGTCAGACGATCAAAATCGCCGGACATGGCGGAGAAGGTTTAAACGGTGGTCCCAACGGCGATTTATTTATAACTTTCTCAATTGAAAATCACGCAAATTTTAAACGATTAGAAAATAATTTATATACCAAAGTCGATTTAGATTTATATACAGCAGTTCTGGGTGGCGAAATCACAATTGATACGTTGGACGGAAAAGTCAAACTAAAAGTTAAACCCGAAACACAAACCGGAAGTAAAATAAAACTGACCGGAAAGGGATTTCCGGTTTATAAAAAAGATGGAGAATTTGGCGATTTGCATATAACTTTTACAGTCAAAATTCCGACTAATTTATCAAGCAGACAAAAAGAATTATTTACCGAGTTATCTAAATTATAACAAACCATGCAAACGCAAAATTTAATAGCTGTTAATGAATTCTGTACCAACCTGAATATCGAAATTTCATTCATCAGTTCGTTACAGCAAAACGGATTGATAGAAATTATAACTGTCGATGAAACCGGATATATTAATCTTGATCAATTGCAACAATTAGAAAAGTTTACACGCTTTTTTTACGATCTGGATATAAATCTCGAAGGCATCGAAACCATCACACATTTATTACAACGCGTAAATTCAATGCAAAACGAAATTATTGCGCTTAAAAACAAGCTGCGGTTTTACGAAATCGAATCTTAATAATTTAAATAAAGATTAAATAAATTGAAATGAAAAAAATTAAACAAATGGGTATTTGGATGGATCATTCGAGTGCTTTATTAATGGAATTGGCTGATGATGCTATCATAAGAAGTAATGTGCTATCAGATTTTACGCATGAAGATAAAGAATTTAGCCTGACAAAAAGCGAAAAAGTGATGCATAATAAAGAGCATCAGCAACGCAACAGCTATTACAAAAAACTTGGCGATGTAATTAAAAATTTCAATGATGTTGTACTGTTCGGTCCTACAAATGCAAAAGACGAATTATTAAATATTTTAAAAGGCGACCATCATTTCGAGCATATCAAAATTATAGTAAAACATTCTGACAAAATGCAAGAAAGCCAAATGCACACTTTTGTCAAAGAATATTTTAAATAAAAATTTTATTGTGATGTTTATAAACAATCTTAACAAAACCTACGTCAAAAAATAAAAAAATGGAAACAATAAACATCAGCACAAATTTAAAATCAGACGCAATAATAAAAAAACGATTTACAAAAATTCCGGCATTTCTCAAGCAATTTAGTTTTTGGTTAATTCTTTTTTTGCTCATTTCCATTGCCGGAGTTTTTATTTATAGCTGGAAGTTTGGCAATGTCATTCTTTGCAGGCTGGCGCGTTATTTTCGCAGTGGCACCAATAGTTATTGCGTTTGGATGTGAATTTATGCTTGGCATTTTGTTTGGTTACCTTCCTGCACGTAAAGCAGCACAACTTGATCCGATTGAAGCATTAGCGAGAGAATAGTTCCTAAAATATTATAAAAAATCAAATATTCGAATTATAAGTTATATGTGAATTATATAACTTTTATACAAAATTATGTAAAGCAAACAAGGACAGTTAGCCTATCTTTGATTAGTGAAAATTCATTCACAATTAAAAAATTAAATAATATGAACCCCAGAGAAGTAAAAGGCAACTTAATTGAACTTAAAAACAAACTGAGAGAAAAGTTTACTGTCTTAACCGAAGCTGATCTAAATTTCGAAGAAGGAATGGAACAGGAACTGTTAAGAATGGTAGAATACAAATTGCGACTAACAAAACAGGAGATGCTTGAAGTCATCGAACTACTTTGACAATTAAATTTTATAATAATTAATACACATCTAATAAAATAGAAAATATCATGACAATTATTTATATCATTTTTCCTATTTTGCTTTTTTTTATAAGCGGAATCAAAATTATTAGACCAACAGAAAGAGGTTTAATAGAACGATTAGGTAAATACATCCATTTTGCAAAACCCGGTTTTCATTGGATCATTCCAATAATCGAACGAATGTTTGTAGTAAATATCACAGAACAGATGGTTGACGCCACACCGCAAGAAATTATAACGAACGATAATTTGAATGCAAGCGTTGACGCACAGGTTTATTTCAAAGTAAAGGTTGACGAAGAAAGTGTAAAAGGTTCTCAATACAACGTGTTTGATTACCGTTGGCAAATTGTAAATCTTGCGCGTACCACACTTCGTAATATTATTGGCACAATGACTTTGAAAACGGCAAATAGCGAGCGGGGAAAAATAAACGCAGAGCTTCATAACACCCTCCATACCGAAACGATAAGCTGGGGAATAGAAATCGTCCGTACAGAATTAAAAGAAATTGATCCACCACGCGATGTGCAGGAAACTATGAACAAGGTTGTAAAAGCCGAAAACGAAAAAATTGCAGCAGTTGATTCAGCTACCGCAGCCGAAACAGTTGCCGATGGCGTAAAACGTGCCAAGATAAAAGAAGCCGAAGGTTACAAGCAATCGAAAATTTTACATGCCGAAGGCGACGCCGAAGCCATCAAATTGGTGAACGAAGCTGCTGATAAATATTTTGTCGGAAATGCGCAACTTTTGCGCAAGTTGGAGGCACTCGAAACATCACTCGAAAAGAATGCAAAAATCGTTATCCCTACCGGTACCGAATTGGTAAATATTATTGGCGAAATGGTTGGAATCGTCCCCCTTGACATGAAGCATAAAGAACAACATCAATAATGGTTAACAATCAATAAAAAAAAAATGAATACCAAGCACATTAAAATGGAAAAGGTGATGATTGCATTAGATTGCGATCCAACCGCACAAAAAGTTGCTGAAGTCGGATATGCTATGGCAAAAGCTATGAACGCACATGTAATATTAATACATGTTCTTTCGAATCCTGTGTATTATGCGTCAACCGAGTATTCGCCAATTATGGGCTATACGGGTTACATCGATACAGGAGGATTGCAATTAGACAGCATTGAAGGACTCACTGAAGCAGCACAAATTTTTCTTGACAAAGCAAAAGAGCATCTTGGTGATGAAACAATTCAAACAGTAATAAAGGAAGGCGATTTTGCCGATTCAATTATTGAAGAAGCAAAATATTTAGATGTAGATGTTATTGTTATGGGGTCATTAAGTCGCAAGTGGCTAGAAAATCTACTTTTAGGCAGCGTGACTGAAAAAGTTGTACATCATTCGACCATTCCAATTTTCGTAGTTCCAACAAAAAAATCTATGTTAATCAAAATTTAAATATAAAGCATATTGCCTATGCGGAAGCGTTAGAAAAAATAAAGTTATTCTATTTATCTTGATTTGTCTTTTCTAACGCTATTTGCATACCAGACGTCCTAAAATAAATTATAGATCATAAATAATTATCAATCAATTTTAATAAACAAATCATGAAAAAACAATTCATAGCTATTTGTTTCGCAGTAACAGCGCTGGCGCTTTCAAGTTGTACTCAAGAATTAGTGTTGAAGAGAGTAGAAATACCGGGCAATATTAAGGTTTATTTAACGTCTCATTTTCCTAATCAAACAATTGTTCAGGCAATAAAAAATATTGGTATCGTGGAAATTACGTACGAAGTGATTCTTAATGATATGACAAAATTGCAATTCAATCAAAAAAATGAAATAATTGATATTGATGCAATTTCAATGTTACCAAATTCTGTAATCCCAGAGAAATTATTAGCTTACGTGAATAGCAATTATCCATCAAGTGTAATTACTGCTTGGCAATTGGAAGATAAACAACAAGGGGTTAAATTGGATGATGGACTTGAATTAAAATTTATGATCAATGGTGAGTTTATAAGTGTTGAAAATTAGATGGGATATTAATTATCGGTTAATATTAAAAATTAGAATCTTAAAATATATGAATCATATAACTTATTTGCAATATAGTGCAACCTTACCTGAAATTGTTGTGCTTATATTTGTTCTGTGATAATGCATTTACAATTAAATAATAAAACATGAAAACATCAAAAACGATAATATTCTGTATTCTACTATTTCTGGGAGGTCATGTGCAAGGACAATTTTCAGTGCGTCTGAACATTGGGGTTCCTCCACAATGGGGACCGGATGGGTTTGCAGATGAACGTTATTATTATCTCCCAGATATTGAAACTTATTATGATGTACAATCATCAATGTTTATATTTTACAATAACGGAGCATGGATTCATAGACGAAATCTTCCACAAAGGTTTAAAAATTATGATTTATATGGCGGATACAAAGTTGTTTTAAATGGATATCGTGGTACCACGCCTTACGATCACTTTAACTATTACAAGAAAAAATATGGAAAAGGATATCGAGGAGTTAATCAAAGAAACATTAGGGATTCACATAGCAAAGAAAACTCATTTCATAACAACAGATATCAACATTTTTCCAGACCCAATGACGCTGATTATAATAATGACACTCCTAAAAAAGGAAAAAAAAATAAAGAACATGATGGAAAAAATAATCATAAGTGATCACCTCATAAAAATGATTTTATTAAATTTTGAATAAAAGAAAATTCTTTGGGACGTACCAAAATCAATGTTAATTTTGCACTATAAAAAGTATTATCAAAACTTATTGCATTTTTAACTTGTTATTATAATTATAGTTGACGTATCAGAAATAAAAATATTCCTAAAAAATTGCTAAATTTTTTGTATTCTGAAATCTTTAGTATAAATTTGCAAAGGTTTTTAAAAGGTTGTAGTTTTCATAGTTTTGTTTAGGGCCCATAGCTCAGCCGGTTAGAGCACCTGACTCATAATCAGGGGGTCCCTGGTTCAAGCCCAGGTGGGCCCACCTTTTGTTTTTTGTTTTTTCATTAATGGTTGGTTTGCTCCCCCGATGCTCTATAGCTCGGGGGAGTTTTTTTTGTTATCGTTTGTAAGTAAACTGTTTTGTAAATTTCGGTTTGTTTCTCCAATACATTTCTTTTGCATGAGGAATGAAATTTTTCGAATCGGCAACTCGTTTTAAATTATTATAAACAATGCTATTCTTTACGCCTCCAGCCACAGCATTAAGTGTTGCTTTTAATAACGCTTCGTTTATATTACCCAATGGCAACATATTACCATAATCTTCCTCAGCTATTATATTTGGAGCAAGTCCTTTGGCATAATCAGTAACTCCTGCAGAGTTTGCAAATTTAGCAACGATTGGTTGCATCGCCCATTTATGATTCGGATTTAAATTACCTTGGTTATCGTAGTCCATTAATGTTATCGAGCCAACATATTTTCCGTCGGTAGTATCGCCAACCTGCACTACATTAATATATGGTTTCAGACCATTTATTAATAATTCACTTGCCGATGCAGTATTTCGCGTTGTAATTACATACAACGAGCTTAAATGTAAAGCATTTATTTTGGCGTAAGTCGTTTCGGTTGACGAACCAATAGTGTCGGTAAAATTTGTTGTGAAATAATTCGGTCCGTATGTATTTGTGAGATAATTTTGAAGTGCAACGTTATACTGATTCGTGAAAAATACGCTTCCCGTTCCAGAACCATATATCATGCTTGCAAGATAGTTTGACGTTTCTACTGATCCACCCGGATTGTATCGCAAATCTAATATCAAATGGTCGATCGATTGGTTTTTGAATGTCCCAATAATTGTATTCAATTCATTGCTGTAATTATTCATAAATCCATTGTACACCAGATATCCAATTTTGTAATTATTATATGTAAAAACTGTATCGAAATAAATTGGGTTTTCGTTTACAACGGCAGCAGTCAACGTTACAGTTTTGCCATTCGGAGTAATTGTACCGTTGACATTATTTGCAAAGGAAGCAGAATAAGATGTCGCACCAGACAGTAAAGTTTTATAATTTGTTACAGTTAGTTGTTGTCCGTTTATTTGTGTAAAAATGTCGCCGCGTTTAATTCCTGCAAGGTCAGCGGGACCACCTTTCACAACATATTTTACAGCGCCAAAAACATTGGTCTGAGTGTATTGTACAAGATAAAATTCATACCCCATTGATGTTGTTATTCCTTGAAACAGATTATCGAGCACGGTATAGTCCGAAACAATCCATGACCATTTATCTATAACGCCGGGTTGATACAATAAATCGTTGAATAACTTGCTATGGTCAGTGTAAGTGTTTAAATAATTATCTAATGCCGTTTGAGATGAGTAACTGTATGGATTTAATGCCGGAACATTTGCAGTCCAGAGATAATATGAATACATGTCTGTCCAGATAAACGAATTTATTTCTTGGCTTATCGCAACCGGATCAGTTGATTGTGTAACATCATTTTTTTTACAACTTATAAATGCAATAATTACGACTATAAATATTGCAGCAATGTTTAAATAAATTTTACGTTTCATTTTTTTTATAATTTTATTGATTTTAATTCTTTTTATTTAGACGACTTTTTTTCGAAAATATTGTAACTTTAATCATAAAACAATTTCAGTTTTAATTTAACTAATCCAATTTTCCTTGCCAAATAAAATAAGACTGTTTGTCAGAAAAATTATAAGTCAAAGAACTTCGAATCTCATTTTCAAATATTCCAAAAACAGCCGAACCACTGCCAGTCATCGATACGTAAATTGCACCAGCGCCGTATAACCGGTTTTTTATGTTCTCAATTTCAGGAAAGCGTTGAAAGACGCTTGCTTCAAAATCATTAGTTATTGAATTACGCCACTCAACAATTGGTCGATGAATTAATTCGTCTAAACTATTTACAGTTTTATTTGGTTTTACCCCACTGTAAGCCATAGCCGTATTTACATGAATTGCCGGATGTACAAGTATTAAATATTTTTGATTTAAAAAGTTTTCAATTTTTGTAAGACACTCACCTTTACCGGTTGCGAACGACGGCACATTGTCTATAAAAAACGGACAGTCGCTCCCCAACATTTCAGCATAATTTTTTAATTGTTGGTTTGTAAGACGTAATTCAAAATAATCATTTAACGATTTGAGCATAAATGAAGCGTCTGACGAACCACCACCAAGTCCGGCGCCAAAGGGTATTATTTTATGTAGATGAATTTTTATTTCGGGTAACATAAAATCTTTTTGTACCAACCGGAATGCTTTAACGACAAGATTTTTTTCTGTTTCACCATCGATTTTTAAACCGGTATTTTCGAAAACAAAAATTCCATCGGATGCTTTGTTAAATTCCAAAATGTCGCAAAGTGGAATTGGATAAAAAATGGTTTCGATGTTATGAAAGCCATCTATACGTTTTTCCACAACATTTAATCCGACGTTTATTTTAGCATTTGGAAAAACGACCATAATATTTAAAAATTATTTTTTTAAGGTATCCGGGTTTTTTTCGAGATTTTCTAAACGGTTTTCGAGTTTCTTCATGTTCTCAACATTTTTTTGAGTCGTATCTGCATCGTCGTCTTTGCCGTTTGTAATTATATCGTTGTGGTCGGTCTTTTGCTCATCGGTTGCAACCGAAACCATTTTTGCGCTCCATACGCCGGCGATTACAGTTCCAAGTACCGAAATTACCAAAGCAATGATGATAAGTTTTTTTGCACCATGTCCTTTAATTGCTTGCACCAATGCAACAAGACTTAAAATGACCGCAATAATTCCGGGTATGATTCCCAGTGCTCCAAGTCCGGGAATAAAAGATACCAGTAAAGCAATTATACCGATTACCAAACCGGCAGTGCCTAAGTCGAGTCCAGCGTTTTGTTTTTGTACTTTTGCCATAATTCAGGTGATTTCGTCGAAAAAATATTTTCTCAAAAATACATTTTTTTATTTTATGACGAAACCGGTTTTCGAAAAAAATCTTTTATACTATTCTCTAAAAACCGGTTTAATTTTTTTGTAAATTAAATTTTTGCCAACGCTTGTTCAAGGTCAGCCTGTATGTCTGCGACGTCTTCTATACCAATTGAAAGTCGAACTAAATTATCGGTAATATTTGCCTTAATTTTTTCTGACTCCGGAAGACTTGCGTGTGTCATTGATGCCGGATGTTCAATCAACGATTCGACACCACCCAACGAAACAGCCAAACCAATTAAACGAACATTGTCCATCAAAATACGACCGCCATTTAAACCGCCTTTCACGCCAAAACAAATCATCGCGCCGAAACCATCCATTTGTTTTTTTGCCAGCTCGTGTTGTGGATGCGATTTCAACCCCGGATATTTTATCCATTCGACCTTGGGATGTCTTTCCAAATATTCAGCAATGATTTGCGAATTTTCAACAGATCGCTCCATACGCAAAGCCAACGTTTTAACGCCGCGAATTACCAAATACGCCTGATGCGGATCCATGTTGCATCCCATTGTAACCATCAGTGGACGAATTTTTTTGAATAATTCTTCGGTCTTTGTAATAATTGCACCACCAACAATGTCCGCATGACCGTTGATAAATTTTGTTAAAGAATGAACCACAACGTCAGCGCCTAAATCCAATGGTCGTTGTAAAAACGGACTTGAAAAAGTATTATCGACAACTACTATTAAACCGTGCTTGTGTCCAATATCTGCGGCTGCTTTAATGTCGGTAATATCAAGCGTTGGATTTGCCGGAGTTTCGATATACAACACTTTGGTATTCTTTTTTATCGCCGGTTCGATGGTACTCAAATCAGATGTATTAACAAATGTTGATTCAACGCCAAAACGCGAAAAATGATTTTCCAAAACGCCACGCGACGGACCATAAACAGCATTCGACCCAATGATATGCGAACCTTGCGAAAGCAAAGCCATGTAAACCGATGTAATGGCGCCCATGCCCGAACCGGTGGCAATTGCACCAAAACCGTTTTCCAACGCAGCCAGATTATTTTCCAACGCTTTGATGGTCGGATTCGAAATGCGAGTGTAAATGTAACCATCGCTTGCACCGGCAAAACAATCGGCGCCATGTTGCGCACTTTCGAATGCAAATGTTGATGTCTGGTAAATAGGTACAGTTGCGCTACCGAACTGGTCGTGATATGCGCCTGCGTGAATTAATTTGGTGTTGAAACCTTTATTTTTTACGTCCATTGTAATTTGATTTATAATTGTTTTTTATGGTCGCAAAAGTAAGGAACATATTATTATTTCGAAATTTTTATGAATGATTTCTAAACTTATTTAAACATTTCTATTTTGACAGTTCCGTCTGATTTGATGAAACCGCGAAACATGCCTTCGGTGTTAAACGGCATCGCAATATTTGCGTCGTGGTCAATGCAAATCATGCCGCCGCGACCGCCTGCATTTTTTAACAAATCGTTTACAACAAAATTTGATGCTTCGGCAAGTGTCGATTTTTTAAATTCCATCATTGCAGCAACTCGATAAGCCGCCACATAACGAATAAAAAATTCGCCATGACCCGTTGACGAAACTGCGCATGTGCTGTTGCTGGCATAAGTTCCGGCGCCAATAATAGGAGAATCGCCAATGCGTCCCCACTTTTTAAAACTTGTTCCACCGGTTGACGTTCCGGCAGCAAGATTTCCATGCGTGTCCAACGCAACACAACCGCAAGTTCCATGTTTATCTTTTTCGTTGTTTTCTTTTTCTTTGTTTTTCATGGCTTTCCATTCTTCTTTGCGTTTGTCGGTTATAAAATATGAATTCGGAACAATTGTCAAACCTTGTAATTTTGCGAACTGCGACGCGCCTTTACCCGAAAGCAAAACGTGATCGGATTTTTGCATAACTAATTTTGCTGCGCTGATTGGATTTTTTATGTCGCGCACTCCGGCAACAGCGCCAGCCATCATTGTTTTGCCGTCCATAATTGAAGCATCGAGTTCCGCTTTACCGTTGGCAGTGAGAACGGCGCCTTTACCGGCATTGAACAGAGGCGAGTCTTCCATAATATTTATGGCGGCTTCAACGGCATCGATACTCGTTCCGCCCGATTTTAAAATTGCAGCGCCGGCATCCAATGCTTTTTTTAGTTCGACCTGATATGCCTGAATTACGCCATCGCTCATGTTTGTCTTGGTAATACTTCCGGCGCCGCCATGCACAACAATTGCATATTTTGGCATTGTCGAATTTTTTGCAGAATCAGTTTGGCTGAAAACGCAATTTGTTTGACTTATGAAAGTCAACAACAGCAAGAAAAATAAAATCCGTTTCATAAAAATAATTTTTTCCAAATATAATAAACCAATGTTCCTTTGCAAAACAAAGCATGTTTTCTATTTTTGCAGAATAGAATTTTTTTGATAAAAATGTTATTTAGTCAGATAATCGGTCAGGCAAGTACAAAGAAAAGGCTGGTCAATTCGGTACACGAAAACCGGATTAGTCATGCCCAACTTTTCTTAGGCGAAGAAGGAACAGGTAATTTACCTTTGGCACTTGCTTATGCGCAGTTTATTTCATGTACCGACCGTCAGGAAAACGATTCGTGCGGAAAATGCTCGTCGTGCAAAAAATTTCAAAAACTGATTCATCCTGATTTGCATTTTGTGTTTCCGGTAGCTACGTCAAAAAAAATTACCAAAGATGCCGTTAGCGACAGTTACATTAGCGAATGGCGGGCATTGCTTATTGAAAGTCCATATATAAAACTTACGCAATGGTATGATTATATTGGGTTAGAGAATAAACAAGGAATTATAAACACCGAAGAAGGCGATAATATTATTCGCAAACTTAATTTGAAATCGTTTGAGAGCGACTATAAAGTTATGATTATCTGGATGCCGGAAAAGATGAATATTTCGACGGCTAATAAATTACTTAAATTAGTTGAAGAACCGCCACCAATGACCGTATTTTTGTTTGTCGCTGAAACGATTGAAGAAATTATGCCGACTATTTTGTCGCGCACGCAATTGATAAAAATTCCACGTATTGACGGCGAAAGTATTGAACAACATCTTCGTGAAAATATTGGCAAATACCAAATAAATTTAAGCGACATTACAAATTATGTACGAATGGCTTCGGGGAATTTTATTAAACTACAGGAAACAATCAAAACCAATGAAGAAAATCAGGCGAATTTCGATTTATTGACTACTTGGTTGCGTCTATGTTATTCGCGAAAAGTTGTTGAGTTAACATCGTGGGTTGAGAGCATTGCAGAGTTAGGTCGCGAAAAGCAAAAAAGTTTTTTGAATTATGCACTGCGCATGATACGCGAAAATTTTATTCTAAATTTAGCACGCGAAAACCGTGAACGTTTGGTATATTTAATTCATCAGGAAGCTACTTTTTCCGACAAATTCTCGCAATTTATAACAGCCAATAACGTTTTTACAATCAATGAAGAAATAAATAAAGCTCATTTTCATATCGAACGAAACGGGCAGGCAAAAATAATATTTACAGATTTATCTTTGACTATGATAAAACTGTTGAAAACGTAATTAATGGTTAATTGTCAATTATTAATTGTTAATGAATTGAATAAAATATTTAGAATTGACCAAAAATAAAAAAATGAAAAAACATGAGAGAAATAGCTATAACAGATAACGAATCATTTACATACAAAACTACAGGTACAGAAAAATTAGACGTCTTCGATTGGCTAACATCCACACCACGAAGCGCAAATTTCCCCGACATTGTAGAAATCCGTTTTAAAAATACACGCAAATCATTTTTCAAAAACGTAAATGGACTTAATTTAAAACGTGGCGACATTGTTGCCGTTGAAGCGTCGCCCGGACACGACATTGGAATTGTTTCGCTCGTTGGCGAACTGGTTATCGAACAAATTAAAAAAATGGGCGTCGATAAAAATATCGATTTTAAAAAAGTATATCGCAAAGCAAAACCGGTTGACGTTGAAAAATGGAAACAGGCGTTAGATTTAGAAACGCCTATCATGCTCAAAGCACGCGAAATTGCTTTAAGTCTCAACCTGAATATGAAAATCGGCGATGTCGAATTTCAAGGAGACAAGACAAAAGCAATATTCTATTACATTGCTGACGAGCGCGTGGACTTCAGAGAACTGATAAAAGTTTTGGCTGACGAATTTCGTATTCGCGTTGAGATGCGACAAATTGGAGCACGTCAAGAAGCCGGTCGTATAGGCGGCATTAGTTCTTGTGGTCGCGAATTGTGTTGCTCAACGTGGATTACAAATTTTGTTTCGGTTTCCACCAATGCGGCGCGTTATCAGGAATTGTCGCTCAATCCGCAAAAACTTGCCGGTCAGTGTGGCAAATTGAAATGTTGTTTGAATTACGAACTTGACAGTTATTTGGATTGTCAACGAAAATTTCCACCGACAAACATTCCATTGCAAACCGAAGATGGTCCGGCTTATCATCAAAAGACCGATGTTTTTAAAGGAATTATGTGGTACGCTTTTGGTCACGAAAATTTCACCAATTTTACGCCTGTGCCGGTTGAACGAATTCACGAGATTATTAAAATAAATAAAAGCGGACGAAAAGTTGCAAAATTGATTGATTTTGAAGACGAAGTTTTTGTTCCAATTGAAGCAAAAGGTTTTGATTACGAAAACGCAGTCGGTACAGAAAGTATCACCCGTTTTGACCGTGATGGCGCAAAGAAAAAGAAACATCAGAAACAAAAAAATAATCCAAGAGACAACCGCCCGCAACAGAACGACCGACCAGAAAAACGCGAACAACAAGAAAGACCACAGCAAAACGAACCTGTTGAAAGACGACAGAATAATGATAGAAATGATAGACCGCAGTCTAATCAAAGGAATGATAAACCACAAACAAATGAAGGTGGCAATAAACCGGTTAATAATCAACACGGCGAAAGACCGGAGCATCACCAGCAAAGCGGAAAACCGCATGTTCATCACAGACCGAATCATCCGCAGCGTCGCAACAATCCGAATCAAAATAACAAAGAAAATAATCATCAGGAATGAAAAATATTTTAATAACCGGAGGTGCTGGTTTTATTGGTTCACATGTCGTTAGGCTTTTTGTTAACAAATATGACGACTATAAAATTTTCAATCTTGACACTTTAACGTATGCCGGAAATCTTGAAAATTTAAGCGACATTGAACATCATAACAACTATCAATTTATTAAAGCTGACATTACAGACAGCGAAACCATTAACCGTTTGTTTACCGAAAATAATTTTGACGGCGTAATTCATCTTGCAGCCGAATCGCACGTTGACCGTTCAATAAGCGATCCGATGTCTTTCATAAAAACGAACATTGTTGGTACAGTTAATTTGCTGAACGCAGCACGCCATTCTTGGAAAGACAACATAGACGGCAAACGTTTCTATCATATTTCGACAGACGAAGTTTACGGTTCGCTTGGCGCTGAAGGTTTGTTTACCGAAGAAACCGGTTACGATCCGCGAAGCCCTTATTCCGCATCAAAAGCAAGTTCAGATCATTTGGTGCGGGCATATTTTCATACATACAAATTGCCGGTTGTTATTTCGAATTGTTCCAATAATTATGGACCAAACCAGTTTCCCGAAAAATTGATTCCATTATCGATTCATAATATCAAAAACAGCAAGAACATTCCAATTTACGGCAAAGGCGAAAACGTACGCGACTGGCTTTATGTCGAAGATCATGCGTCGGCAATCGATACAGTTTTTCATAAAGGTTACACCGGCGAAACTTATAACATTGGCGGCAATAACGAATGGAAAAATATCAATCTGATAATGGAACTTTGCAGCATTATGGATTATAAATTAAAACGCTCCATCGGGACGTCAGCAGGATTGATAACTTTTGTCAAAGACCGCGCCGGACATGATTTACGTTATGCAATAGATTCGTCAAAAATAAAACACGAATTAGGTTGGGAACCGTCTGTACAATTTGAACAAGGGTTGGAAAAAACTGTTGATTGGTATCTGGCAAACGAAAAGTGGCTTGCGAATGTTGTTTCGGGCGATTATGCAAATTACTACGACAAACAATACAATAAACGTTAACAATAAGTAATCGTTTTGTATGATAAAAAATTCGGCAGCAAATATTTTAACTTTGACAATCATTGTTTTGTCGTTAGCCTGCACAAAACCGGAAACATGGTCGGATATACCGGCAGTTAGTTTTAAAAGTTTTGAAGTCAAGGATTCATTAGATGCTTTAGACAATAACATCAAATTATGCCGTCTGACAATAACTGTAAAAGACGGCGATGGCGACATTGGTATTCAACTGGATGACACAAGCGGAATCAGAGCGACAGACAGTTTGCATCACAATGATCTTTTTCTTACAATGTATAGCAAAAAAAACGGAAAATATTCATTGGTCAACCTTCAAGTTCCGCAAAATTTCAGAATACCGTATGTCAATCAGCAAGGTCAAAATAAATCGCTTAAAGCCGATGTTGTTGTTAAAATGGAATATCCAGTGGTCTTATTTAAATTTGATACTATCGCGTATGATTTTTATATTTACGATCGCGCATTGCACAAAAGCAATGTCGATCGAACTCCAGATTTGATTATCGGTAATTGAAAATAATTGCATTAAAAATCAGCACAAATTTGGTTAATTGTCATAAAAAAATTGTAAATTTGAGCTTATAAAAAATCAATCAAAATTCAACCACAGACCATGATTAATCTCTCGACCAACAGCAATATCCAGATGAGCAGAGTCGGTCTGTTTCCGCAGGAAGAAATGCTGGAAACCGGTAAAGCCCAAAGACAAATTACAATAGGAATTCCAAAAGAAACATCGCGGTACGAAAGTCGAATTTCGTTGACACCACAAGCTGTCGAAATGCTTGTAATGAACGGAAACCAATTGATTATAGAAAGTGGAGCAGGCGACGATGCGAATTATTCTGACATGCTTTATGCCGATGCCGGCGCTTCAATTGTCAATTCTAAAAAAGAAGTTTATGACTGCGAAATTGTTTTAAAAGTTGCTCCATTAACACTTTCGGAAATTGAATTATTGAAAAACCGTCAGACAGTTATTTCGTCGGTAAATATTTCGACGCAAAACAGCGACAACTTTAGAAAGTTAATGGAAAAAAAAGTTACAGCAATCGGTTTCGAGTATATAAAAGACCAATACGACGACCGTCCTGTATTGCGTTGCATGAGCGAAATTGCCGGTCGCGCATCTATCATGGTCGCATCAGAATTATTGAGCAACGCAAATAAAGGCAAGGGAATTTTACTCGGCGGCGTTACAGGTATTTCGCCAACCGAAGTTGCCATACTTGGAGCCGGAACAGCGAGCGAATATGCTGCGCGTGCGGCATTAGGATTAGGTGCAATTGTTAAAGTTTTCGACAGCTCGACACATAAACTTCGCAATCTGCAACGCAATCTTGGACATTCAATTTTCACATCTGTTTTGCAACCAAAAGTTTTAAGCAAAACGCTCAAATCGACCGATGTTTTAATTGGCGCCATGCATTACTATGATCATCAGCAGCCATTTCCGATTACCGAAGATATGGTCAGGCAAATGAAAAAAGGCTCGATAATTATTGACTTGAATATTGACAATGGTTCTTGTTTCGAAACCGCGCGAATTACCGATCACGGCAATCCAACTTTTGTAAAACACGACATTGTGCATTATTGCGTGCCGAATATTGCGTCGCGTTTTGCACGTACCGCATCAATCGCGTTGAGTAATGTTTTCGCTCCGCTATTGATGGACATTTGTGTTTGCGGTGGAATTACACAAACTTTAAAAGACAATACCGGTTTTCGTCAAGGTGTGTATTTATTCAATGGCATTTTGACAAACCAGTTTATCGGAAAGATTTTTAATATCAAAGCACAAGACATAAATTTATTAATAACCGTTTTGTAAATTTTTATGAAAAGTAAAATCAATCAAATTATTTCAATTTTATTTCTATTCGCTATTTCAGCTTGTCAAAAACCAATTGATTCGGAAAAAATCAAAAAAGACGTAATGAATGCAGACCTTGAATTTTCGAAATTGTCCGTTGAAAAAGGCGCTAATATTGCATTTATAGAATATGCAGATGAAAATGTAGCATTGTTGCGTCAGAACAATATGCCGATTGAAGGAAAACAAATGCTTATCGAACTATTAAAAAAAAGAAACGACAGCACATTCACTTTGAAATGGAAACCCATATTTTGCTCCGTTGCACAAGCCGGCGATATGGCTTACACTTATGGAACTTATGAATATTTTATTAAACCGTCAACCCAAGATACAAAACCTGAAACCGGAACATACATTACCATTTGGAAAAAAACCGAAGATGGAAAATGGAAATATGTTTTTGATGGAGGAAATGAAGGAACCAAACCAAAATAAAATTTCACCCCTAAATTTTATAAAAAAAATTTACGGTTTGTATTTCGCCAGATTTAAAATTTTGTGATAATCATTTTCGAGCATCAAATCTTTTAACGACAATTTTGGATTATGATCCATATATGAACGTATTATTTCGCGACCTAACCAAACGGCAGCTCGTGCTGGTGGCTTGATTGCTTTTGCATTTGTGGGCGACAGAAAATCGGTAGTAAACGGACCGTCGTCCACAAACTTTTTAATCTTCATATTTTCGGTTGTAAACAACAATTTCTGTTCAACCAAATATTTCCAAATATCAGCCTCAAATTTTTCGCACCACTTGAGTTGCATGGTTGTAAATCCAAATTTGAGACTGTCAGGTTGTTGCGGCAAGATGGCGTCAACAAAATACTGAACCTTTGCCTGATACAACATATTTCCAAGCAAATCGCCAATCGAATCGTTCGACGGAAATTCTGCCATTGCCCATGCTTCCATACAATCGCTGACCATTTTTTGCGGGTGCATTTTATATCGACGATATTTTTCGATTGTCAGTTTTTCGTAAAAATCGCAATCTTTGCCCAGATATTTATCGAGCGCTATGCCAATCATTTTGTCGTCGGTTACAAGCGATTGATTAAAACCCGAAATCATTGTATAAATTTGTGGAACCGGTCTGTCTGGGAAATAATATTTATAATGACGAAAAGCTTCGGTCATTTCATTTTCAAAATTTTTCATGTCCGGAAAAACTTCGCTTACCCGTTTGTAAACCACATTCATTGTCGAGTCAACCAAAAAACTTTTAAGATAAACAGGATAATGCGCGTCGCTTGGCGAGCCAATCATTATCACTTTTTGGCTATAAAGATTTAAAAACCTCCCATACTTTTGTTTTAATGCCGGAACTTGTTCGGCAAGTTTATTTGTATCCATTTTAAACAAATCTTGTTCAAGGCGATAAACTTTTAAATCGACCTTGACATTCGAAACATCAACGTCAACATTAACTTTCGAACGGCTGCACGACATAACAAATATTATCGCAACCACAAATACAATTAGAATTTTTTTCATAAACAATAAATTTAAAAAATAAACGTCTTTTAACAAACGAAAAAGAAATTGAAGCGACAAATTTATCTTAAATTACAATTCTTTGCATAAATTTGTGGTAAAATAAAAATACTAAAAATATAATATTATGAAACGATTCGTTTTAGTAATTGTTGCAATAAGTTTTGCGGTTGCCGGATACACACAACCACGATTCAGTTTGATAGGTTCGCCGGAGTTAGCATGGTTCAACTCCGACAAATCGACCGTCGAAAACAACGGAATGAGTATGAAATTCAGTTGGGGCTTTACCTGCGATTATTATAAAGCCCCAAACTATGCCTTTACCATTGGCGTACTGATGAATTATAACGGCGCATCACTTAAATATGACGCTCAACCCGGTCAATCAACAATTCCCTTTCAACACAGCGGCACAACATCCAATTTGACTCCGGGTTCGGTAGTTGATTATAAATTACATTACATCGACATTCCGTTTGGATTGAAATTTAAAACAGAACATTTTGGTCAATTTGATTACTACGCACAAATTGGTTTGACACCGCAAATGCTCACCAATGCAACCGGAACAAGCGATCCGCTTTTTAACGACGCCGACATTCCGAAAGAAGTAACTACATTTAACATGGCTTGGCACATTGGCGGTGGAGTTGAGTATGTGCTTCAAAGACGAACTGCATTAACATTCGGCATTTTATTTACAAACGGATTTTCGGACATTACAACAAATGCAATCAGCGACAAAGTTATACTCAATAATTTAGCGCTCAGAATAGGTGTTGTATTTTAAAATTTATAAATTACTTCCGATAAAATATTTATCTTTTGTTAGAAATTAAACAGTAAAAATTTTTTTATTTGTTTACAATGTATAATTTTGTATGTTATAAAACATGATTATACAACATATATGAATCTCAAAAATCCTCGATGCAGTAGTTGTTTAGAAAGTAAGATGTCGCTTTTTGATGTATTAAGTCCTACCGAAAAACAATTGATGCGCGAAAATACAAGTTGTGCGTATTTTAAAAAAGGAGAAATCATATATAAGGAAGGCGAACGACCAATTGGTTTGATATGTCTTGCCGAAGGAAAAGCAAAAATATTTAAAGAAGGTGTCGGCGGACGCGAGCAAATTATTCGTATGGCAAAACCCGTCGGTTTTATTGGTTACCGCGCTCTTTTTGCCGACGACAATTATATTTCTTCGGCTTTGGCAATCGAGGACTGTGTTACTTGCACCGTTGAAAGAAATACTGTATTTAAACTTTTAAAAGGCAATGTACAGCTTTCTATGAATATCATCAAATTTATGGCGCGCGAACTTGGTTTTTCCAATCAACGAACCGTTACACTTACACAGAAACATATTCGTGGACGTTTGGCAGAATCATTGCTTTTCTTAAAAGACACTTACGGTATAGACGATGACGGAATATCTTTAAAAGTGATGCTCTCGCGTGAAGACCTTGCGAACCTTTCTAATATGACGACTTCGAATGCAATACGCACTTTATCTGCTTTTGCCAACGAAAAAGTTATTTCAATTTCGGGTCGCAAAATAAAAATTCACGACATCAACAAATTGGAAAAAATTAGCGATTTAGGTTGATGGGTTAAAATTATTAGCAAAAAAAAAATCTCGAAAATTCTATTTGAATTTTCGAGATTTTTTTTACCATTATTAATTGCTGATTATTTCAATTTGTAAATTACGCCACCGCTGTGATCAACTTTAGCGCCCGTTACCGACGATAAAATATTCACTTCGTTTAAATTACGCAATACGCCCAAAAATCCAAAAATCATCGCTTCTTTATATTGTATCAAATCTTTGTCGGGTATAATTACTTGGTGCGTAACTTTTTCTCTGATAAGTTTTATTAAGAAACGGTTTAAAGCTCCGCCACCTGTGCATAGTATTTTCTTTTCAGCAGTGTCACCTGTAATTTCGGCAATTTGCATTGCAATATGTTCGTAAATTGTGCGCAGTTTACTTTCAACGCGAATCGGATATTTTTTCAAAACCGGAATAAATTCACTTTCGAGCCACTCGCGACTTAACGATTTTGGATGGGGTTTTGAATAATACGGTAAAGAATTTAATTCTTGCAATAAATTGTAATTCAGCTCACCGTCTTTTCCAATCTTGCCATCTTTGTCATAATCAAAATCAAGTTCCTGAGCAAGCATGTTACAAATAGTATTCATCGGGCTAATATCAAATGCCACACGTTCCTTGCCTTTTTGAAATGAAATATTTGCAAAACCCCCAAAGTTGATGCAATAATCATATTCGTCAAAAAGCAACATATCACCAACCGGTACTAAAGGAGCGCCTTGTCCTCCGAGTGCAACATCGAATGATCTGAAATCAGAAATTGTTGTGTATCCGGTTTCGGAAGCAATAACACCGCCATCACCTAATTGGAAAGTTATACCTTTATCAGGTTCATGATAAATTGTATGTCCATGCGATGCAACAAAATCGACCCGCGATTCAGTAGTGCGCATAAATTTATTAATTACCTGAGCGATTAACGCTCCATACTCTTTGTGTAATTTTAGAAAATCGAAAGAATTCAACCCTATGGAGCGGGTTAAAGATTTACGCCATGCATCGGCATAAGGATAAGTCTTTGCTTTTACAATTTCATACTTCCAAGCCTTGCCTTTTTCTTCAAAACGGCATAAAGCGATATCTATTCCATCGAGAGAAGTTCCCGACATAATACCGATAACATAATATTGGTTCATAATCAACGAATTTTATTTAGCTACTTGTTTTATAATACCTATTTCCGTTTTTTAAATTTATTCTATATTTGCATAAAAATTAAATGATATTTGTAAGTCAAACAATGCAAAAAAATTTTCGAATAAAATTGTTACAAATATAAAAAAATAAATTTATTATTTGCAATGATTCTTACATACTTGTTAAAAATAATTTATTACCGATTGTTTTTATCATAAATTTCATTTAAAACAATTTCAGTTTTGATTAATATAAAGTTAACAAAATTAAGATTTTCATACACAAGAATTACTTATACTTACACATAGTTTATGAGAAATTTACTTTTCGCATCGATAATTCTAATCTTCTTTTTTTCATGCAAACACGAAATTATTGATGGATATAAAATTGAAGGCAGGTTAAAAAATGCTAAAGCCGGTGACGTTTTGCTTTTCGAAAAATTATTACCGACATCGGTACTGGCTATTGACACAATTAAACCTGATGCTGATGGAAATTTCAAAATAAAAGGCAAGCTGAAAGAGCCGTCGTTTTTTATTTTGCGACAAATAAATCTGAATCGCAAAAGCAGCGAAAAACTAAATTTTGTAACGCTACTACTAAATAATGGCGAACAAATATTTTTGAAAGCTGACATTGCAAACTTAAATCAAAGTTCAACAATTGATGGAGATAACGAGAGCGCATCACTTCGCAATCTCGACAGTCGTATTAAATTGACGCTGCGAAGTATCGATTCACTGGCATCGCTTTATCGCGCAGGTAGAAACAAACCGCAGTTCGATTCAATCAGTGCAAAATTGGATAAAGCATATAAAAAAATAATTTTTTATCAAAAACAATATAGTATCGATTTCATTCGCAACAATCCACATTCGCTGGCAACAATTTATGCATTGTCACAACAAATCGATCCGCAGAATTATGTTTTCAAACCTGCCGAAGATTTTGCTTATTTTAAAATGGTGTTCGATTCATTAAAAAAATATTATCATCAACACGAACAAATCAAAAACCTTGAACGTTTTGTTACAGACTACGAACAAAATATTTCAAATCCGGCAAATCAATTTATTCGTTTGGGTGGCGAAGCGCCAAACATCGCATTGCGAAACCCTGATGGATTAATCGTTTCGATGTCGTCAATCAAAGGAAAATATGTGTTGCTCGAATTTTGGGCATCGTGGTGTACGCCTTGTCGAGCCGAAAATCCAAATCTTTTGCGCAATTACGACAAATATCACCGCAAAGGTTTTGAAATTTATCAGGTTTCGCTCGACAACGATCACGATCAATGGACAGACGCAATTAAAGATGATAATTTGCGCTGGTTTCAGGTGAGCGATTTGAAATATTGGGAATCGGCAGCTGCGAAACTTTATCATGTACAAGCTATACCGGCAAATTATCTGCTCGACCCTAATGGGCGAATTATTGCAATAAATTTGCATGGCGATGAACTTACAAAAAAATTAGACCAAATATTTAAATAAAAGAAGTCATTGGAAAACACAAAAAAAATATACTTTGCATCCGATGCCCATTTGGGTTTTCCGTCGTATGAAAAAAGTTTGGTGCGCGAAAAAAAATTTGTCCTTTGGCTCGACGAAATTAAAAACGACGCATCAGAAATTTTTCTTTTGGGCGACATTTTCGATTTCTGGTACGAATATAAAAGAGTTGTTCCGCGCGGATATACCCGCCTGCTTGGAAAAATTTCTGAAATTACCGACAGCGGAATTCCAGTACATTTTTTCACCGGCAACCACGACATTTGGGTTTTCGATTATCTGCCAACCGAAACAGGTGTTATTATTCACCGCGAAAAATTTATTATCGAAAGAAACGGAAAAACTTTTCTACTGGCACACGGCGACGGACTTGGTCCCGGCGATAAATCGTTCAAATTAATGAAGAAATTTTTTACCAGCCCAATTGCTCAGAAATGTTTTAGTTTGATACATCCCAATCTGGCATTAAAATTTGGTTTATCATGGTCGCACCGACGCCGGCATTTTCATCAATACGAAGATTTTCTGGGACAAGATAAAGAATGGCTCGTTATTTATTCCAAAGAAAAATTAAAAACGCGGCATTACGATTATTTTATTTACGGACATCGACATATACCAATGGTTTTCGACATTACAGAAAATTCGAAATACATAAATCTTGGCGATTGGATTGGCAATTTTACCTATGGCGTTTTTGATGGCAAAGATTTTGAATTAAAAAAGTTTGACTCTTAAATTTTTACGCCGATGAAAAAAATCGTAATCATTATTCATGGACATTTATCGTGGAAAGACCATCTCAAAAAAAAGATAACTGACCTACTGGAACATAATTTTATAATTGAATTTCAGTTGACAAAAGCTTCGCACCACGCAACTGCGCTTGCCTGCGATGCTGCGACAGCAGGTTGCGATTTTTTGATTGCCGTTGGCGGCGACGGCACGATGAACGAAGTCATAAACGGAATGATGCAAACGTCCGAAAAAATTAGAGCAAAAACAATTGTCGGGCTTTTGCCGTCCGGAACAGGAAATGATTTTGCGCGCACAGTTGGGATAAAAAAATCTGTTGAAAAACTTGCCGAACTGATTGAAAAAGGCGAGTCGCATCCGGTTGACGTTGGCGTAATGACTTTTACAGGATTAGATGGCGTCAAAATAACAAGATATTTTAATAACATTTCTGATATTGGAATTGGTGGACAGGTTGTGGCATTGGTTAAGCGAAGTAAAATGTTTTTCGGTGCAAGTTTGGCTTTCGGATTGGCGCTTTTTCGGACATTGCTCTGGTATAGAAATAAACATGCAAAAATTGTCAGTCCCAATTTTACTTGGGAAGGTCAAGTAATTAGTATGTGCCTTGCAAACGGAAAATATTTTGGAAGTGGCATTGGTATTGCGCCCGACGCAAAAGTTGACGACGGAATTATTTCGCTTGTAATTATTGGTAACGTAAGCGTAATTGATTATTTAAAATATCTTCCAAAACTCCGCAACTGCGAACGTATTCAACATCCCGAAATTCATTACCGCGAAATTACACAATGCACCATCGAAAGTGCCGATGCCGATTGCCATATAGATATGGATGGCGAATACATTGGGCATCCACCAATAGAAATGCACATTATAAAACATGCTGTTCAATTTTTACGTAGTTAAATCTTTCAAAGGTTTAAAATTATTTTCGATTGTTCTATTAATATTTGGTTCGACATTAATATACGGTCAAACTTGGTATTTGCCGGTTGACGCTACGAACAGACAATTCATCAACAATATTCAGCTTACGCACATTGGCGATTTCGGGCATACCCGTCAGGAACGTCCGTTAGTCAAAGCGCATTTGCACACCGGTGTCGATATAATGCGTCCAAATAAAAATTATGACAACGAAAAAATTTATCCGGCTTGTGTTGGTTTGGTTATCAGTATTCGTACCGACGGTCCGTATGCCGAAATAATTTTAGAGCATCGAATTTCGGACAACAAAAAAATCTGGACGGTTTACCAACACCTTTCGCGCATTCTGGTAAAGCCCGGACAAGTTGTTTATCCTGAGCAAGCAATGGCTTTTTTTATGACCAAAACAGAACTGAATAAATACGGTTGGCAATTTGACCATGTACATTTTGAAATTATGAAATATCAGCCACTGAAATTGACGCCGTACAAACAAAATCCGCAACGAAAATTCGGAACGTATTCGCTTGTGTGCTATAACCGGAATGATTTAGAAAAATATTATTTTGCGCCGTTGGAATTTTTGGCGAAAAAATTTTCAGGCAGGAATGAAGATTAAACTTTGTCAAAGTTTTAACTTTGACAAAGTTTAAATGAAAAAAAAATTAGTTACAACCGCAACCGCAGCTTGCTTTATTGCCTTCGTTACCACAACCACAGCTATCGCCTTCGGGTTCGCAGCCTTCGCAACCACCACCATGAATATGACCATGTGATAATTCTTCGGCAGTAGCTTCGCGAACGTCAATAACAGTACCTTTGAACGATAAATCTTCGCCAGCCAATGGGTGATTAAAATCCATCAACACGCTATCTTTTTTAACTTCGATAATTCGTCCATTGAACATATTACCCTGATTGTCCTGCATCGGAACTATTTTTCCTAATTCGAACAAGTCTTCTTTAATAACACCGTCAACTTTAAAAACATTTTTTTCAAGTTCGACGATAGATTCTTTTTCAACAGGTCCGTAAGCGTCGTCGCTTAAAAGCGTAAAATCGAAAGCGTCGCCAACTTGCATACCACCGATATTACTTTCGAACTTGGGCAACATGCTGCCAACGCCGTAAATAAATGTCAAAGGATTATGGTCAAGAGTAGATTCAACTAATTCGCCATCAGTTCCGTTTACACGCAATTCGTAGTGTACCGAAACAACTTTATTTTTTGCTATATTCATACGATTTAAAAATTAAATTCAACAAATTTCGCGCAAAGAAATAAATAATATTTGTGAAATCAAATTTATATATCAATTATATATCGTTAAAAAAAGACAAAAATTTCCATTTAATTAAAAATTAATCGTCTGCGGGAAAAAACAAAACTGTCAAAAAAAATCTAAATTATTTTGATATGAAAATAAAAAATACGAACTTTGCGGACTGAAATTTTTATTATTAATTTTTAATTTCGTTTTATATGAAAGGCAAAGTAAAATGGTTTGATTCCGCCAAGGGATATGGATTTATTCAAACCGACGATGGTAATGAGGTATTCGTACATTACTCTGGAATTATTATTGAAGATAAAAAGAACGACGGCTACCGTAAACTAAAACAAGGGCAGACAGTTTCTTTCGAAATCACCGAGGGTCAAAAAGGACCACAAGCGGTTGATGTCAAAATCGAAGAAATGTAATCGGGCAAATGAATAAAAAAGCGTGTATTTTATATGCTTATACGATTTAAAAAAATCTCAACACAATTAAAAATGTTGAGATTTTTTTGTAACTGCATTTTTAAAAAGAACAAATTATTTATATAAAAGTCTGACAAAAAAGAATTTATTAAATTGGCGAAAATATTTTAAATTTCATTTTAAAATTTGACGATAAATTACTTACCTTTGCAGCCTTAAATTTTTTAATACAAAATAAAAAAGATTATACATGGCAGCACTACAAAGTATCAGAAAACGTGGACCATTAGTGGCCGTTATTATTGGGCTTGCTTTATTGGCATTTCTCTTAGGCGACATTCGTAAAGCCGGTAGCGGAATTTTTAATGGCTCGACCGATATTGCTCAGGTAAACGGTAAATGGATTTCCTATAAAGTTTATCAAGATAAGATGGACGAATTACTCGAAGTTTATAAACTACAACGCGGCGAAGGTGGCGTTGACGAAAACACGATGCAGGAATTCCGCCGTCAGATTTGGGATCAAGTGATTAAGGAAAGCATCATGCAAAAAGAATACAATGAATTGGGCGTAGCTGTCAATCCAGCCGAAGTTTCGGATATGGTTTATGGTAAAAACGTCGATCCAACCGTTCGCCAATTATTCACCAACAAAGAAACCGGTCAGTTTAATCCTTCGGATGTTGTTACTTTTTTGAAAAACATGGATCAGGACAAAACCGGCAAGAATAAAATTTTCTGGCTGTACATGGAAGACCAATTGGTTACCAACAGATACTTTACAAAATACACCAATTTAATTTCGAAAGCAATGTATGCTACTACTGAAGAAGCAAAAATTGCAGCCAACGAAAAAAATTACAAAGTCGATTTCAATTACATACAATTAAAATACGCATCGCTTTCAGATTCTTCAATAGCAATTTCGAATGACGAATTGAAAGAATACTACAAAGCACACAAAGAAAATTACAAACAACACGATTCGCGCGATATTGCGTATGTAACATTTGACATCGTAGCGTCTAAAGAAGATGAAGCAGCCATCAAAAACTGGGTAGGAAAAACGCAGAAAGATTTTGCAGTTTCGTTGAACGACAAAGAATTTGTCAGCAGTTATTCTGACGCTCCGTTCGAAGACAAATATTATAAAAAAGGCGAATTGAACGTTCGATTGGATTCGTTTATGTTTGCAGTTAACAAAGGAGAAATATACGGACCCTATATCGAAAACAACGCATATAAATTATCAAAGTTGAGCGAAATAAAAATGTTGCCCGACAGTGTCAAAGCACGTCATATTTTATTGAAAGCTACGCAAAATACAACTGCCGAAAAATTAAAAGCAAAAGCTGACAGTTTGAAAGACGTTATTCAAAAAGGCGGAAATTTTGAAGAATTGGCAAAACAATTTTCTGAAGACGCTGGTTCGGCAAGCAAAGGTGGCGATTTAGGCTGGTTCAAATGGGGCGCTATGGTAAAACCTTTCAACGACACATGTTTTTTTGGAAAGAAAGGTCAGTTAATTGTTGTCAATTCGCAATTTGGTGTTCACATTATTGAGATTTTAGATAAAGGAACCGAAGTTAAAAAAGTACAAGTCGGAACAATTGAACGCAAAATCGAAGCAAGTCAAGCAACCGATCAATCGATTTACCAAATTGCAAGTCGTTTTGCGGGCGAAAATAACACAGCCGAAAAATTTGAATCGGCAGTTACCAAGAATAAAATGGCTAAAAAAGTTGCACCGAATTTAGGAGCAGGCGATTTTGCATTACCCGGTTTACCCAATGCACGCGAAGTAATTCGCTGGGCTTTTCAAACCGAAGACAAAAATGCAATATCAAATCCGGTTCGTTTAGAAAATGCCTATGTAGTTGCCCAACTTACTGAAATAAGAGAAACCGGTTATGCAACGCTTGAACAAGTTAAGAGTTCAATCGAAATTGAAGTTCGCAAGGAGAAAAAAGCAACTCAGATGATGGATAAATTGAATACGGAAATTAAAAAATCGTCGAACTTAGAAAGTATAGCTAATGGTTTAAATATTAAATTGGAAAATGCAACCGGAGTAACTTTTAATTCTTACGGATTACCAAGCGCCGGTATGGAGCCGCAAGTAATTGCCGTAGCTACGTCGATAAAGAAAAATGTTTTGTCGAAACCAATTAAAGGTTTGAATGGTGTATTTTTATTGATGGTTACAAATACGGTTGATTCTGAACCAACAAAAGATTTTTCTCAAGACAAAATGAGATTACAACAAAGCCTTCAAGGACGTGCAAATTACTCGGCTTATGAAGCGCTGAAAGAAATTGCAAAGATTAAAGATTTACGCTATAAATTCTTTTAGACTTTAAAATTTTTCATAAAAAAAAGGCTGCGATATTTTCGACAGCCTTTTTTTATTTTCGTTTTTTCTATATTAAACTTTGCGTAAATTCTCTGGTTTCGCAATCGGTGGCAATATAATCACCGAGTGTTGGTTTTGCAATAAACGAAATTTTTCCCATCGACTTTTCTATCACGTCAGTCATTTGCAGAAAACCAATTCTGTCGCATAAAAAAGCATCAACTGCAATTTCGTTTGCAGCATTAACAATACAAGGCATATTTCCACCTTTGTTCATCGCGATAAATGCCAACGAAAGATTGCGGAAATTTTCAAAATCGGGTTTTTCAAAAGTAAGCGATGTGCAAGCATTAAAATCGAAACGGGGCAAATTATTTTTTAACCGGTATGGAAAGTTTAAAGCAAACTGAATTGGCAAACGCATATCGGGCAAACCCATTTGCGCTTTGATGGAACCGTCTTCAAATTGAACCATTGAATGAATGATAGATTGCGGATGAATAATGACTTCAATTTGTTCGGGTTTTAAATCGAATAACCATTTTGCTTCGATGGCTTCAAAACCTTTATTCATCATCGACGCCGAATCGACTGTAATTTTTGCGCCCATTTCCCAGTTCGGATGTTTAAGCGCCTGCTGTTTTGTAACGCTTTGTAAAAATTCGCGCGTCTTTCCACGAAACGGTCCACCTGAAGCGGTCAGAATTATTTTCTCAATCTTGTTGACCAATTCGCCGGTAAGACATTGAAAAATTGCTGAATGTTCGGAATCAACCGGGATTATCTGCACTTTATTTTCTAATGCCAATTGTTTAATTAATTCACCGGCGACAACCAAAGTTTCTTTATTAGCAAGAGCAATATGCTTACCACACTCAATGGCACGAATTGTAGGCAAAAGACCGGCGTAACCAACCATCGCTGTTAACACCATATCTATTTGACTCATTTCGACTGATTGTGCAATGGCATCATTTCCGGCATAAACTTTTATTGCATGATTTTTTAAAGCATCGGCAACTTGCGTATATTTACTTTTGTTTGCAATGACAACAACATTTGGCTGATGTTTGATAGCTTGTTCAATCAACAAATCGACATTGTTATTTGCGGTCAATAATTCAAGTTCGAATTTATCGGGGTTGTGCTCCAAAACATCAAGCGCCTGTGTGCCTATCGAACCTGTGGAACCAAGTATGGCGATGCGCTTTTTCATCGAATGTTTTTTAAATGTTGTTTAATTTATATTGAGAAATTTTTCCGGATTGACAGGATTACCGTCATGCCAAAGTTCGAAATGCAAGTGCGGTCCCGAAGTTAATTCGCCTGTGTTTCCGATGACAGCAATTGGTTCGCCGGCTTTTACGTGGTCGCCTAATTTTTTTAACAGCGACGCATTGTGTTTGTAAACCGAAACCAGATTACTTTCGTGTTGCACCTGTATAGTGTAACCGGTTTCGAGCGTCCAGTTTGCTGCGATGACAGTTCCAGCCAATACAGATTTAATTAATTCATTTGCTCCGGCAACAAAGTCAACCCCAAAATGTCCTTCTTTGAAATTAAATTTATTGATAACTATTCCGTTAACCGGCATAAAAAAATGAATTTTGCCAAATTCGCTGGTTTCCTTTTTTTCGCTTTTCATAAAAAGACCATCTTGCGTAGCGTCAGAAACTTGTTTACGCAAAGTGCTGTCTTCTTTCGATTTTACAAATTTAATTTTTTTGTAATCGTTCTTCGGATTACTTTTCGGAACACTTGCATCTTTTATCGAATCAACGTTTCCCGAAAGTGTGTATTTTAAATTAGCAAGGTAAACATTGCGACTGTTTACAATGCGCTCCAAAGAATCAGCACGAATCATATTGAGCATAATACTTTTTTGCAAATTTCCGTCGGGGAAACCCGGAATAAACTCTTTGAGCGGCGTTAATGCAATTAAAAAAATACCAATGCACGTAAACAGAATAGCCCCGATACCGCCAACCGTCAAAATGTTTAAGCGGGTCAAAGTTAAATGCCAGACTTCTTCGAGTGTATGGTCGTTATAAATAATAAACCGGTACTTGTCCTGAAGCTTTTCTCTGAGATTTTTTATCTTACTGTTATTTTCTGCCATCGATAAAATTTTCAATCGGCAAAATTATAAATTTTTTTTGACTAAGTGCAGTTTTTTTATTTTTGATGGTTTAAAATTTGCGTTAATACCTATAAGAAAAAGTTTATCGTTCTTAATTTCCCAACGTCCAATATAGCCCAGCCCACAGGCTGGGTGTGGCGGAACAAGTTTAATCTTTTTTCACTCAATATATTTCGCTAATGGTTCTGTTGCTATGTCGTATTTTGTAGCATTGAAGATTAGATTTTCTGTTATTGGGGCTGTCATAAGATTGTTATAGAATTGGATAAACTTTCTAATAATTTGTTTTAAACAAAATCTAATTAATAAACAATTTTTGCGATAGCTTTAATTAAACGTTTTGCTGGTTCGAATAAATCAGTTACATCATCTTTAGTATAAGAAATAAAATCGTCATAATCGACCGATTATCTTTTATAAAAAATATTCGTGTAAAATTTACCAAGTGATTTATCAATTATTCCGGTTTTTACAAAATGCAAAACAAATAATTACCTCACTCCTGCATGTGTTTGAGCGTTTAAACCATTATATACCAACAAACCAGATACAGCATAAAAACATGCATAATATAAGCGATTTACCGCAGTATTCCATAATTTGTTTTCTATTAAAATATCCACTTCCTCTAAAGTTTCTTTTGCTCTGTTAAGGCGATAGTCCAACAAATCTTGTTTTTCCTGATCTGTCATAATCTTTTCCTTTCGCGCAAAACATTTTCGTAAAAAATTTTGGGGAGTATTATAGCACAATAAGCGACAATGAAAGTAAAAAATCTATTGCTTAAATTATATTTACCTAATTATCAATTATTTTATTACATCCAATGCAAATATTTATCGACCAATTTTTTGGTAGCAACCTGATTGCCATACAAACGTTCGCTTAAATCTTTATCGTTAAAAGCTTTTAAATTACAAATAAAACGGTCGATAGTTCCGGCAGGGAAAACGCCATTCTTTTCAAAATTATCACGACGTTTTTCGAGCGCTTCGGCTGATGTAAAGCAAGATGTCGGTAAATGATTCAATTTTGCTATGCGTTCTTTATATTCGTCTTTAAAAATATTTACGTTGACATACAATTTTTCAGCCATCTCCAGCGCATTTTCCATTTCTATACCATGTTGTGCAGCAACGACAATTCCTGCCAGTAAATGATAAATATCGGCGGCTCCATCTGGTGCTCGGAACTCGATGGTTTGTTTACCCGGAATGTACGGAACATTTCCTTGTTCGGTTGGATTTGCATTTTTAATCATACTTGTTTTTGCGACCCAACCCAGCGGTACGCGAACCAAAACAGAACGATTGCGGTCGCCCCAGCAAATATTGGTTGGCGCTTCCTGATGTGGGACTAATCTTAAATAAGACGTCGGCACTGTATTTCCAAATGCAGTTAATGGTGACGCTAAATCCAACAAACCGGCAATCATTTTCCGTGCAATCGGACTAAGCTCATCATTTTCGACCATTTTGTTTTCGCCATCTTTTTCAATCAGCATGTGGATATGCAAACCGCTACCGGCTTTGCCAACAGTAATCTTTGGCGCAAAAGTTATATTGACGCCATATTTAGCGCCCAACATGCGTAACACCCATTTAGCAATGACCAATTGATCAGCAGCATTTTCAACTTCGATAGGTAAAAACTCAATTTCGTGTTGTTCAAATTCTTCAGTTTCGGTAATAAAGTTGCCGACTTCCGAATGTCCATACTTAATTTTTCCGCCGCAGGCAGCAATCATTTGCATTGCTTCGCGGCGCAAAAATTCCCAATTGATAAACGGCGACGAACTGTGATAACCTTTCTGGTCAATATCGGGGTACATGTGCTTTTTTTCGCAAATAATATAAAACTCCAGTTCGCCCATCGCTTTAAATGTATGACCGGTAACGCGTTTAAATTCGTTGTGCGCTTTTCGTAAAATATATTCTGGCGCACTTTCGAGCGGCAAACCGTCGCGCGTGTAAAACGAACAAAGTAAATCGACAGCAGGAATTTCAGAAAAAGGATTTACATAAGCTGTACAAAATCTTGGAATGACATACAAATCGCTCGAACCGGCTTCGATAAACGAAAACAAGCTCGAACCGTCAACACGCTCGCCAATGGCAAAAATTGTTTCGAGATGATCTTTACTGTTGATAATAAAATTGAGCGTTTTTAATTTTCCGTCTTCGCCAACATAACGAAAGTTAATCATTTCGATTCCGTTTTCCATTATAAAACGAATAATGTCTTCGCGCTGAAATTCTGACGATGGTTTTTGCAAATACCGAACAATCTTGTTTGGATTTAACAGGATTTCATTTTCTTTTGTCATATTTTCAATTATTAAATGTCGAATTTAAATAATCAAAAATACGGATATTCGTTTGCAGGTAAAATGACTTTTGTTGGTAATTTGAAATATAATTGTACACGAATTTAAATTCTAACTCCCATAACAAGTACGTCGTCGGTTTGTTCATAAGATTTACGCCAAGTATCAAATTCGGTTTCGAGTAATATTTTTTGTTCATCAAGTTCTTTGTTACAAATTTGCGCAAAGAAAGCTTTCATGCGCTTCGATTTATATTTTTCAAATCGTGGTCCACCTAATTGCGAGTGATAACCGTCGGAAAACAAATACAACATGTCGCCATGCTGCAATTGAAAAGTTTTTTCGGTAAATGATTGTTCTTTTGCATAAACGCCAACAGGCATACGATCGGCAGGCAATTCGATTAGTTCGTAATCTAACATTGACAAAGGCTCAACCGTAGTCAAAGTTTTGTTGCGGAAAATACACAAAGGGTTATAAGCACCAGAAAAACTAAGCATATAATTTTCAAGATTAATCGCACAAAAAGCAATGTCCATTCCGTCTTGTTGTTCGCCCATTTGTCCGGTTTGCTGAAGCGAAAATTTTATTTGGCGTCTGAGTTCGTTTAATAAAATATTGGCTGATTTTATTTCATTTTTCTGTACAATTTCATTTAAAATTGCAACGCCCAACATGCTCATAAAAGCTCCCGGAACACCATGTCCGGTACAATCTGCGACTGCAAGCAAAGTGAAATTTTTAATTTGTTTGACAAAATAAAAATCGCCACTAACAATATCGCGGGGTTTGTACAAAATAAAATTACTCGGAATAATTTGATTGATCAATTCCAGTCGCGGTAAAACAGCGTTTTGAATCCGGCTGGCGTACATAATACTGTCGGTAATATTTTGTTTTTGCCGGACAACCAAATCGCGTTGAATAAGCAGTTCGTTGCGTTGAGTTTCGATTTCATCGCGTTGCGCAACAATTTCGTCTTGTTGCTGGCGCAATTCTTCGTTCTTTTCTAATATTTGATTTTTTTGTTGTTCAATTTGTTTTGTACGTAATACGACTTTTCGTTCGAGTAATTGTTTTTCGCGTTTGAGATTTCGTTCGCGTAATTTTATATAAATAAAAATAAAAATCAGCAAAAGCAGTGTTAACGCTGAATAAAAAAGTTTTGTTTTCCAAAATGGAGGATGAATAATAAGTTTGATTGAAATTCCTTTATTGTTCCAAACGCCATCGCTATTTGCAGCTTTAACTTTGAAAGTGTATTCGCCTGCCGGAAAACTACTAAACGACACAAAGCGACGATTGCCAATATTTATCCATTCTTTGTCATAACCGTCCATCATATATGCGTAGGTATTCTTTTTTGGTGCAGCAAAATGTATAGCAGCAAATTCGATAATAAAATCGCGGTCGAGATAATTTAGTTCAATCTGTTTTGCTGACAACATCGATTCATGAATGGCTGCCGATTCTGATGGAACGACTACAAAATTGTTAATTTTCAAATCGGTAAATACAAGTTTTGGAGGAATACTGTCCATTAAAATATTTTGAGGATAAAAAACATTATAACCATTTATTCCACCAAAAAACATTTTTTTATCAACGCTTTTCATAAACGCACTGGAATTGAATTCGTTACTTTGCAAACCGTTTTCGATGGTGTAATTCTTTAATTTTTTTGTGCGCAAATTAAAAACTGAAAGTCCGCAATTGGTGGAAAGCCATAGATTTTGATTTTGATCTTCCAAAAAACCATACACAACATTGCTTGCTAAACCTTTGCTAATGGTAAACCGTGTGAAAATTTCTTTATCTCTGTCAAATCTGTTGAAACCGCCTCCAAAAGTTGCCACCCATAAATAGCCATCTGTCGATTCAAAAATATTCATAATCTGACCGCTACTCAAAGCATTTGTATCCAAAATATTTGATTTGTAATTTTTGAATGAAATTTTATTATTGTCATTAATCATTTTATGCAAACCGCCGGCAAGCGTACCAAACCAAAGTGTCTCTTTCGAATCGATTAATATCGCTCTTATTGCTGTGTTGTTGAGTGTATTGTTGCTCAAGTTGTCGTGAAAGTCGCTGTAATTTGTAAAAGTCAAAGTAGTTAAATCAAATTTACAAAGTCCATAATTTGTACCTATCCACAAATTATTTTTTTTGTCTTTGACGATTGTGTATATTGTGTTGTTGGGCAATGAATTTTTATTATTGGCATTGTTATAATAGCGCGTAAATTTTTTGGTTTTTTTGTCGTATTTGCAAAGACCTCCACCTTCAGTACCAATCCAGACAGTATTTTGTCCGTCTTGCAAAATGGTTCTTATTTGATTTGACGATAATGAATCGGGATGTTTGGCTACGGCAGTTATATTGCGGATTTTATTGCTTTTTGGATTGTAAATATAAATTCCATGACCGTTAAAAGTACCAATCCAAATTTCGGAAGTTACTGTATCTTCGCTGAAACAATAAACATATTCGTCGCGCAACCATTGGGTATTTAAAGGCTGCGGTGCAATATGTTTAAATTGTGTTTTGCGTGTGTCGTATTTATTCAGACCTTTTGTTGTTCCGATCCAAAGAATACCAAAGTCGTCTTCGACAATACTTAATACAAAATTTTGCGACAAAGAAAAAGGATTGTTAATCTGATTGTCGTAAATAAATTTTTGTGTAAACTTATTTTGATAAATCACCAACCCGAAGTTAGTACCGATAAGTAAATTTTCTTTTTTATCGACATAAAAAGTTTGAATTGTATTTAAACTCGGCATTTCACTTAAACCAAAAGATTTGGACGAGATTTTGTATTTTGAATTGACACTAAATTTTGTAATGTAATTTTCCGATAACAACCAAATGTTTCCGTATTTATCAACGTTGATACCATACATCGATGCGCCTGAAATTTTCGTTGAATCGTCGGTAAAATATTCAACCAACTTTGCTGCCGGCGTTTTATTTGCTGTTTCGTTAACCGCAATAAAATATAACTGATTTGTTTGTGTTTGAACCCAAATATTTCCTTGTCTGTCGGTTTTAATATTTAATGGTTTTGGAATTTTTACTGTTTTGTTTTCGATTTTAAAACTTAATTCATCAATTTCGGTTTTATCCAATTGGGAGTCATATTTAAGTTTGGAAATTTTGTTTAACGACACTAACCAGATATTACCGAAATGATCACCGGTAATGGCAATAATGTAGATGTTGTCAATGTTTTTTCCATTGCTTATCCAGTGTCTAAACTTCTCAAATTTGCGATTATAAAAATTTAGTCCATTAACAGTCGATAACCAGATATTCGATTGTGCGTCTTCATAAAATGAAAGAATTCCGTTGCTGCTTAAACTGTTTTCGGGATTTAAAAAATCTGGTCGGTAAATTTTGAAATCGTAGCCGTCATATCTGTTTAAACCATCTTGCGTTCCCGCCCAGATATAACCTTTCGAATCGCAATTCAGATTTTGCACAACTACTTGCGAAAGACCTTCGTTTATCGAAATTCTTTCGAACTTTACATCTTGGTATTGTGCAAATAATCGTGTAAATGATAATGCTAATATGACTGAAAATATAATGTAATTTATTCTTTTCATCTGCGAAATGCTTTTATTCAAAATTAAACTTTTTCTAAGAAATAACAATTAGATTTGTTTTTAATTGTTTTAAAAAGCATGAAAAAATAAATAAAAAAGCCGGTCAAAAATTTAACCGGCTTTTTTGTAAATCATTTACATTATCTTTTATGCTGCAGCTATGTGTTGCAGGATTGTATTTTCTAATTTTTCTTTTGCAAAATCGAGCGAGATATTAAAATGCGTACATTTTTTTGACGGAATATCGAACATTGCATCTGTCATTATCGATTCGCAAATGGAACGCAAACCACGTGCGCCAAGTTTATATTCAACAGCTTTGTCAACAATGTAATTCAACGCTTCTTCGTCAAACGAAAGCTTTACGCCATCCATTTCGAATAGTTTGAAATATTGTTTGATGATTGCATTTTTTGGTAAAGTCAAAATTTGCAGTAATGCTTCGCGGTCAAGTGGCGCCAAAGCTGTAACCACCGGCAAACGTCCTACAATTTCGGGAATCAAGCCAAACGAACGCAAATCTTGAGGTGCGACATATTGCATCAAATTATCGCGATCAATTCTTTCATTTTTATCGTGCGCACCAAAACCTACAACTTTAGTGTTCAGTCGCAAAGCAATTTTACGTTCAATTCCTTCGAAAGCGCCACCGCAAATAAATAAGATATTGGTTGTATCAACTGCAATCATTTTTTGTTCAGGATGTTTTCGTCCGCCTTGTGGTGGAACATTTACAACCGAACCTTCGAGCAATTTTAAAAGACCTTGTTGCACACCTTCACCCGAAACGTCGCGCGTGATGGATGGATTGTCGCTCTTGCGCGCAATCTTATCAATTTCATCAATAAAAACAATTCCGCGCTCTGCATTTTTGACGTTGTAATCGGCAGCTTGTAAAAGTCTTACCAAAAGACTTTCGACATCTTCGCCCACATAACCAGCTTCGGTAAGAACAGTTGCGTCAACAATTGCAAATGGAACATGTAATAATTTGGCAATTGTTTTAGCGAGCAAAGTTTTGCCTGTCCCGGTAGCACCTACTAATAAAATATTCGATTTTTCTATTTCGACATCGTCGGCGTAACCGTGATGCGCCAAACGTTTGTAATGATTGTAAACTGCAACGGATAAAACTTTTTTTGCGTCTTCTTGTCCAATAACATATTGGTCAAGATATAATTTGATTTCAGATGGTTTTAATATTCCGACATCGTCCAGATTAAAATCTTTGTGATTGCCGTCTTTTGGTTGATGCAACAGCGTATGTGCTTGTTCAACGCAATCGTCGCATACGTGATTTCCGGTAAGTCCGGTTATCAACACCATCACATCGCTTTTGGCGCGTCCGCAAATTGCACATTTTTCTACTTTTGCCATATTATAAAATTATGATATTGTTTTTGATTTGTCGCGTGCCAGCACTTCGTCAATCATTCCGTATTCTTTTGCTTCTGTGGCTGTCATCCAGTAATCGCGGTCAGAATCGGCAGCAACTTTTTCGTATTCTTTGCCGCTATGTAAAGCTATTATTTCGTACAATTCTTTTTTCAACTTCTGAATTTCGCGCGCTGTAATTTCAATGTCCGAAGCTTGACCTTCTGCGCCACCCATTGGTTGATGAATCATGATGCGCGAATGTTTCAAAGCCGAACGTTTGTTTGCTTCGCCACCGGCTAATAAAATTGCGCCCATCGATGCCGCCATACCAGTACAAAGTGTTGCAACGTCCGACGAAATATATTGCATGGTGTCATAAATTCCCAAACCGGCGTGAACTGAACCACCCGGCGTGTTGAGATATAACTGAATGTCTTTTGATGGATCTGACGATTCTAAAAACAAAAGTTGTCCTTGAATAATGTTTGCAACATAATCGTCAATCGGCAGACCAAGAAAAATAATTCTGTCCATCATTAAACGCGAAAAAATGTCCATTGTTGCGACGTTTAACTGACGCTCTTCGATGATTGTCGGCGAAATATAATTGTTGTAAACCGATTTATATTTATGCATAGTCAAGCTACTAATTCCAAGATGCTTTACCGCATATTTTTCGAATTCGTTATTTTGTGTTGCCATAATAATTAATTTTAATGTTGAATTATTTTTGTATTTCGAGCATCTTATAAAAATCGTCGCGCGAAATTTCGACGTACTCAACTTGTGCGTGTTGTTTTACCAACTCGACAAATTTAGTATCTAAAATTTTATCGTACAATTCCTTTCGGTGCTCTTTGTTTTTAATTTGATTGTGTGCATAACTTTCGAGCAATTCGTCGCTAATGTGCGATGTAATGCCATAGTTGCGAAATTGATTTCTAATGTCAATCTTGGCGCTTTCAATCACTTCGTCTTGCGTTACTTCAATTTTGAATTCGTTTACAAAATGACTTTTTACCAATTCGAGTTTCCAGTAATTCATTATTTGTGTAAATTCTTTCTCTAAATATTCTGGTGTTATCTTAGTGTCTGGTTTATCGGCGTTGTTTGCAAGAATTAGTTTCTTAATAAATTCGCCGGGAATTTTGACGTCCTTTGCAAGAATCTGTTCGTTAGTGTCGTAAAGAAATTTAAAATAACTTTCCTGATTAAAAACTGTTTCAACATCTTTTACAACCAATTCTTTAAATTCTTCTTCGTTTGCAGCAATGCCTGGACCGTAAACTTTGTCAAATAATTCCTGATTGACTTCTGACGGAATCCAATGTTTAATTTCTTTCACTTCGAATCTAAAGTATGGATTTTGCAAAGTTGCGTCGTAATTTTCGTCCTTAATATCCAAAATTCGTTTGACGTCTTCATTGTCGGTGTAAGCTTTAGAGATGTCAAAATTGATAGTGTCGCCAACTTTTACGCCAATAAAAGTTTTTTTAATTTCTTCGTCTAAAATTCGATGAACGCCCATAAGAGCGTCCTGATGAACCAATCCGTTTTCCAAAACTTCGCCGTCTGCATTTAATTGCGTCAAAGTTCCTTTTAACAAATCTTCGTCAACCGAAACTTCTGTTAAAACTTCTTCACCATGACGGTGCGCGTGTGCTTTTATTTCGTTTTCGATAATTGATTCGTCAACTTTTATTCCGTATTCTTTAAGCTGAAGTTCTTTCAAAAATTCGACATCAATTTTCGGCGATAAACCAATTTCGAATTTAAATTCGAACTCCGATTGTTTTTCCCAATCGATAATATGGTCAGTATGAACAGGCAAAGGTTCACCTAAAATTTTTAAATCTTCTGTTTTGATATATTCTTCTAATGACTCTTGCAAAATTTTTCCGACTTCTTCGACAACTGCGCTTTTGCCAATCATTTTTTTAATCAAACCAAGAGGCACTTGTCCAGGACGGAACCCTTTAATTTGAGCTTTTTGTCTGTAATCGCGGATTTGTTTATCAACCCGACTTTCATAATCAGCTGGTTCAATCTGAACGGTTAAGATTGCATTTAATTCGTCAATATTTTCTCTAAGAATGTTCATGTTACGTTTTTATTAATTGTACAATTTAAAAAAACCGCCTTATTGCCACATTCGCGCAACAAACCGGCGGTTAATTGTTCTTATAATTTTTTCATTATTGAAATTTGTGCGGATGAAGGGACTCGAACCCCCACGCCCTGCGGCACCAGATCCTAAGTCTGGCTCGGCTACCAATTACGACACATCCGCCTGAAAAAAAGTCTGCAAATATATTCACATTTTTCGAATTTTACGAATTTAATTAAAAATAAATTTTTGCTGACGGTTTTTTGAATGTCATTATTTTTTTCGAATTTATACAAATTATTTATCTTTGTAAATTAGGTTTAATATAATCAAGTCAAATATTAATTAATAATCAAACTTATGCAACCAACAACAGAAACGATACTTCACGCGCTTAGTCATATAATTTATCCCGAACTTAACAAAGATTTGGTAACACTCAATTTAATTGAAGACTTAGCCATCAGTGAAAATAAGGTGAGTTTCAATTTTATTTTGACATCACCGAACAATCCATTTAAGAAATCGCTCGAAAAAGCATGTATCGACACAATCCACAATTTTATTGATAAAAGCGTCGAAGTAAAAGTAAATTTTGTAATTCATGCAAAACCTGCTGAAATAAAAAAGGCTACAAAAAAATTAGCGAATATTAAAAACATCATCGCCATTTCGTCGGGCAAAGGTGGCGTTGGAAAATCGACTGTTGCCAGTAATCTTGCAGTCGCATTGGCGCAAATGAATTACAAGGTCGGTTTGTTAGACGCCGACATTTATGGTCCGTCGCTACCAAAAATGTTTCATGCAGAAAATCATCCGGTGCAATTCGAAAAAATTGACGACAAAGATATTTTAGTGCCCATAGAAAAATACGGCGTCAAACTTTTGTCGATTGGCTTTTTTATAAAAGCTGTTGATGCAATGGTCTGGCGTGGTCCAATGGCTTCGAGTGCGCTCAAGCAATTAATTAATGATGCCAATTGGGGTGATCTTGATTTTATGTTGATTGACTTGCCTCCCGGAACAAGCGACATTCACCTAACAATGGTGCAGGAAGTGGCAGTTACCGGCGCGATAATCGTCAGCACACCGCAGGAAGTTGCATTGGCAGATGTTGTAAAAGGAATCAGCATGTTTCGAGTTAAAAATGTAAACGTTCCGATTTTGGGTTTGGTTGAAAATATGTCGTGGTTTACGCCCGCCGAACTGCCGGACAACAAATATTATATTTTTGGTAAAGACGGTTGCAAAAGACTTTCTGACGAATATAAAATTCCTCTGTTGGGACAAATACCGCTTGTACAAAGTATTTGCGAAAGCGGCGACAACGGCGATCCGGTTGCGTTGGATAAAACTACAATTGTTGGCGCTGCATTTCACGACATCGCAAAAAAATTAATTGAACAATTAGAAAGTCGAAACACAACGTTACCACCAACGCAGAAAGTCCAAATAAAATCGTAAACACGATGGATACGCAAAAACCTATCATATTAATTGTAGATGATAACAGAACTAATTTTGTTTTATTGACTGAGATTTTAGAGCAATTTGATTGCGAATTTGATTATGCTGCGTCGGGCAAAGAAACTTTAATGAAAATTGAAAATACTGAATATGCGCTGACGTTGCTCGACGTCCAAATGCCCGAAATGGACGGTTATCAAACACTTGAAAAAATGACACAAATTATGAATAATCGTTTGATGCCGGTTATTTTTATTTCGGCAATTTATTCTGACGATTATTACAAAATTAAAGGAATTAAAACCGGCGCCGTTGACTTTATGGCAAAACCATTGGTGTCCGAAATTTTGATAGGCAAAGTAAATGTTTTTCTGAATTTATATCACAACAAAAAAGAACTGGAACGCATAAACGTCGAACTAAAACAAGTCATCGAAGAAAAACAAAAAGTCGAAGAAAAAGTTAGAAAATCATTGTCGGAAAAAGAACGTCTGCTTTCCGAAATCCATCACCGCGTCAAAAACAATATGCAAATGGTGGCGACCATGCTTTCGCTGCAATCGAAGTATGGCAATCCCGAAAATATGATTGAGGCATTTGAGAAAAGTATCGACCGGATAAATTCGATGGCAATGGTACACGAAAAACTTTACGAAAGTAAAAATTTCGGCGAAGTGGAAATGAAATTGTACATCGAAGAATTGGCTTACGAATTAGTCGGCGCTTATCAGGGCGATAAAAATATTGAATTGAAATTAAGTCTTGATTGTGTAATGCTCGAAATCGATACGGCAATAACATTGGGTTTGCTTTTAAACGAATTGATAACAAATACAGTTAAATATGCATTCCCTAATAAAATGACCGGAACCGTTACAATTGAATTTACAAAAGCGGACGAAGATTATTTACGCCTTGCAATTATTGATGACGGAGTTGGACTTCCGGCTGATTTTGAATTGCGAAAAAATAAGTCATTAGGAATGCAGTTGATAGATGGCTTTGTGCGCGAACTGTATGGTAAACTAAATATTTCGAGCAACAATGGAACAAATATTGAAGTCTTATTTAAACCTGTAAAAAAATCGAGAACTTGAGTTAAAGAATAATAAAATTGTTTAACAAGAAGATATGGAAAATTTTAAAATATTGATCGTTGAAGATTCGTCGTTGATTGCAATAGGATTAAAAATAAATCTCGAAAAATACGGTTATGTAGTTTTGGGTCCGGCGGCGTCTGGCGAAGAAGCAATCAACATTGTCAAAAATGAAAATCCAAATTTGGTTTTGATGGATATTATACTGGCAGGCAAAATGGACGGAATTGAAGCAGCTATCGAAATAAAAAAATTTAACGATGTCCCGGTTTTATATCTGACCGGTCATGCCGACGACCAGAAAGTTCAACGCGCCAAACAAACCAATCCACTTGGATATATTGTTAAACCTTATAAAGACAATCAACTCAAAATAATTATCGAAATGGCTTTCAACAAAATTGCCGTCGATAAAGAGTTAGAACATTACCGCAGTCATTTAGAAGAACTCGTTAAAAGTCGCACAGAAGAACTCGAATTGGCAAATCTGAAACTTCAGTCGGAAATTTCTGAACATAAACGAACCGCCGAAAAATATTTGATTGCAAAAGAAAAAGCTGAAGAATCGGAAAAACTCAAAACAGCTTTCCTTACAAATATTTCGCACGAAATCCGTACGCCGATGAATGCCATTGTTGGTTTTGCTGAATTACTGAATGACGATTCACTTGTCAAAAGCGAGCGCAAAGAATATGTTGAGCAAATAAGCAATCATTCAAATCAATTATTGCAACTTATCACAAATATTATCGACGTTTCGAGAATCGAAGCAAACCAGTTGGAATTGATGAACAGAAAATGCTCGATAAATGACATTCTTAGCGATGTATATTCGAATTGTAGCGAAAACGTTTATAGAAAATTGCGCAATAATGTCGAATTTAACATTACGAATAAAATAGAAATTTCATCAACAGAATTTTTACTCGACACACAAAAAATAATTCAGATTTTCGGACATTTACTTGACAATTCATTCAAGTTTACCGAAAAAGGTTTCATCCATTTTGGAGTTAGCGAAATAACCGGCGAGCATATTGTTTTTTATGTACACGACACCGGTATTGGAATTCCGGAAAATAAACTCAATTATATTTTCGACCGTTTCCGTAAAATTGACGACGACAAAACTAAACTTTACGGTGGCGTCGGACTTGGATTGACGATAACACGAAGTCTTGTAAAATTTCTTGACGGTGATATTTGGGCGGATTCTATTTATGGCGAAGGCACAAAAATATATTTTTCAATTCCGTTTATTCAAAAGCAACGAGAACCGCAAATAGAAATCCAGACAAGTTTTCTCGACGATTACAATTGGAAAGGAAAACTTATATTAATTGTCGAAGACGAAGAAGACAATTACAAATTTATGGAAGCGACCTTGCGTAAAACCGATGTTGACATACTTTGGGCGCGCGATGGAAAGCAAGGCGTTGATATTTGTTCCAAAATACATAATATTAATGTTATTATTATGGATATTAAACTACCAGAATTGAGCGGTTACGACGCAAGTCGTCAAATTAAACAAATGCCGACAATGAAAAATGTTCCGATAATTGCATTAACAGCATTTGCTTTTTCCGGCGCAAGGGAAAAAAGTCTCGATGCCGGTTGTTCCGAGTATTTAACGAAACCAATTACGCCAAAACAATTTTTAGCTGTGGTAGATAAATACCTGAAAAATTAACGCGAAAATTATCGCATTATCAAATTAGCAATACCTTTAAAACTTACCATAATTAAATCGACAAATTTAATTGACGCAACATGTAAAAAACTGGCGTAACCTGTAAATCCATTTCGTATAACTACCAACAACATTGCAATAAAAAGCAAATTCATAACCAGCACAAACAAAAACGAAAAAATAATTCCGTTGCGCTGAATGTCCGGTTGACGGATGCTAAATTGTTTGAGAAAACAAACCAGATGAAACATCAAAGTAATACCAATTAAAATGTCGATAAAAAATAAAATATTTGATGTTACCAAAAGCCTGATGATTAAAAGCAGGATTGAATACAACGGAAAAAAATACGGACTAAGCGTAATGACAAAATTTCCCGAGCCATGGTATTCCACAAAACCACCTTCGCCTTTGGTAACAGAAAATCTTTGAATTCGCTGCAAAAAAAATAAACCGGTAACAACATGCGTCAATTCATGAGAAAAAATTCTAAACCAATCGCTGTTGTGTTTTAAAAAATTCGAATTGATAATCGACAAACCGAAATATAAACACGAACCAAAAAAAAATCCTGCATAAACGCTCCAATCGTTCGATTTCATATCAGCAAAAAAATGAAAATACGCCATCACGATTGACGGAATTATCATAACTGAAAAAAGAAAGAAAAAAAATTTTAAAAATTTTATCAACATTTTAAAAAAAGTTCAATATCAAAGCATAAGAATTCGTAATAAATTTAATCGACTGATTAAAAGAAATTTGCTAAATAAATTCTGGCGTTAAATTAAATAATTCAACTGGAATACAAATAAAATGTTGAAAAAAAAATCGTGAAAGTCAATAAAAACAACGAAATTTTTTTGGTGGATATTATAAAACCCTTATATTTGCAGTGAAAAGATAATTTAATTGTTTCATTAACCCTTAATTTCAATTTATTATGAACAAAGCTCAATTAATTGACGCAATGGCAAAGAAAGCCGGACTATCAAAAGCTGATACCAAAAAAGCTTTAGATTCGTTTATCGACGTAACTGGTGTTGCTTTAAAAAAAGGTGACCGTGTTGCCTTAGTAGGTTTTGGTTCTTTCTCAGTTTCTAAGAGAAGCGCACGTACTGGACGCAATCCACAAACAGGTAAAGAAATCAGCATTCCTGCTAAAAAAGTTGTAAAATTCAAAGCCGGCAGCGGCCTTGCTGATGGTATAAAATAATTACCGTCGCAAAATTAAAGACCGGTTTTTGCAAATAAAACCGGTGTAATAAAAAGGAGTACAGCAATGTGCTCCTTTTTATTTTTAATTGCATTTGCAGAATTAAAATTTATTTTTGTCCGAAATTATTTTTAAATGGAAAAACTTATACAATATCTTTCGCAGTTTGTTACGCCAGAAAGATTGAAAAGATTTGAAGACATAATTCAATACCGCACGCGTTATATTACCATCGGGTTAGAAGACATTTACCAGTCGCACAACGCCAGCGCTGTTTTGCGAACCTGCGATTGTTTTGGTTTGCAAGACGTGCACATTATCGAAAACAAAAACGAATATAAAGTGAACGACAATATCGCATTGGGGGCATCGAACTGGCTGAGCATAAAAAAATACAAAGACAACCCGAACAATACGCTGCAAGCAATTCAAACAATAAAACAAGCGGGTTACAGATTAGTTGCTACCACGCCGCACGAAAAATATCCAGTAACCGATCTCGAAAAATTCGATTTGTCGAAAGGAAAATTCTGTTTATTTTTTGGGACAGAGCAAGACGGAATAACATCGGATGTTATTGACAATGCCGACGAATTTCTCAAAATCCCGATGTACGGATTTACCGAAAGTTTTAATATTTCAGTATCAACAGGAATAATGTTGCATCATTTAACCTACCGATTGCGCAAATCGAAAATCGATTGGCAATTGTCAAACCAAGAATCATTGCAAACAAAACTCGAATGGCTGCGAAGTTCAATTAAAAACTGTGATGCAATTGAAAAGATTTACACCGAAGAAAAAAATTCCTGATATTTTTTGGTATTTGAAATGATAGAAAATCAGAATTTTGCTTTTCAAAAAAAGTCGGAATTAAAAATTTAAAAAGAAGTTAATATTTTTGACGATTAAAAAAAATAACTTATCTTTACAAAAATAATGTTCTGATATGAATTGTATTATCATAGAAGACGATGAATTATCGCGCAAAATAGTCGAAAAATATATAGCTAAAGTTAGCTACTTAAACTTGCTTTACTCTTTTTCGAATCCATTAGAGGCTCTTCAAACAGTCAAGGAAAATGAAAATATCGATTTAATTTTCCTCGATGTAGAAATGCCCGAAATGACAGGCATAGAATTTATTCAAAGCCTAAAAAAAACACCCGGAATAATTATCATTTCGGCAAAAGAAAAATATGCCATTGTTGCTTTCGAAAACGATGTCATTGATTATTTGTTGAAACCAATTGTATACCCGCGTTTTTTAAAAGCCGTCAATAAAGCCTACGACCATTGGAAAGAACATAAAAACGTTGCTGAAGTAATCGATGGAATTTTCATCAAAAAAAATGCAGCATTGGTTCGTTTAAATTACGACGAAATTTTATGGATCGAGGCGCTCGAAAATTATATATCATTCAATACGCTTAACGAAAAAACAATTATTCATTCCACAATGAAAGCAATTGAATCTAAACTTCCAGCAAATCGATTTGCCCGCGTCCACCGGTCGTTTATTGTCAATTTGAAAAAGTTCAATACCATCGAAGACAACACCGTAGTATTTAATCTTGGCGATGCATCAAAGGTTATTCCGATTGGAAAATCATATAGAGAAAAACTTCTGCGAGACATCAATTTATTAAACACATAATTTGCTACCTGCATTATCAACATTTTTTTTTGTTTTTTAAAACTTTCCTTTCGCTATTTTTTATCAATCTGAATTATAACAACTTTGATATATCGAACGTTTCAATAAAATAATTTTGTCAAAATAGATTTGAAAAGCATTTTTGAAAAACTAATTTTGCAAGTCGAAATAAATTGAAAAAATTTTAACAGCTAAAATTGTTTATAAAAGATGAAAAAGCTAAATCCAGCCGTGAGATTAATACTATTTACTGGTATATTTTGCTATGGTTTTAGTTTGTTTGCACAATCATTACAAACTTTGGCAATCAAACAAAAAGAAGATTCGCTGCAAATTTTATTCAAACAAATTACAAAATCAAAAAACGATACAGAAAAGAAAACAGTCAATCGACAAATAATAAAATTAATGCAAAACGCAGTCGAAACAAACGGTTCATTTACTTATCCATTCGATTCGTTAAAAAATCTCGGTAAAATAAAATCGAATGACGACTTAGTACGTATCTTTACTTGGGATTTGACTTACAATGACGGAACTTACGAATATTTCGGGTTCATTCAATATCATTTAAAAAATCAATTTCTGGTTTTTCCACTAATCGACAAACGCACCGAAATAACAGACTGCGAAAATGCAGCGCTCAACAATCAATATTGGTACGGAGCTTTGTATTTTGAAGTTGTCACACAAAAAATTAATAAAAAAACATATTACACTTTGTTGGGTTGGGACGGCAACAACGATTTTACAACAAAAAAACTAATTGATATTTTATATTTCGACACGAATGGCTATCCCTTTTTTGGCGCACAAATTTTTAGTTACGAAAAAAAAACGCCATACAGAGTTGTTTTTGAATTTAGCAAAAAAACAACGATGTCGTTAAAATACGATAAAAGCAAAGACGCAATTGTGTTCGACCATTTGTCGCCATCGAAGCCCGAATATACCGGACAGTATCAGTTTTACGGTCCAGATTTTTCTTACGACGGTTTTATTTTTACCAAAGGTTTGTGGACGTACAAAATGGATTTAGACATGCGAAATCCCAAAAAGAAATAAGTAAAAATTTTATACTATAAATGGAAAATTCGAAATATTATTTTCAGTGCAACAAATGTTCAACCAATCTGGGAGATTTCTCCGATTGGTTTGCGAGTAAACAAAAATGTTCACATTGCGGCAGTAGCGAAGCCGACGTACTTTATTACAAAGACCCGAAAGAAATAGTATCATTGGTAAACGATAAAAATTTCCATCCGTCAAGCATTTGGGGATATTTTGACTTCTTGCCATTAAATCATAAAAAAAATATTATTACCTCCGGCGAAGGCATCGTACCGATTGACCATTGGACGTTTATCGAAAAATTTGCGAAAGACAATTACAATATAAATTGCAAAATTTACGCACATCGACATGACAATAATTTTTCGACCGGAACATTCAAAGACCTTGCCGGTTCGATGGTCGCAAGTGTGTTAACAGAACATCAGATAAAAAATTATGTAGTTGCCAGTACCGGAAATATTGCAGTTGCGTTTTCTCGATATTTAGGTTCGGCGGGCATTTCGGTGTTTGCATTTATTCCGCAAATTTCTATTCAATTGCAAGAAGCTGAAATTGGTCTCTTCGGACAAAAAGTTTTTCGTGTAAACGGCGATTATGCAAAAGCAAAACACATTGCCAAAGAGTTTGCCGAAAAGCACAACATATTATTAGCTGCCGGAAATTTCGATCCAATGCGCATCGAAGCTAAAAAGACTATGGTTTACGAATGGTTGCGCGTTTTACCCGAATATCCAACAGTTTATTTTCAGGCATTAAGTGGTGGTAGTGGACCGCTGGGAATTGCAAAAGCTTGTCGCGAATTAAAAGGATTAGGCGTTGCAGAAAAAATGCCGCGCTTTATTCTTGCACAGCCGCACAATTGCGCACCTATGGCACACGCATGGCACGAAGCAAAAGTCAATTGTTTTCCGGACGGTTGGGAAACCAAATATCCGGTTTATGACAATCCAGAAACCGATATACAAACATTGTCAACCGGCAATCCAACAGCTTATCCGTCATTAAGCAAAATTGTTCACCAAAGCGAAGGCGAAATTATCGAAGTGTATGAACCAAAAACAATCGACGTTTCGCGATTGGTAGCTTACGAAGTTGGTGTAAAAATTGGTCCTGCTGCTGCCATTGCAGTTGGCGGTTTTTTCAAATCATTGCGTCAAGGTTTAATAAAAAACGGCGACGTGGTGATGCTAAACATTGGCGAAGGAATGCGCCGTTGCCCTGACTTTATGGAAAAATTAGTTTATACAACGCAACACGTCAATTCTGTTGACGAATGTACATTTACAGACCGCAGCGTTTACCATAAACAATTGTGGGAAAACGTTGCTGAAATTTAAATAAAAATTTTATGATAAAGAAAATAATTTTCGCAATTCTATTTTGTTTGATAATTGCTAAGGTCGATGCCCAAAAATCAAAATTCATTTTTTTCTCCGACGAAAATAATTCGAGTTTCCGCGTCTATTTAAATGGACAGAAACAAAACAATTTTTTTCAACGAAGAATTGAAATTGATAGTTTGACTCCCAAAAAATACAAAGTTCGCATTGTGTTTCAACAAGACAGCATTGCCGACATCGACGAAGTAATTAAACTTGACGCCGGTATTGATAAAACAATTGCAATTGTAGAGAAATCTAAACTCAGCCGCAAAGTCGGTAAAATTGAACGAAAAATAAATCGCAGTTTATTTAAAGACGGCTCGCTTGGCGACGAGAAAAAATTGAAAGACTTCTTTTCGATACAAATAATTTCCGAAACTAAAATCGAAGAAAAATAAAATTAATATTTCAAACGAATGAAACGTTATTCACTAATACTTTTTTCAATTATGGCAACACTTCTGATTGAATGTAGTGCACCACATAAAGACCAAAACAAAGGCAACGAATTTAAATTTCAAACCGAGCAGTTTGGCGACATTCGCATTTTGCGATATCAAGTTCCGGGCTTCGAGCAATTAACATTAAAACAAAAAGAATTGTGCTATTATTTGGAACAAGCCGGTTATTGCGGTCGCGAAATTTTTTATGACCAAAACTGCCGCGCTAATTTATCGGTCAAACGAACAATCGAATTAATTGTTGAAAATTACAAAGGCGACCGCGAAAGCGAAAATTTCAAAAAGTTTATTGAATACACAAAACGAGTTTGGTTTTCAAACGGAATTCATCACCATTATTCTATGGACAAAATCATCCCAGAATTTCCGGTGGAATATTTAGACGAATTAATTAAAAATTCTGCGGACATTAAATTACCTTTGGGCGACGGCGAAACTGCCGATTATTTTATCGACAAAATGAAAACCGTTATTTTCAGTCACGATTTTTTCGCAAAACGTTTGAATCAGGACGCACACGTTGATATGGTTAAAACTTCGGCCAATAATTATTACGAAGAAATGTCGCAAAAAGAAGTTACCGATTTTTATTCCAAATTAAAAGTTACCGGCGATCCACAACCTTTGTCATTTGGTTTAAATTCGAAATTGCTTAAAAAAGACGGACAATTTCTTGAACGCATTTACAAAGTAGGTGGAATGTACAGCGCCGCAATTGAAAAAATAATTTTTTGGTTGACAAAAGCCACATCGGTAGCCGAAAGCGATCAACAAAAAAAGATTATCGAAAAACTGATTGAGTATTACCAAACCGGCGATTTACAAACTTGGGACGAATATTCAATTCTTTGGGTAAAAGACACAACTTCTGTTGTCGATTTTACAAACGGTTTTATAGAAGTTTATGGCGACCCTATGGGAATTAAAGGTGCATGGCAATCGGTGGTTTACATAAAAGACATGGAGATGACTAACAAACTTGCAGCAATCAGCAACGAAGCCGCATGGTTTGAGAAAAACTCCACCATTGCCGACGAATACAAAAAAGAAAATCCTAAAGGAATTACCTACAAAGTTGTTGACGTTGTTGCCGAAGCCGGCGATTGCAGTCCCTCCACTCCTATTGGCGTCAATTTACCAAATGCCGATTGGATTCGCACAATGTACGGTTCGAAATCGGTTTCGCTTGGAAACATTGAACACGCGTACGATGAAGCGAATAAAACATCAGGAATTCTTGAAGAATTTCATACGCCAGAGCAGGTCAAACTAATAAAAGAATTTGGCGAACTTGGCGGAAAATTACATACCGGTTTGCACGAAGTTATTGGTCATGGTTCCGGAAAATTGAAAACTGGCGTTGATGTTCCGCACCACACGCTCAAAAATTACGCGAGCACTATCGAAGAAGCGCGAGCAGATTTAGTTGCGTTGTATTTTATTATCGACAAACATTTGGTCGATTGCAAACTTACGTCGTCAATAGAAGTTGGAAAAGCTGAATACGACGCCTATATTGTAAATGCATTGCTTAAACAACTGGCGCGCATAAAAGATGGTTCGAATGTCGAAGAATCGCACATGCGCAACCGTCAAATGATTGCAAAATGGTGTTTCGAAAAAGGAAAACCGGCAAACGTTATTGAACAGAAAGTTATTGATGGTAAAACTTATTTTGTTGTAAACGATTACAACGCTTTGCGCAAATTATTCGGCGAATTGTTGAAAGAAATTCAACGCATCAAATCGGAAGGCGATTACAACGCTGCAAGAGATTTGGTTGAAAATTTCGGCGTAAAGGTTGACCAGCAATTGCACAAAGAAGTTTTGGAACGTTACAAACATTTAAACATTGCACCATTTGCAGGATTCATCAATCCGGTTTTAGTTCCGAAAATACAAGGCGATAAAATTGTTGATATAAAGCTTGATTATCCCGACGATTTTATGAAACAAATGCTTTGGTACGCCAAAGAATATCGCATTTTGCCGACGTATAATTAAACTTAGCGCTTCTTTGTGAAAACCCTTTGTGTGCCTTTGTGGTGAAAACAGTAACCACAAAGGCACACAAAGGGTTTTCACAAAGTACACAAAGTCGTTTTATTTAACTTCTCATTAAACAATAAAATGAATTCCATTCTCGAAGATTATATTGTCAACCATATTGACGCCGAAGATGAATTGCTGGCAGAATTGAACCGAGCAACGCATGTCAAAATTTTACAGCCGCGCATGTTGTCCGGACATTTGCAAGGCAAAATTTTAGAAATGTTGAGCAAAATGATTCGTCCGAAAAATATTCTCGAAATTGGGACTTTTACGGGCTATTCTGCAATTTGTCTTGCCAAAGGGTTAGTTGACGATGGAAAACTTTTCACCATCGAAATAAACGATGAATTGCGAAGTTTTGCCGAGTCATTTATTAATCGTTCGACGGTCAAAAATAAAATAGAAATGCTAACAGGAGATGCGCTCAAAATTATTCCGTCGTTAAATATTAAATTCGATTTGATTTTTATTGATGGCGATAAACGCGAATATCTCGAATATTACAAACAATCGTTGACGGTTTTGAACGATGGCGGTTATATTTTTGCCGACAATGTTTTTTGGAGTGGCAAAGTTTTAGAACCGTTATCAAAAAACGATGAATTCACAAAAACAATTCTTGCATTCAACGATTTTGTTGCTGCAGACACGACAGTCGAAAAAGTAATTCTGCCAATAAGAGATGGATTGACGTTAATAAGAAAGAAATCATAGGTTTGAAATGACATCTTTAAAGAAGTTATTTCACTTTAGAACCGTTTTCTTATTTGAAGAATCAAATGTTCATAGCGGTCTTTGTTTTCAAATGATTCTTCAAAATTAGTACTGAACGATAAATTTTTAAACCGCCAAGAAATACTCAGGTTGGCAATGTTTTGGATTGTGGAATTTTCGTTGCCAAAATATCCATAAACAACATGTTGATAGCCACACTCGGAATATAAATTGCTTTTTAAAAAACTGCGCGAAAAATTCAGGGTAATTATTTTGCCTTTTGTATAACTTGTTTCTAAATACGTCGATGCCAAAGTAGTGTTTATGTTGAATAAAGGCAAATTGCTGTAAGTAACATATCCATAAATATTTTTCGACGCTGACGTGGTGCTGTTCGGAAAACTGTATCCGGTTTTAAATCCAGCAGAAAAATTTTTCATCGAATAATAATTTGCTTGAAAACTTACGCCTTGCCGCGCTTGCATTTCAATAATCTGGTTTATAAAACTTTTATACGTTTCATAGTACATCACATTTTTTCGACTGTCGTAATTGGTTGACAAAGTGATTTTATCGAATAATTTGTATGTCAACGAAAAATAGGTACTCGACGGCGAAAACGTTGTTTGCGAAACGCCATTCGTATTATTATAAAGTTCGACTTCCATTGTGTAAAATACGTATAATTTTTTTATAAGCGTGTTGTTGTGCTGAATATATGCAAATCGTCTGTCAGTTTTAAAAGCATTCATTTGCTCGGCAATGGCAAAAGAATTTTGCATGGTGCCGGTCAGGTTTTTGTAATTATGCGCAAGGTAGGCGCCATATTCCAACAAATTAAAATCAGTGCGATAATCAACATAACTCGGTCGCGAACCTAAAAAAACGCCAAACGAAAAATTGTCTATTTTCTTTTCATATTGAATTCCGTCAATGGCGCCAATGTTCGCTAAATTTGGATTGGTTCTGCGTCCAACGCTGAGTTGAGTGTTTTTGTCAATATCATATTTAACCGACAAACTATAAATTTTCAATGCCTGATAAATATCGCTTTTGACAATGCTCCACTGACTGTTGTCGTACCAAAATGAAATATTGGTTTCTAAGGAAAATCTTGAATCATCAATGTGTTGCGCATTCAAACTTAAACCATACTGAAACCGGTTTGAATTAGCAAAACCGGTATTCGAAAAATTTGAACTCGACGACGCAGAAATGTTACCATAAATTTTTTGTATAAATTCTTTTGGCGTTTCGGGTTTATTGGTAGTTTGTGTGGTTGTATCTTTTGTAGGTTGTACTTTTATTTCGCTCACGTCTTTATTTGTTGCTGTTGAAATATTTTTTGCTTTAGCAATAATTTGTAAAGACAAAGCCAAAACATCCGGATAAATTGCAGAACAAACGCACGATGTTGACGAAAGATTTAACACAACCAAAACCGGTGTCAAAATATTTTCTTTTTCGACGTAAAGTGTGTCGCCAATTGAAATATTCTGTGTCGATTCGAACCGGACATAAATGTTCTGCGAACTTTTGTAGGTTATTCTTCCGGTAACAGTTTGTGAGCACAAAATACCATTCGCAAAAATCATTAAAATAACGAGAAGCAAATATTTCATAAATTTAAATGTCAGTAAGATAATCATCTTTTATGGCAACCATAACAAGCGGTGCTGGTATATGAATATCCATTTCGACCACGATGTCTGGCATCAGTATCAGTTTTGTTATGCGTGTGGCAATCAATACAATCATACAGTGCGTAATTACTTGTGTTCTGATGACAATCGGTGCAGTTTGTCCATGCTCCTTTGTGATTGCCACTATAAATTGGAAAATATTGTGAGTCGTGTTGTGTATATTGGGCAGGCGTCCAACCCGGATTTGTTGTGTGGCATTGCGTGCAGGTTGTAGAGAAACCTAAAGCCGAATGACTCGGATTGTTCGTGTTATTATAATCGGTTTGATGGCATGTCGAACAAACCGTTGATAAGCTGTTGTTGTAATTTCCATTGGTATGACATTTCGAACAGTCAACATTTGCATGACCAAGTGTCAATGGAAAATTTGTATGATTAAACGTTGCCGGAGTCCAACCGGGCGCAGTTGTGTGGCAAGTTGTGCAGTTTGTCGAAAATTGATTTGACTGATGACTTGGACTTGAAGCGTTATTAAAATCCGTTTGATGGCAACTAATACAAGTTGTTGGAATGTTGGTGTAATTTCCATTGGTATGACATTTCAGGCAATCAACATTTGCATGACCTTGTGTAAGCGGAAAAACACTGTGGTCGAAAGTTGCCGGTTTCCAGCCGGGCGCTGTGCTATGGCAGGTTGAACAGTTTGTAGAAAATTGCGCTGCCTGATGATTTGGATTTGATGCCGAATTAAAATCGGTTTGATGACAACTGATACAGGCGGTAGAAATTTTGCCGAACGTTCCGGTTGTGTGACATTTTAAACAATCGGCAATGGCGTGTCCTTGCGTCAATGGAAAGAAACTGTGGTTTGAACCTGCGCCATTCCATGTTTTTGCGAAAAGTGTATGACAATCGTTGCACTGAGTTGAATAACCAACGGCGACATGGTTTGGTTGAGTTGTCGCCAAATATAAATCGTTGTGGCAATTATTACATTCGACGCCAATAACTTTAAAATTTAGCAACGACTCTGTTTTATGACATTTGTAACAATCGACTGCTGCGTGCACACCAACCAACGGAAAACGGCTTAACTGGTGCAGTTGCGTCGCATTATTTACCAACCACGAATTTGGCGTATGGCAACGATTACAATCAAAACCAACTGAGGTTTCGTGAACGTCTTTATGGCAATCAACGCATCCGGTTTTAGCTTCGGCAAAAACCAATGTCGGGTGGCACATTTTGCAATCTACGCTGACGTGCTGACCAACCAATGGCAATTTTGTTGTCGCATGATTGAATGAATAAATGGCTTTGTCAAGTTTCCAGTTGTTCGCGCTGTGGCAAACACTACAGCTCACTTTAAAGTTTTCGCCATGTGGCGACTTTGTGAACAAGCCAATCAGAAAAACTGCAATGGCTGTTAAAATAAGTGACAGGATTCGCATTTGTATTCCTTTATTTTGAAATTGATATATTTTTTATCTGCGTCAGGTTTATGACATTTTGCACAGGCAACATTTTTGTGTTTGCCGTCGAGTTTATAAGCTGTGCCGTCGTGATTAAATTTTGTTGCCTTCCAGTTCAACGTTTCGTGGCAGCGGTTGCAGTCGGTAATTCCGTTTGCTTCAAATTCTTTATTATGTTTATCGATATGGCAGTTTACGCAGACTTTCGATAATCCGGCAAATTTTTGTTGCGATTCTTTATCCGATATTTTTTTGTAATGACAAGACTTGCACGATGCTTTTGGATGTGCGCCGGTCAGTTCGAATTCGGTTTTTTTGTGGTCAAAATTTACGTCGCTCCATTTTTTTTCAGTATGACAAATTTTGCAATTTTCGTCGGGATAATATTTTGCGTCAATAAAAGTCTTGTGAATGTTTGTATGACAGTCGTTGCAACGTTTTGCCAAATCTTTGAAGTTCCATTTTTCGTCTTTTTTATGACATTCAAAACATGGCGTCGCAAGATGCGCGTTTAACAATTTAAAAACGCCTTGGTTGTGTTGCTCAATGGTGTAAAGCGACGGACTGAAACCTTTCAACGTGTGGCATTTCGAGCAGTCCGGCGAAACGCCAGATTGCGCAAATTGGTTTTTGTGAAAATCGGCATGACAATCGGTACATTTTTCGAATTTCAAAGGGTCGGTGGTTTTGGTTTTGTGACATTTTTTACATTCAACAACAATGTGTTTGTCTTCTAATTTATATTTCGTTTTGTTGTGGTCAAAAACATTTTTGTTGACATTGGTTTTAAACGAAAATTCGTTATGACATTGTGTACAATTTTGTCCCAAACGGTTTTGATGCACGTCTTTATGACAATTGGTGCAAAGTTTAAATTCCATTCCATTAAAAAACTGAAATTTCTTTCCGTCTTTCGTTTCTATTTTGTGACATTTTACGCATTCAACTTTTTGGTGCATTCCAATCAACGGATATTTTGACGTAGCGTGATTAAATTTTCCTGCAGGTTTAAAACCATCAATTCCATGACAATTTCCGCACGAACCGGCAAGCGTTTTTTCATGCACGTCAACGTGACACAAAACGCATTCGGCAGTCAGACCAAGATAAGTAAACGTTTTTGTTTTTATATTCTGGTTGACAATATTTTTTTGAGCATGACAATCGGTACATTTTCTTTTCAAATGTTTTCCGTCGAGTTTGTAACCGGCAAGATTGTGGTCAAACTTGGCGGTATCGAAACGCACAATCTGAAAATTTTTGCCGTGATGGTCGTTATGACATTCTGCACATTGTTTACCCTTTTGTTCTTTCGACGAATGATAACCTTTTTTTGCGTCAACGCGCGCTTTGACTTCTGTATGACAGGCAAGACATTTGTCGTTCGACACTTTTGCGCCCAACGTGTGGCATTTTGTGCAATTGCTGATAGCTTCGAGATGCGCATGAACTTTTGCAAGTTCGCCCGGCGAAATTTGTGCAAAACTTTTTATGGCGAATAATAAAAATAAACAAACTATCCACAGATATTGGTTTCGAAAAATAAGCATGAATTTATTTGTTGCAATATATAAGTTAACGAATGAAATAATTGTAAATGTCTAATGTTTCATAACAACTTCGCCAAATTTTTTGCTGACCGAAATTCCGATTTTTTCTAAAAATTGCGTCGGCATTTCGCCACCGACAAAAATATAAACCAAGTCGTTTTTTAATAGACTGATTTCTTTGCCGACATTTATTCTAACATCGTCAGTGGTGATTGACAAAAGACTTGAATTGAAAAGGACATTTATTTTTTCTTTTGAAATTGCTGTTTTAATGCTTTGAAGGTTTACAGGTTTTAAACGGCTAAAAGTTTCACCACGATATGACAATGTAACTTTGTTTTTGTCGGCAAGTAGCAAAGCGGCTTCAATGGCAGAATCGCCACCACCAACCACAACAATGTTTTTATTTTCAATCGTTTCTGGTTCCAATAATCGGTAAGCAACTTTTTCGAGTTCTTCGCCGGCGATATTTAATTTGCGCGGCGTTCCGCGTCGTCCAATAGAAAGGATGACGTTTTTCGCGGTATATTCGTCGCCGTTTAAAGTCTTAATTTTGAAATGACTGTTTTCATTTACGATTGATTCAACTTTTGAACGTTCTTTTATTTGAATGTCATTTTTTGACAGAACGTTTTTCCACAAATCTAATAATTCGCTTTTGCTGGTTTCGTACAATTTAATTTTTCCATACAACGGCAAATCCATTGGTGCTGTCATTACAATTTTTGAGCGCGGATACGTAAAAACCGTTCCGCCCAAAGTGTCTTGTTCTAATAAAATAGATTTGAGTTGATATTTTTTTGCAGACAAAGCCGCAGCAATTCCGGCAGGACCGGCGCCAACAATGGCAATATCAAAATCGGCATGGTGGTTTTTGTGAAATGTCTTTACAATATTTTCGACAGCCTGTTTGCCTTGTTCGACAGCATTTCTGATAAGTCCCATTCCACCAAGTTCGCCGGCAATATAAATACCATGAATGTTGGTTTCGAAATATTCGTTTACATTTGGCAAATCGACGCCGCGCGTTTCAGTACCAATTCGCAAAGTAATTGCTTGTGTCGGACATGCGCGAAAACAAGCGCCGTGACCAATACATTGCGACGTATTGATAGTTGTTGCGCGACCATTGCGTATGCCGAGAATATCTTTTTCGGGACAAGCAGAAATGCAAGCGCCGGTTTGAATACAATTGCTATTGATAACCGGATGCAGCGAAACCGGTTCGTGCAAACCATCGGCTTTTGCTTTTTCAATTTTTTGTTCGACAATACGCGATGCCCGTTTTTGTTTGCGCAAATAAATGCCGACAACAACAATGCAAAGTATTGCCACAAAAGAATAAACTATTATTTGTTCGAACAGTATTTCCATTGTTTAAAAAATCCATTTATAACCAAACGTCAACGTAACAATTACATGAATAACCATAATTATCAACATCACCAAAGCAAAAGGCAAATGCGCCACATGCCAGTAATTAAAAAGATTTTGCATCGCTACAAGTCTGTCAATTTTTCTATTGAGCGAAAGTTCGTTTTGTACCAACCCGATAATTTTTTTGTATTGCGTTTTTGGTAAATTACTTTTCTTAAGTATTTGTTTTATTGACCTGACAGTTTTTGCGTCATCTAAGTACATTTTGAAATAACGGACTAAAATATTTTTATTTTGCACTCTGCTTTTTCTGTCAATAGAACAAAGAATGATATTTAAACTTTCGTCGTCAATGTTCAAAGAATTTTTTATAATTTCAATGATTTCATTTTTAAGATTCTGAACTTCAGTCAAACTTAATTCGCGACCTTCGATAGTTCTTGGAATCTGAATATAAATAAACCGTCCGATTATTCCACTTAAAAACACAGCCACCATACTCCAGAAACTAATTGCGACAATTCCACCAAATTTAAATGCGGTATGAAACAACACCAAAATTGGTCCGATTGTACAAAGAAATATATGAAATTCGAGCCAGTATTTTAAGTTGCCAGTGCGCGAAAGCCAACGGTATCTTTTGCGCGCCATATATCCTAACACGCCTATAATAATCAGCAAAGTGCCTATAATTCCATAACCATGTCCCAGAACGCCGCCGGGTTCGAGTAATTTATTCAACGAATGAAAATACCGGTCTTCAATTTTAAGTTTGTAATAAGACCATCCCACGTAACATAAAACAACAAAGATAACGGTAACAAATAATACCGATAAGACAATGAATATTCTATGAACTGTTTTTGACATAATTTATTTGAAATACAATAGCTCTTTCTTCAGATACAATATTTAAAGACAAAGGTAAAAAAATAAACAAATTTCTGTTGTTAATGGAATGAATCATATAGTTTCGAGAAAAGAAACATCAAGTTTTATACAAACTGATACACAAATTCCCTAACATTCTTTTAAAACAAAGTCTTCGGTGCAAGCAATTGGTAACTCATCCGGTGCAGTTCTGTTGTACCAAATTTTTCTATTGCCAACCGGTGCGCCTTGGTTGGATAACCTTTATTATTTGACCAGTTGTATTGCGGATATTTTTGGTGCGCATTCAACATAAATTCGTCGCGGTAAGTTTTTGCCAAAACCGATGCCGCAGCAATCGAAGCATACAATCCGTCGCCACCGACAATGGTCGTGTAAGGAATGTCGCCATATTTTTTAAAACGATTTCCGTCAACAATAATATGTTCGGGTTGAAGCGTCAACATTTGTAAAGCTTGTTGCATTGCCAATATCGAGGCATTCAGAATATTTATTTTGTCGATGGTAAAATTGTCAACGCTTGCCACAGCAAAAACAATTGCGTTTTGTTCGATAAACGGACGTAATAAATTGCGCGTTTTTTCCGAAAGTTTTTTCGAATCGTTTAACAAAGGATGTTCAAAATTTTTTGGCAAAATAACAGCCGCAGCGAATACAGGTCCAGCCAAACAACCACGACCGGCTTCGTCGCAACCCGCTTCTATACAATTTTCTTTATAATTTTTGAATAAAGACATCTCGATAAAAAGTTTAGCACAAAAATAACACAACTGTTGTTTTTTTTATAATTTTGCCGGTGCAAATTGAAACATATTCCGAATAAAAGATATATAATTTTGAAAAAGAAATTTTTAACTAACCTGGCTTTACTTTTATTTCTCAATTTATTAATCAAACCGTTTTGGATACTCGGCATCGACCGAACAGTACAGAATATTGTAGGCGCCAGCGAATATGGTTTTTATTTTTCGTTGCTCAGTTTTTCATTATTGCTCAACATTCTGCTCGACTTGGGAATTACAAATTACAACAATCGCAGCATTGCACAAAATCATCATTTGCTCGCCAAACAATTTTCGAATATCGTTGGACTTAAATTTTTGCTGGCTATTTTTTATTGTATAATTTCTTTAACAATTGCTTTTTTCGTCGGTTACGAGTGGCGTCAGGTTAAATTACTATTCTTTTTAATTTTCAACCAGTTTTTGTTGTCGTTTATAATGTATTTGCGCTCGAACCTTACCGGTTTGCATCTTTTTAAGACAGACAGTTTTGTGTCGGTGCTTGATCGCGGATTAATGATTCTGATTTGTACATTACTTATATGGGGACATATTTTCAACAAACCAATTACGATTGAATGGTACGTTCTTGTGCAGACATTTTCTTATATATTAACTGCAATTGTTGCGTTTATATTGGTTTTTAAAAAATCGCGATTCGTCAGATTCAATGTCAATATAAAATTTTTTATCGTTATTTTGCGACATAGCTATCCCTATGCCATTTTGATTTTGCTAATGGCATTTTATAACCGCATCGATTCCGTAATGCTCGAGCGTCTTTTGCCCGACGGAAACGAACAGGCAGGAATATATGCACAATCGTTTAGAATTTTAGACGCATTTGCGATGTTCGCATTTTTGTTTGCCGGAATGTTGTTGCCAATTTTTGCGAAAATGATTAAGCTGAAAGAATCGGTTAATCAAATGGTCAAGCTTGCCTTTTTATTGCTGATTGTTCCGGCAATAATTGTTGTGGTGATGTGTTATTTTTACAAATTCGAAATTATGAACCTGATGTATCACGCGCATACACAAGCATCGTCAGAAATATTTGGCGTTTTGATTATCGGTTTTCTTGCAATTTCTATGACATATATTTTCGGTACATTATTAACAGCAAACGGAAACCTGCGCGAATTGAATATGATGGCATCGTTGGGAATGTTGATAAATATTGTTTTGAATTTTATTTTGATTCCAAGATATAAAGCTTATGGCGCTGCAATGTCAAGTTTGTTTACACAATCGTTTACGGCATTGGCGCAGATAATTATTGCTAAACGTGTTTTCAAATTTGTGTTTAACAGAAAATTTCTGATTCAGTTTTTTTCTTTTGCAATTGGTATTGGATTAATTGGAATTTTTTGTCGAAATTATTTTACCAACTGGCAAACCGGAATAATGGTTTTGGTCGGAACGAGCGTGATATTTGCTTTTATAACGCGCGTTATAAGTATAAAAGGACTTTATGAAATTATAAGATTTGGCGAAGAACAAGGCAAATAGAATTATTTTGGTTTGACGCTTCTGGTATATTCTAACCAAGCTTTTTCGAACGAAGCATGTTGAATAATTTTTTGTATGAGCGACGGCTTGTAATATTTCTTTCGGTATGTTCTGGCTTCATAAAATTCTGCAATATGATCAATGCCTTTGTTGATGTGCCAGCCAAGATATTTTTCGCCACCTTTTGATGCTACATAATAACCGCGTTTGCACCAAATCACCCATTCGTTGTCAGTGCCGACGAAAAGCGTAAACAAATTTTCGCCGGTTGCAAGATTCCAGAAATTTATTGTAAAGTCGTCGCTGCCCGAAGCCAGTAATTTTCCGTCGCGCGAAACGCTGACCGACCAAATACTGCCGGTGTGGTGTACAAGTTTTTTCATAAACTTTCCTTCGGCAGAATAAATCTCAAGACTAAAATCTGTTCCGATAACAACTCTGCCGTCTTTTGTAAATGTATAACAATTGATACGACCTTCAGCTTTTGTAATACGCCAAGTGCTTTTCCCTTTTTTAATTTCGAGTGTGTAATTGTCAATGCGTTCAAGAGTTGTTCCGAGATGCTCGTCTTTTACGCGTGTGAAAAATTTTTCATCAGCCAAAGTTTTTTGAAGCGTAAAATTATTGAGATTGAAAACCTGATTTAAAGGACCTCTGTTATTGGCAGAAACCGGATCAGACTTATTACCGATGGCAAGCGAATATTCGGGTTGGATATTTACTTTATTATCGAACGCCAGACTCCACACAGTACGTCCCTTGCCAACAATATGCGAAATTATTTCTCCGTTCGAAGGATTCCAGACATAAATATCGTTGTCGTTTCCACCGGCAGTGGCGACCAGGTCATTTTTAAAAAAACAAGCGGCAGTAACAGTATTATTATGACGGTTAAAAATTTGTAACCGTTTAAAAGTTGCCATTGAATAAACCACTCCGGTTTTTGACATTGCTAATAAATTACGTCCGTCAGAAGAAAATGTAAGCGTATTAATAGATTGTTGCAATTCGTCAATCTGTCTTATAAAATGACCGGCAGTGTCCCAAAGCAATATTTTGTTGTCAAAACCGCCTGAAACAATTTGTCTGCCGTTTGGCGAATAGGCAACACAGCGCACTTCGGTTTCGTGTTTTCTCATAATAGCAATTTGCTTAATAGCTTCCAAATCCGAAACATTCCACATTCTGACACTGCCATCGAAAGAACCGGAAATAAGTTTTTTACCGTCAGGTGAAAATGCAATACTGTAAACCGGTGCAGTATGACCTTCAATAACGGCAGCGTATCTTGGTTCGATGTTGTTTTTATTATTCATTTTCCAAATACGGATGGTTTTATCGGCACAAGCGCCTGCTAATAAATTGCCGTCGGGCGAAAAACATAAATCGTTCATTCCGCTTTTGACGCCTTTAAGCGTTGCTTCCTGTGCACCATTGTCTAAATTGAAAACACGAATACCATATTTAAAAGGGAATCCACCAATTGCAAACAAATGTCCGTCGGGCGACAAGGCACAAGAAAATAAAACGCCATCTGCTCCTTCGCCAAATTCGCCGCGCAATGTCCGAATTAATGTTCCGGCGTGCGAATCCCAAAACCTGATTGTTTTGTCATTCGAAATGCTGATTAATGTTTTGCCATTGTTGGTAAAAAGCATATCGGCAACTGTACCGGAATGTCCTTGCGGATCGACAACCAAAATAGGTTCGTCCTGCGCCGAAATATGCGTCGAAATAAAAATGAAAAGGCAGAATATTAAAATTAGTGTTTTCAATACAAGTACAATATTTTTAATTTTGGTTAACCTATTTTTTATTTTTTCCGAAACGTAAATTTAATAATAAAACTAAAATTTTACCGATTTTAAAGAATGATTTTTGTTATTAAAATCGAACTTAAATCAGTATTCATACTTAACAACAAAAGTTTTTCGTTTTAAAAAGAAATTTCAATTATTTTTGTTCGGGAATTATTTTGATTAAATTTCAATTTTTTTTGAAAATCAATATTATAAAATACAATCTAAAAATGGAGGACTTATGAGATCAAATTTTACAGGATTAATTTTTATTTTGCTGTTGCTGTTTACAGCACCGGTATTGGCGCAACAAAATACCGGTATTGATACGTCAAAAGCATCGTATGGAGGATATGTTGGCGCAATAACTGTCAACGGATTGAATTACCAGCAGATTGCTTTTCGGGGCGACATACCAATTGGCAAATTCGGTTTTGGTTTGGACGTACAAATGTTAATTGACGCCAACGGACAAATCCGCAAAGAAGACTGGGACAACTGGAAAGCATATCTCGATAAAATTTATTACATCCGTTATGGACGTAAAAGCGATCCATTTTATTTCCGTTTGGGTGGTCTTGATTACTCTTATCTTGGATATTCAAATATTGTCAATGGATATTCTAATATGACGCAATATCCGGCAGTAAAAAAATACGGTGGCGAATTGTCTTTCTATTTTACAAGAGAAGATGAAGAAAATCCGGGTAAAGGAAATAAATCTTTTGGCATGGAAATTTTCGGGAACGATTTTAAAGAACTAACAAATACGCAGAAATCTATGGTATTTGGTTCGCGAATATTTTTTTCGCCATTCTGGAAATTTCAAATCGGCGCAACAATTGCTGCTGACTTAAATGAATATGCATCGTTGCCGGTATTTACAACACAACGCGATTTAATTGGCGAAACAAACTGGGCAAAATTAAATACTGTTTTTTCAAATAGCCAGTTGTTAACAAATCATATAATCAATAGTCCGATTGACACTTTGCAAGGAACATCAATTTTTAATAAAAACACCGCCCGTTCGCAATCGGCAGTTTGGGGACTCGACTTTGGAATACCATTAATTGAAGCAGAACTTTTTAAGTTAGATATTTATGCGCATTTTTCTAAAATAGGATTCGGAAAAATTACTGCGGCTGATACAGCTCATTCTCAATTCGATGGTGGTTGGGGAATAGCTTTGCCCGGAATCAGAGTTGTAATAGGTCCAAATAATTTCTTAACATTCACAGCCGAATATCGCAAAGCAAGCCCTCATTTTTTATTTGGTTATTACGATTATACTTACGAAACCGAGCGCGCCGTATTTGTCAGATCAAATGTAAACGGCAATGAAAAAGTATTTACCGAAACAAAATCCCAATCTTTATACGACATTAAAAACGCAATGAATGGTATTTACGTCGGAATGGTGTTTAACTTTTTTGGTCTTGTTGGCGTAACCGCCAATTATCAAGATTTATTTGCTCCAGACAACCAGCATTTACGTTCCATCAAAGGCGAATTAGGCATTGGGCAGACGCTTAAAAAATTAATACCGCTTTCGGAAGTAAAAGGATACTATTATCAAGACAACGTGCAAGATTTTAAACAATGGAAAACACCAAATACAATTGCAGGTTTGACCGTTGGTTATAACTTTAAAGGCGCGGTTGTTGGTTTGGATTATCGTTGGACATTCCAAGACTTAGATGGCAGCGGAAAAATTGATCAACCTAATGAAACAATAAAAACAATTGGTTTTAGAACCGCGGTAAATTTCTAATTCTAATGAAAGTTTGCAAAAATTTTATAAAATACTCATTTAATTTTTGAATATTTTTATTTATTGCTTTAGCAACATAATTTAGTTTAAAATAATAATATTATTATTTTTTATTATTTTGCTGACATTTTGGCATAAAGTCCGATTTTTTTTGCGGATTTTGTAATCTTTTGACTAAATTAGTGGCAATTTCTGTTTTTGGCAATATTTTAACAAGTATAGATGACATTTGCAATGGTCTTTTCTATTTTTGACGGTGGGTGGAGTGACATTTTCTGTTGATTGAACTACTTTTGCGGTAGGTAGGAGTGACATTTTCTTTTGACCGAACTACTTTTGCGGGTGATAAGAGTGACATTTTCTTTTGACTGAACTACTTTTGCGGGTGATAGGAGTGACATTTTCTGTTGATTGAACTACTTTTGTAAGTTATTGAACTGACATTTTGGCACGCCAAGTGATATTTTTTGTGCTATTTTCAATTTTTTTTAAAGATGGAGCAATTTTTTTCCGGTTGAATATTTTAGTTTCCTAAAGTAGTTTGACAGTATTAAACAATAAGGCTGAGATTTTTTTCTGCGAAACTATTTTTTTCGTTTATTTTAATTTTATCAATAAAAAAAAGTCAACAGAAAAAAAATGACTGTTTTTTTTTGAAATAAAAAAAATATTTTTCGGTAATATAAAAAAATCTAAACAGTCTGTACAGATTGAAAACACACAGTTTTTTTCTTCAAAACGAAAATTGAATACTGATATAAAAAATATTTTTTTACATAAAATTGTCAAAATAGTATCTTTTTTTTTTTTTTTTTCTATTTTTACTGGAAATTTATAAAAATTCAAGAGTGAAGAAATTAGATGGCATAAGTAAACCTTCTTTTGCGTATGATCTGTTTAAATTAATGCAAGATAATAACTTGCATTATATTTATCGAGGACCTTTTACGCACAAAATTACCGACGCCATTTTAGTACTTACCGAAACGAATATCTTTACAGAAGAAGCGCCGCTTATCATCCGGCGTAAAGTTTATGCAGTAATGGTAGAATGTCTCCAAAATATTACGCGCCACCAACCGGATAGCGACGATATTGAAGCTCATAAGAACGGAATATTCTTTCTGCAAAATAAAGGCATAAAATATTTTGTAACATCTGGTAATTTAATTAAAAACGAAAACATTGAATCGTTAAAATCTAAAATCGACATTATAAATAAATTAGACAGCGAAGAACTAAAAAAATATTATAAAAAGACATTAATTAGCGGCGAGCTTTCTGAAAAAGGAGGTGCAGGCTTGGGACTGATAGATATGGCGCGAAAATCGGGCAATAAATTTTTGTACAACTTTGTAAAAATTGACGATGAATATTCATATTTCTATTTAGTTTCTGAAACACCGTCGGCAAATGAAGTACCCGAAGTTACAGAAATAGAATTAAACGTTTCTATTAATCAGATAAAAGAACTTCATGAAACTTGTAACAAGAACGAAATTTTAATTGTTTTCAATAGTTCATTTAGTCAGGCAGGTTTAATATCACTCATTTCTATTATCGACAAAAAAGTTCAACATGCTTTTGGCGTTAAAAAATTAATGTATTATTTAGTCGTTGAACTGATTCAGAATATAATTAAGCACGGCGATATTTATGACGATTGCGGAAAAACCGGAATCTTTTTTGTAAGCGAAGCCAATAACAATTTTACACTTTATTGCGGAAATTTTATTCAACATACAAAAACCGAAAAATTAAAAAACAGATTAGAATCAATCAATCACCTTACTTATGACGAATTGCAAGAAACCTATAATAAAAACTTAATGGATTTCGAAACAGTTGCTTCATCGCCCGGCTTAGGCTTAATTGACATCAGACTAAAAAGTCAGCAGCCAATAGATTATTGTTTTACAGATGTCGATGAGTATTTATCTTTTTTTTCAATCAAAGTTACAATACCAAAAAATTAATGAGCGCTTTCGAAAAATTTATTTTAGAACCCACCGATGATAAACCGGGCATAAACTTTGACCCTGAAAATGATATTTTTGAAATTTACAAACGCTCATTTCCAGAAGATGCAATATTTTTTTATGATCCAGTAATTGAATGGATGAATAACTTTATTTCAACAACCGAAAAATCGACAATAATAATTTCAATAAAATTAGATTATTACAATACATCGACTTCAAAACAATTATCGAGACTTTTAAAAGACGTGGAAACCCGCAAAGGAAATAAAGAAGTCCAAGTGTTTTGGTACTACGACATTGATGACGAGGAAATGCTGGAATCTGGCAAAAAATTTGCCGCATTACTTTACTTAGACTTTCGGTTTTTCGAAAAAGAAGAAAATTAATTTTTCGCATCATGACCTTACCGCCATTTTCGCTTGTAAGTACGGTATTTAATGAAATTGACAAAATCGACCAAACCATTTCCGATATAAATAAGCAAACGCTCAAACCAACCGAAATTATTATTGTTGACGCAGGTTCGACCGATGGAACTTTTGAACGTTTAAATAAATGGACTTCAGAAACAACAATTCCGATAACTATTTTGCAGCAGAAAAAATGTAACGTTGCACAAGGTAGAAACCTTGCAATTATAAACACCAAATACGAAATAATTGTATCAACAGATTTTGGTTGCAGGTTTCACCAAGATTGGTTAAAGTCGTTAATAGAACCGTTTTACAATTCCGGCGCTCAGGTTGTTGCCGGATCATTCAGCGCGGTTATACCAGCTAAACCTACTTTATTAAATAAGGCTGATTATATTTTGTCTAACCAATATAAAATAAATCTTGATAAATATTTCGTAGCATCGTCGCGGTCTATTGCTTATTACAAAAGTGTTTGGGAAAAACTTGGCGGCTATTGCGAATGGCTTACCCTCGCAGCCGACGACACAATTTTTTGGCGAATGATTGTTGCGCAAAACATTCCTTATCATTTGGTTTCTGATGCTTATGTTTACTGGGGACGACACAATACTTTGCGCGCATTTGGTCGCGAAACTTTTCGATACGGTTTAGGAGACGGAGAAGCAAAGATAAATTTTCGTAATTTCTTATCACTTTGCGTCGAAACAGCGTTACGCTATTTTTTATTCGCAGGATTATTATCCTTTATTTTTATTCCATCATTTTACTTCATAATATTAAGTCCATGTTTATTGGGTTTACGCTCGTATAAATTTGCGTTTAACAAATGGAAGAATTCTAAAAACGATTACAATTCAAAGGTTTTATTTTTTTGCATAATCTTAATTGAGACGACAAGAATTAATTATCTGAAAGGATATTTGAAAGGTTTAATTTTTGCAAACGAAAAACAAAAAGCCGGAAGAAAAATATTGCGAAAAATGAACATAAAATAAAATACAGCGTTATAATTTTTCGTTATCAACACATTATATTTTTAAAGTTTTTTTAGATGCACATAATCATTTACGAATCGAGCGCTTTTGGAGGATGTTACAATTATTCTATCGAATTATTGGAACATTATTCTAAACATGTTGACATCGAATCATGTAAATTAATTATTCCTGCAAATGCGTCTTTTAAAAATGAAAATGCGAAAAATATATTACTCAACGAATTAAAAATTAAGAATAAAATAATAAGCCGTTTATATTTTTTATTCAGAATTTTTGTAAACCCATTTATTTTATTTTTGTATTTACTTTTGCAAAAACCGAGTATTATTCTTTTAAACGATTTCGAACAATTGTCAGCTTTTGTATGGGTTCCGGTTTATCGATTATTTATGCGTCGCCACAAATTCGCAATTTTTCTGCACGACATCGACCGGGACAATTATCCTCCATCCTACCGTTTTACCAAATTTTCGATGCGACTGATAATGAATTTATGTCAATACGCATTTTATCACGATTATTTGCCAGACAAAGAATATTATCGAAAAACGCGCGCGAAATATTTTAGCGTTCCACATGGAATTTATAAAAAAGCCGAACCTGATCAAACGCTATTAAATCAACTTCAATCTTTTAAATCTCCGAAGACATTTTTCTTTTCGATGATTGGAAACATTCGTCACGAAAAAAATTATCATTTACTTATTCAATCACTAACCAAATTCGAAAACATAAAATTAATTATTGCAGGTTTAGCATCAAATTCGTCTGTCAATATAAATGAATTTAAGATTGAAGCGAAAAAACTGAATGTCGAAAATAAAATTATCTGGATAGAAAAATATCTTTCGCCACACGAAATATCGTCAATTATTTCGTTGAGCGATATTATCGTTTTGTATTATGCAAAAACATTTACATCACAAAGTGCTATTCTCAGTCAAATTGCCGAATTTAAAAAACCGGTTTTAGCTTCGGACACCTTAAGCAGTATGTCGCAAACCGTCAAGAAATATGGTTTGGGAGAACTTGCTGATGCTGACTCGCTGGATGCATTAGTTAAAACTATCGATTTGATGTTACACAACGATTTAGCAATTTACCAAAACGGTTGGGATAACTATCTCGAAATTGCAACATGGCAAAATCATATTGAAATTGCTGTAAATGCTTTTAAGAATTATTGAAAAAGATTTTTAAAATTGAATTTTCTCTTTAACTTTGCTTGAATAGAAATGAATAGTAACATCTGGTTTTTTGTTAAAACCAATTGTGTTTTAAAACTTTGTGGCAGACATGAAAAAATTGAACGTTTTAGGATTAACCTATAGTCAAACGCAATCGGGTTCGTACGCTTTGGTACTTGCTGAAGAAGACGGACGTCGCCGCATACCAATCATTATAGGAAGTAACGAAGCACAATCTATTGCCATCCAGTTAGAAGGATTGCATCCGCCGCGACCATTGACTCACGATTTATTTTTGTCAATAGCTACGGCGTTCAACATTAAAATTACGCGTGTAAATATTCATAAACTCGAAGACGGCATATTTTATTCCGAACTTATTTGCGAACGTGGCGCTGACCGCATTAAAATTGACGCGCGAACTTCGGATGCTGTTGCGCTTGCTTTGCGATTCAACAGTCCGATTTTTACAACCGACGAAATTTTACATCAGGCAGGCATTGTTTTTGAAATTGACGACAACCAATCGCATTTCGATGCAGGAGAAAAAAAAACAGACCCAAACGATTTTTCAAAAATCGAACTTGGAGAATTGAAAGATATGCTTAAAGAAGCTGTGGAAGCTGAAAACTATGAACGCGCTTCGCTCATCCGAGACGAAATAAAACTTCGCGAATAATTTCACGAAACCAACAGATTACATCCGCGAATATCGCTGTTATCAAATCTGCCTAACACTTCAAACGTACCATCAGAATTGAGTTTACCAATATCTTTTGTTTCGATAAAAGCACAAGAATAAATATTTGCCAAATCGATGACATTAATTCCGCCACTCACGCCCACCGGATTTATTAAAAACGGATCGTTAAAATTGCGAACTAAAATTTTCATCCACGCTGGTGTTTTAAAATTATTGTTTCCTTGAGAATATGCCTGAGACAAAAGTTCAGTCATTCCATATTCCGCATGAATAACCGACACGTCCAATTTAGATTTTAAAATCTGATGCAATTCATCGCGGACGATTTCCTTTTTACGACCTTTCATCCCACCAGTTTCCATGACAATTGTATTTTTAAGATGCACAGGTTGTTGTTCCGCAAATTCCCACAAAGCAAAAGTTACACCAATCAAAAATATTTTCTCACCTAAGCTTTCTCGCGATGCAATAGTGTTCGCCAATTTTTTATAATCATATAAATAAAATCCGCTTGCAGCATTACACGAATTTTTTATTAAACGATTAACCATGTAAACCAACGAAGAATCACCTTTTTCTAAATAATTCGGAAGCAAAGCAAGAATGCAATAATCTTTTTCGTCACCATAAAATTGTCTAAATCCGCTGACAAAACTTTTTTCGTAAATCGAAATATCTTTCACTAAATGACAACTTGAAACCATACCTGTTGTCCCACTGCTTTTGAACACGGTTAAAATTTTTTCTCCATTCGGATTATAAACAATCTGATGCGTCTTAAAAAATTCAATGGGCAAAAACGGAATGTCAGAAATAGATTTTATTTTATTAATATTAATACCAAGATAATTGACATAATTTTTATAAACATTAATATTTTCAACCTGAAATCTAAAAATCTTTAACGCACATTTTTCAAAATCATCATCGGTTTTTATCCTAAATATTTCGTCAATAAAATCATTCATAAATTAAAAATAAAAGAGCCATCAAAAAAAAATTTGAAGGCTCAAAATAATGTGAGTTTAAAATTATTTTTGTTGCATATTTTTCTTTGCATTCAGGGTGTCAGATTTATTGGTTTTATTATTAGAAACTGGTTTTTTAACACCGGAAGTTTTTTTCTTGTTTTTATTCGTAGATACTTGTTTTGCTTTTTGTTTATTATTTTCAACAGGAGGCGTAACCAAATTTTTTCCGTTTTTTTGCGACATACTTGGCGAATTTACAGTCAACTTTGAAGGAATAAGTCTTGAGATATTTTGACTATTATTTTGAACATAAAAAAACTCTGCTGTTATATCACAGGTTCCTGTAATTGCAGGATCGACATGCACCATATATGATAAAGTAATTTGATCAACCGAAGGTAGGTTGTCCCAGAAATATGAAACTTCATTACCTTCAATCTTGAGGGAATACAAACTCGTGTAGTCGCGTGTGATGGAAAGACCATCCGGCAATTTTTGATAAAAACGACCGTAACCCGAAATATTAGATTTGTTTATATTTATATCAATCCGAAAATTTGCTCCGGGCTCTTCAATTGTCGGAAATTTTGACGTTAATATAACTTGTGCAAAACTTTGAAAACCGATTAAAAAAATCAGCGCTGTAAAAATGAAAATTGATTTCATGGAATATTCATTTAGATTTTTCGTTAAAAGTCTATAAAATTATATTTTTTATCGAAATTTAGCAAACTTTATCCGTTTAATTTTTTTAATTACTTATTTTTGGAAAATAAAAATAAAAATTGTTTAAATATGAGAATGATTGAAATATTATGTGTTAACAATTCGACGAGGAAAAGCTATCCGCTTGGTACAAGCTTGCTCGAAATTATTAAAGATAATAAAATCGAAAACGGAACTCCATTTTTGGGTGCCCGGGTGAATAACGAAATAAAAGAATTATCGTACGAAATTTTTAAACCTAAAACAATTCAGTTTTTTGATATTAACGACATCGACGGTCGCAGGATGTACACACGCTCATTGTTGTTTGTTCTGTTAAAAGCTGCGCATGATTTGTACCCCGAAAAACTTGTAAAGTTAGAACATTCCATTTCGAAAGGTTATTATTGCGAAATTGCTCCATTATCAAAAGATCAAAACATTCAGACATCGCTCGATATTGGAAACCGGATGCGCGAAATTATTGATGCAAACCTTCCATTTTTGCGTGACGAAATTCCGACCAAAGAAGCGATAGAAATTTTCGAGAAAAATAATTTTGTCGAAAAAGCCAAGCTGTTCAAGAATCGAACATTGTTATATACTTCAATTTACAAGATCGACGAATACGAAAATTATTTCTACGGACAATTGGTTCCATCAACTGGTTATTTAGAAGTTTTCGATTTAGTTCCATATTTCGACGGAATGTTGCTGCAAGTTCCAAAATTTTCAAATCCGCACGAAGTTGAAGAGTTGATTTTGCAACCAAAACTTTTTGAGATTTTACAAGAATACAAACAATGGGGAAAAGTTCTTGGCGTATCGAATATCTGTAGCATTAACGACGAAATTGAAAAAGGAACAGCAAACGAACTAATAAAAATTTCTGAGGCTTTGCACGAAAAAAAAGTTGCACAAATTGCTGATCGTGTTTATCATCACAAAGATAAAACAAAACTTGTATTGATAGCCGGTCCATCATCATCAGGTAAAACGACATTTTGTATGCGTCTTGCTGTACAATTGAAAGTCGCTGGATTGAAACCGATTCAAATATCACTCGACAATTATTTTGTTGACAGAGAGCTTACGCCAAGAGATGAAAATGGTCATTATGATTTTGAAACAATTGATGCCTTAGATATCAAACAGTTTAATGAAGACATGCTAAATTTGATGAGTGGCAACGAAATTAAAGTCCCACATTTTTCGTTTGAAAAAGGAGCTCGTTATTATAACGACGAAACGATGAAAATGACTGACGAAAATATTTTATTGGTTGAAGGAATTCATGGATTGAATCCAAAATTGACAGCAATGATTCAACCAGAAAATAAATTTAAAATTTATGTTTCGGCTCTTACGCAAGTTGGCATAGATTGGCACAATCGTATCCCGACAACCGACAACCGTTTAATCCGAAGAATCATCCGAGATTATCAATACCGTCATTACAGCGCACTCGAAACATTGCGCCGTTGGCCCAGCGTTCGCCGTGGCGAAGACAAATATATTTTTCCGTTTCAGGAAGAAGCGGACATCATGTTTAATTCAGCTTTACTTTTTGAACTTGGTGTTTTAAAACGCTACGTGGAACCGTTGTTAGAAGAAATACAACAAATCGAACCGGAATATTCCGAAGCCCAACGTTTGCTCAAATTTTTCTCGTATTTCAAAGTTACGCCTGACAATGAAATTCCACCAACGTCAATATTGAGAGAATTTTTATCCGGCAGTAGTTTTCATTATGCTTAAAATAATTTCAAACATTTAAATACAAATTCATGAAAAAAAAATTTTGTAATATTTTATTAATTATTGGATTGTTCAGCCAATTTGTTTCGGTCGGCTTTGCAAGCGAAATTATTAAAATTAAAGGGAAAGTCGTCGATAAAAATACACGCGAACCACTTTCGTATGTCGCCATTGGAGTTGTCGGAACGACAGTCGGCACAACTTCAAATCTCGATGGCAATTTCGAACTTAAATTCGAACAAGCTGAAAATATCGACAGCGTAATGGTTTCGACGGTTGGCTATCTTACAATCAAATTATCGATTAAAGATTGTAAAGCAAAAAATGAAATTACAATTGAAATGATTTCGAAAGATTATCATTTGGAAGAAATTGAAGTTACTGCAAAATCGATGGTGTTGGAAAATATTATTCGTCAGGCGGTTGCAAATTTATCAAAGAATTATATTCAGAAACCTTTCAATTACGAAGTATATTATAAGAATCAGGAAAGGATTAACGATTCTGTCAGCCGTTTGCGCGAAGCGGCAGTTAAGATTTACGATTCCAAAGGTTATTCGCGCGGCGATTTGCATGACGTTTTTGTTGAGCGTGGTTATAAATTTTTACAAGTGCGACGTAGTTTTAAACTCAATTCGTTAAACGACGGTGCAACAAATTTAGACGATATATTGGAGATGGACATTGTGCGCGTTGTAGGAAATATTCTCGATGCAAACCACCTTTCGAATTACGATTTGAAACTCGACAAAATTACTGCTTACGAAAACGATTCTGTCTGGGTAATTTCTTATGACAACCGCAAGCCTTCTTTACCTTCAACAGGCGATAATTATGCGACAAAATACACAGGTAAGATTTATATTAATAAACGAAATTATGCAGTTGTCAAAAACGAAACGCAGGTTGAAGCGTCAAATTTTTCAGAACAAGGTCGTTCGTTTTATGTAAACGAAAATAAAATTGAATGGAAACGTATTTCTGTCAAATATGAATTTTCGTGTTATTATAAACAGTTGAATAATCAATATTTTTTGAGTTATGTGAAATATAATCGTGTTCATCAGTTGCAAAATAAAACTACCAATGCAACGATTAAACAAGAAATAAAATCGGAAATGATGATTAACAAAGTCGAAACGCAAAATCCGGAAGCTATTGCCAAGCGCAGTTACTACGAAAATATAAAGTTCGACAAAAATTTCTGGGATAAATATAACATACTGCTCGACGAGAAAAAATAATGGAAATAAAAAAAGCGTTCCGGATTTTCGAAACGCTTTTTTGTTTTTTATTTTTTCTTAGTCGAAATTCGAGAAAGATTTTTCAGTCGAAATTTGTAACAATCGGTCGTAATCTTTTGCCGACAAATCGTTGTAGTAGAAATTCAACGGGTCAACAGCTGCACCTCGCCGGTGTACTTCGTAATGCAAGTGCGGTGTCATTGATAAACCGGTTGTACCAACCAATGCAATTGTTTCGCCGCGTTTTACTTTTTGACCTTCATGCACAAGAATTTTTGATAAATGTCCGTACCAGGTTTCGAAACCGAAACCATGGTTGATGACGATATAATATCCTAAGCCACCATTATAAGTACAAGTAACAACTGTTCCGTCGCCGCTGGCAACTGCTTTTGTTCCTTTAGGACAAACAAGGTCAACGCCTTTGTGCATGCGCCAGTAATGAAGTATTGGATGAAAACGCATTCCGAAAGGTCCAAAACCGGTAAGCGCGCTTTGTTTGATGGGTGGTAATGCCGGCATAGATGCCATCATTTTTTCTTTATTGCTGATGAGTTTCGCAAGTTCATCAAACGATTTGGATTGAATAAAAAGTTCGCGCGAAATTACATCTACTTTTTTCGATGTTTCTACTAACACGCTGGAATTTGAAAGTCCTGAAAATTTTTCGTACTGGTTGCTACCTCCGATACCAGCCTGACGAATTGAATTTGGAATGATGTTGGCTTCGAAAACCGGACGGTACATGTCATTGTCCTTGCTTTTAATTTCGTCAACCAGTTGTTCGGTAAAGGAGATATTCTTGTTTAATATCTCAAATTTATTTAACAATTCATTGTTCGCCCGTTTCAAAATTCTGTCTTGTGGTGAGTCCACTAAATAAAATGCTACCAGAAAAATAGCGGTTCCTAAAATAAAACTAAGCGAGAATTGCTTGACAAATTTCTTCAAAAAATCATGAAACCCTAACTCAATTTTATGAAACGTCAACGAATCGGGATTAAAATGATATTTAATCTTTGCCATAGTTATAGTATTAAGTTAAACATAATTATTGCCGTTTTATGAATGGTTTGATTTTTAATTTTTTGTTTTGTTAAAAATCAGTCAAATAAACTCAACAACGACTAAAATTTTTCAAAGATAAAAAGTTATTTTTATATGTACAAATTTTTTACCAAAGTTTTTTTATTAAAATTGTGATTTACAACAATTCTAATTTTTCTTGACTTTTAGAATGCTTTAAACCCGATAATATTTCGTACTTCTTTGATAGTTTTTGACGCATTTTCATGTGCTTTTTCTGCACCAAGCTTTGCTACTTTTCGCAAGTAATCAGCGTCAGACGAAATTTGATGAATCTTTTCTCGAATGGGCGTCGTAAATAAAACGATGTCTTCGGCTAATTGTTTTTTCATATCGCCATAGCGGATTGTGCAATCGTTATATTTGTCGGTAAAATATTGTACGGTATCAGTTTTCGAAACTAATTTCATAATCGTAAAAATATTTTGAATTGTTTCGGGCATTTCCTGATTTGCTTGCGTTGGTCCCGAATCGGTTGTGGCGCGCATTACTTTTTTACGAATGGTTTCTGCGTCGTCAATCAAATAAATGCCGTTGCCGTCGGACTTGCCCATTTTACCGGTACCGTCAAGTCCCGGAACTTTTACTAAATCGTTGCCAAAATTGTATGCTGTTGGCAACGGAAAATATTCAGTCTTGTATAAATTATTAAATCGTGTTGCAAAGTTTCTTGCCATTTCGAGATGTTGTTCCTGATCTTTTCCAACCGGTACTTTGTGGGCACGATGAATAAGAATATCGGCTGCCATTAAAACAGCATAAGTTAGCAAACCTGCATTTACATTGTCGGGTTGCTGACGCACTTTTTCTTTGAATGATGTTGTACGTTCCAATTCGCCGACGTACGCAATCATGTTTAGAAATAAATACAGTTCTGCGGTTTCGGGTAAGTCGCTTTGAATATACAAAGTCGCTACTTCAGGGTCGAGTCCGCAGGCTAAATATTCGCTTAAAACATTTACGACGTTACTATGCAAGTCGGCGGGGTTAGGATGTGTTGTGAGCGAATGATAATCGGCAATGAAAAAATAACAACGGTTTTCGTGTTGCATTTTTAGGAAGTTAGTTACAGCGCCAAAATAATTTCCAAGATGTAAATGACCTGTTGGTCTTATGCCGCTTAATATGGTATCCATAATTTTAAAATTAGTTTGCAAAAATATAATTTATTTTAGACAATACAATATTGGGTGAATCTGGCGTTTTGTTTTTTATTCAATTTAATTAAAATAAAAAACCCGCTTCAGGTCAAGCGGGCTTTCCTGAGTTTTTATATATTTAAACTTATTCTGCTACTGAAAGTATTTCGAATGGTATTTTTATGAGATCAGAAAGTTCGTCGCCAAAATCGTACATGTCTTCATCAAATTCGTCGTGAAACCAAGTGATAGAAACACATTGATATTTTCTTTGAATGTTTTCAAGTTTTACTAAAATTTCATATACAATTTTTCGAGAAGCGCTGTTGAGATAATTAAAATAAAATTCGCATTTCAAATTAGGTGGTGACGAATAATCCTGTCGATCCAGCCATTCGAAAACACGCGAATAAATATCGACAGCATTTTCGGGATATGAAGAACCTTTAATTTTAAGAATTCTGTTATCGCTATCCAACGTAATGTCTGGCGTATCGGTAGCATCAACTACTTTGTAATCGTTGTCGTCGGCTGCCATAATTCAGCTTTTATTAGATATTTAAACTTATAAATTTATCAATTATTATACCAAAAGAACGATTCAGTTTTTCGGACAAAATTGAAAATAATTCAAAATGCTAAATTAGAAAAATTTTTATAAATAAAAAGTTACAATTCTTAATTCTTATAAAAATTTATTTTTCTTGTCTTTTTTTTTCAATTAATTCTTTAAAATGACCGTTCGATTTCAATGGTTCGAAAATTGGATCGTTTTCAAATGTATCAATGTCTGTAAATCCATGTTTAAACGCGCTTTCTATCGATTCCATAGCTTTATCAAGTTGATTTAGTTTTACAAAATTGCATGCGGTAAAATAATCCAGGTCGGCATTTTCGGGATCGACAAGTTTGTAAATTGTCAGATATTTTTCGATGTCAGCCTGTTGATTATTTTTTATGGCGCCCGATGTGTACATGTACGCAAGCATACTCAAATAATTTAGCATCCTCTGGTTCGACAATTTTTTTGATCGGTTGGTGCTTTGCTTAATTGTTTGTTGTAAATTTTTTATTTCGCCTTGCCACCATTGCAGGTTTTGCGAACCAAATGCTGTCTGATAGTTTTGCATCATGTTTTGCTCGATTCCCATACTTTGCATAAATTCTTCATTTTCTTTCAAAATTTCCTTTGACTTTTCGAGCGACGCAATTTGTTGGTTGTACTTGAACAAATCGGTTAAACCGTCTAAATTTGTGACAACACGTTTTAATAAATCCAATTTATCCGTCAGCAATTTCTGCTGCGAAAATTTTTCAATTGCTTTATTCTCAATTTCGAGATATTCATTTATCATCGCATGGTTCGACGGAATTATTTTCGAACGCATTGCCGAAAATTCGAGTGCATAAAAAACTTCCAGTAACTTTTCCGGTGTGGGCCATTCGTGTTTGCCATCGAAAATAATTAATTGGTGGGGCACATTTATTTTGTCGAGATAAGCATTGATATTTAGAAATTCGAGAAAATTAAAATCTTTGTTGCCAACCAATCCGATGTACATTAAATTTGGTGGAAAATTTTGTGGCATTCCCGAAAAACCTGCGCCAGAGCCAATCAACGCCGAAACACTATAATTTGCAAAAGCAGCCATACTTGCAACGCGCGCACCACCAGAAAAGCCGCCCGCATAAATTCGCATCGAGTCAATTTTAAAACGACTGCGAACGTCTTTAAAAAAATCGTCGATAATTGACGGATAAACATCTTGCGACAAACCGTTTTGCGAATTGTTCGAGACGGCAACAATGTACTTAAATTTTTCGCACAGGTCTTTATATTTTTCTACTACCGTTTTTCCTTTTGCGTGCGAGTCAAACAAAAAAAGAACCGGCAAAGTTTTTATGTTGTTATAAGTTGTCGGCAAATAAATTGCATAACTTTGCGATGCATCGGCAAGCGTCTGAAGTTTTGGAATGACAGTTCCGCCAGTCCATTTTTCGGTTTTAAATTTTTCTTTGGTTTGACTTTCCTTGTTTTTGGTTTCGCCATTTTTGCAATGACTGAAAATTAAAATAATGAGACACAAAAAAGCTGTCAGATTTTTCATAAAAATTAATTTGATGTTTTCACAAAGTTAATCAGCATTTTTCAAATATTTTATAGATTTGCATGAATTCTTTATTTTAAAAACGAAATTTTATGCAAACCACAATTGATATTTTACAACAACTTTTTCAGAATTACGAATCGTTCAAAGAAACGTCCATTTCGCAGCGACGCTTTTCGCATCAACAAATGCAAACGGTTTTAGAAAAATACAAATCGAACCGATTATTTACTTTCGAAAAGTTGGGTGAATCATTTCAACAGCGCGAAATAAATCTGATTAAGATTGGAAACGGCGCAACAAAAATTCTACTCTGGTCGCAAATGCACGGCAACGAATCCACCGCAACGGCTGCCATTCTCGATTTGTTTAATTTATTTACGACATCCGATAAGTTTGATAATTTGCGACATCAAATTTTGAATAACCTGACTTTGTATTTTATACCGATGCTCAATCCCGACGGCGCCGAAATTTTTAAACGTCGCAATGCGCAAGGCATCGACATTAACCGCGACGCACGAAAGCAGCAAACCGTCGAAGCACAAATTTTATTACAAGTTGCCGATAAAATAAAACCTGCTTACGGTTTTAACCTCCACGATCAAAATCCACATTACACTGTTGGTCGTTCCAAAAATCCGGCAGCTATTTCATTTCTTGCACCGAGTTTCGATTATCAAAAATCGGTCAATACGGTTCGCGAAAATGCAATGAAACTGATTGTCGCTTTAAACAAATCTTTGCAAATGTTTATTCCGAACCAAGTTGCAAAATACAACGACGATTACAGTCCGCGTTGTTTTGGCGACACCATGCAGTCAAAAGGCATCAGTACTATTTTGGTTGAGTCCGGTTGGACGTTTAACGATTTTGAAAAACAAATCATACGCAAATTGAATTTTATTTTGTTGTTACATTCATTTGTCAGCATTGCGCAAACCGAACATCAAAACGAAACGATTGAAAATTATTATGCAATCAAAGAAAACGACGAACATTTTTACGATTGCATTATCCGCAACGCAATTTTAGAAAAAGACGGCAAAAAGTTTTTGGCAGACATTGGCGTGATGAATACCGAAATTCCGTCGCCCAATAATTCATTCACATATAAAGGTACAATTGACGACATTGGCGACATGGCAGATTTTTTTGCATGGAATGATTTTGACGCATCTGGAATGGTTGCTACTGCCGGAAAAACGTTTCCGCAATTAATTGAAAATTTAGAACAATTTAAAAATTTAAACGTATCAGAAATGTTGTCGAACGGTTTTACTACGTTGCGTGTGAACGACGAAATTTTAAAACAAGTCGGCAATAACATTGCGGTTAAATTAATAAGTCGAAATGAAAATTATCAACCCGCAATCCAAATCGATAACATTGCCGACTTCGTTCTTATAAAAAATGATGCAGTAAAATTTGTGTTTGCAAATGGAAAGTTGAACAACTGTCAAATAATATAATATAAATCGTGCAATTAATTTCAGAATTTATAAATTTGCAAAAAATTAAAAACCCTTTTTAAAAAATTAAGTTAAACAAAAAAAATG
>Ga0265327_10000271_pt1 | contig 102433 bp, 86 predicted proteins | sample 41621metaG_FD_202089 | JGI IMG/M metagenome (GOLD analysis project Ga0265327, IMG submission 202089) | Rhizosphere microbial communities from Carex aquatilis grown in University of Washington, Seatle, WA, United States - 4-16-21 metaG | ecosystem: Host-associated > Plants > Roots > Rhizosphere...
GCCATGCGTTCCTGCATGGCTTCACTCTTGAAGTTGCCGCTGTTGATGATGAGGTGGGAGCCAGGCACGGCTTTGAGGATCTCCGACCAGGCACGGATCAGTTTGTAGTTGAGGCGCACCGAGCGCGTCAGCGTGCCGAAGGTGATGTGGCCCTTGCGCGAGGCCGGTAGCTCTCCGACTTCTCCCGTTCCTGCTATAGGACGGTAGGCGTAGGCCGGGGTCGGTAGCTGCCATAGCTTCTCTGCAAAGTAGGCTTGGGAGCCCGGCGGGGTGGTCGGCGCATCGGTCAGGTAGTAGTCGATCGCGCTCAGTCCGGTGGTGTAGCCAAAGTCCAGCCAGTGCAGCGAGACCGGGGCAGGCTTGCGGGCAAAGACCAGCAGACGGTTGTCGCCGGTGTGCCCTGCGATATCCACCAGGATGTCGATGCCATCGGCGCGAATACGTTCGGCCAATGCGGTATCGCTCATGCCGCGGGTGGGGATCCAGTGGTCTACATAGCTCTGGTAGATGGCGGTACCGCTGTCCGTGCGATTGATATGTGCATAGGCGTAAATCTCGAACTGGCTATGGTCATGATGCGATAGTAAGGGTTCCAGGAAGTAACGGCTGGAGTGATTAAAGAAAGTGGGTGAAACATAACCGACCTTTAACCGTCGATTCGGGTCGCGGTCATTATCATGCGAACGCCATTCGTCATATAAGGGGCGCGCAAAACGTTGTTCGTATTCTTTATAGTAGGCGTATAGCTCCTCACTGCTGTAGTCCGGGTGGTAGTTCGCGCAAAAAAAGAGGTTGCTGTGGACCACATAATAATCGGGATTGATTTCCAAAGCCTTGCGATAATGGGAAATCGCCTCATCCAGCAATCCCATATCCTTGAATACGTTGCCGATGTTGTTATGTGGCTGAGAGTAATCGGAAGCCAGTGCTATCGACTTCTTAAAACTTTCAATAGCCATGTCGGGATAACCAGCTCGGTCAAAATATATACCTAGATGATTATGTGTTTCTGGAAAATCCGGATTTATGCTCAGGCTATTGCTTAGATTTGCTAACGCTAACATTGATTCATTCAACGTAATGTACATCAGGCCTAATCTGGTACGCGCTCTGTATGACTGTGGATCGTTATTTACCGCTTCCACCAAGGCATCTTTGGATTTTACGAAATCGCCTAATAATTCGAATATCAGACCAAGGGTGAAATGTAATTCGCCACGCTTAGGATTAAGCTGAATGGCTTTTTGTATGCTTGCGATAGCTTCATCATATTGTTCCAGAGTCTTGTATACCAGCCCGAGATTGTAGTGAGATTCCTCGAAATCTGGTTTTAGGGCGATCGCCTTCCGGTGACAGGCAATCGCTTCTTGATTTTGGCCAACTGTATGAAGTACGACACCCAAATTGCCATAAGCTTCGGCAAAATCAGGTTTGAGTTCGATAGCACGCCGGTAGCAACTGATTGCTTCATCGAATTGCTGCCGTTCTTTATAAACGTTTCCAAGATTAAAGCGAGCTTCTATATGGTCTGGATTTAGCTCTGTGGCGCGAAGAAACTGCTCGATCGCCTCATCGTACTTCTTTTGCGCCTGCAGTATATTCCCCAAATTACTGTGAATATCCGGATCATCAGGTGCTAATTCGGCAGCTTTTAATGATGCGTGTTCCGCCTCGGTGTATTTTCCCTGTTGGGCATAGGCCAATCCCAAAATCGTCCAGGCACCCCTGTCCTGCGGGTTCGATTGGGTGAGCGAAATAGCCAATGCTATAGCTGCGGAATGCTGTCCGCTGTAGTAAAGATTTAAGAGTTGCTCAATTGGTGACTGAGTGGGGATCATTGCGTCATTTTTAGTTGGTAAAGGCGATTCTGGTTGAAGAGATTCCCATTCAACTTTTGCGGCTAATTTATCCACTTCCGGACCAGTTAACCCATGCTCACGCGCCATTTCCAGTACATTCCTGGCAGCCTGCCATTCCTTCAACTCAACCAGGGTATTGATATAGCCAAACCAATATTGCGGTCGTTCCGGGTGACTCTGTAAGGCCTCTTGTAACAGGCTAAGGCCATTGGCCATATCCCCTTGTTCTACATACAACATCCCCAGATTGTGTTGTGCTTCTGCATTCTGAGTAGAGTCCTGCAGTAGCTCCATATAAAGCCGTTTGGCGGATTCCGGCTCGCCTGCCTGATGCAGCTTTATTGCATGCTGCAGTTTTTGCTCAGCGTTTAAATGATCGTAGTTGGTTTCAATTGGCAAGGGAATGACAGCTTTTTCACCCAATAAATGCGATACCGGTGTTTGCGGATATTTTTTATCCCAGCCTTCAATATATGCTGCTTCCATTTGCGCCGTGAACCTTACCGGATTGCCAAAAATACCTTTGCGCATGGCAGCCGGGATTTGCTGCCTGAGATCGGAAATGCGTTGCGGGTTCTCAGCCAGTCGGGCTGCGCATTCTACATACTCATCCTCGTAAAACGCGATGCAATCATCGAGATTCAAGCCAGCATTCTTAATGATCGAATATGAAAGCCGCTGCGCATGCGTGTCGCCGACCAAAGTGATCACGGGTACACCCATCCATAGCGTTTCTACTGTAGTTGTACCGCCTGTGAGCGGGAATGTATCCAGTGCAATATCGATCTCATTATAGTAAAGGACGTGCGCCCCTCCTTTTGGGTGCCTATCAAAGACCATGATCACCCGATCAGCAGAAATGCCATAGCGTGCGAAGGTCTTGATCAGGCTATCACGGCTCGCCTGCACTTTAAGATTGGGGTGGTTCAGATACATCTTGCTGCCGGGAACCCGATGTAATATTCGACTCCACAAGGAAATAGTCGGTATATTCAGCTTGTATATATTATTCATCGAACCGAAGGTCACGTAGCCATTTCTGACCACAGGCACAGGCAGCACGACCTCATGCTCCGGCAATTCGTCAACTGTGATGAAAGATTCGGGCAGCCTCAGCAAGCTTTCGACGAAATACAGCGAGCTTTTCGGGCCATCCAGCCATGGGTCTGAAATGACGTAATCTACCTCTTCCAATCCATATGAGAATGGGTAGCCCAGATAACTGATCTGGACAGGTGCCGGGCGGTATATCAAGACTTCGGTGCGTGCTCCTGCGGTATATCCCCCAAGTTCAATCAGAACATGAATTCCATCTGCGTGGATGCGCTCTGCGGCTTCCACATCATTCATATCAACGATACGAATGAAATGATCGGCAGCTGCTATATAGTTTTCTGTGATGGAGTCTTCCTGTTTCTTGGTTGCAGAAGAGTAAAGGAATATCTCGAATTTACTACGATCCCTGTAATTGATCAGACTACGCAAAAATCGTGTCACTACATGATGTCTAAGGTCTGCAGAGAGATAGCCGATACGAATACGCTTGCTGCTGGCAAATGCTAACGGATACTCTGTATATGCAGGACGCATACGCAACCTGCGAAATACCTGTGCCGCCGAACGATGCAGATCCAGTAGTTTCTTATTGCTGAATCCGTGGCTACTTAGAAACGGTAGATTGGCCATCAAAAACAGCGTAAATAATTTGGCTCCCTTATCAAACTCGTGCACCGCACTCGCCAGCAACTTATCCGAGATATCCCACAGACAATATAATTTGGCGATAGAAAAAGCTGGGACAGCAGCAACTCCCGGGTGCTTCATTTCGGATATCTTTACTGCAAGCGCCAATGCCTCGTCTATCTTATTGGCTCTGGCAGTCACTTCCAGCAGACGACTTAATGCCCAGACATCATCTGGCGTATGCTCCAGAATATTCTTGTATATCTCGATCGCTACCGGGAAGTTACCCTCGACTGCAGCGACCATCCCCAATCCGTTCATCGCTTCAGGATTAGGTTCGTTATCGCTGGTAGCACTTTGATAGAATTTTTTCGCTTTATCTACATGACGTAAGCGTATGCAGTGATTTCCCATATTGACCAACGCCTTGCGATGCCCAGGGTCAGCTTGCAATGCCTTTTTCAGCCAAAACTCGGTTTGCTCGACGTTACCATCGTGATCTGCGCTGATCGCAGCTAAGGTGTTATAGACATCGGCATTCACTTCGGGGTGTAAAAGCAGTTTTTTACTGATACGGCGACTTTCTTCATAACGCCCGGTGAGCAATGCGATGGAACTTAGCAAGGATTCCAATGCAAAATTATCCGGGAATGCCTTGAGTAGTCTTTTACTCATTTTTTCGGCATCGGCGAACCGGCCTGACCGCGCCAGGCGCACAGCTTCATCGTAGGAAATCGTGCTCATATCGTTTGGTATTTAAACCGGAAGTAAGTTACCGCTGAAGTGTCAGTCATATCCTGAATATATCTTTGATCACTGGCCGAGTGGGCGTTTTAAACACCAGAGCACCCTGCTCTGCATTGAATACGTAACAGTTCCCCGGAGTATCGTGATTCACGATGTGTGTGCCCATAGCAAGCACGGTATGGTCGGCGATGTGACAGCGACCAATGATAGCAGTATTGGGGTACATGACGACTCCTTCGCCAATGACTGGAGCCACCCCATGATTTTTCCCGACCGTGGAATTCTGATACAACACCAGATAATTGCCGTAGCTCGCCTTGGATAGCACGATGCCCACCGAATGGCCGATAAAGAAAATATCCGGCATCTCTATCTCATAGAATAAGTCTATTCCATTCAATAATTTATTCAATGAAAACAGTTTCGTGCAAACGACAGCATCCGCTTCATTACGCCAGATGGTATTTGCCAGAAAATACAGGTAGATACAATATTGGGAAGAATGCAGGTAGTTGAACTTGTTTTCAGGCCACATTTGCACGGCATTGATGCATTTCTCAGTGCGAGACAATGCCTGCTCAAGATGACGATTCAACACAGCCTTGAGCGTTCCATGCCGTCCGTCCGGGAAAAAGGTCTCCAGTTGGCTGGCGGTATAATCAACCAGACCCTGTGCGGTTTGTGCGATCAGTTCCATAGTGGTCCCATTAAACCAGCTCCAATTCCAGATATTGCTCCAGCACCTCTTCAACCAGCTTGGGCCTGACGCCAAGCCGCAGCAAACGGCTGATATCGCAGACGGATGCCGTCTGCAATGGCGTATCCCGATTCAAAGTGACTGACCAGCCATGACGATTGAAGATTTCAGCTAATGCCGCGTTCGATATATTTTCACCGCTGGCAACATTGAATATGGCTTTTTCATCGCTTTCCAATATCGCGATCAAGGCCGTCACCACATCGTCCAGGTGAATATAGTCACGCACGATTCCGGTACCGGATTCCAGACTAAAGTTTTTTTCCTTTGCCGCGCGCTGCAACCACTCGGATAAAAATCCGGGAGAGCCAACCTGGCTGTCATAAACACACGATAATCGCGCTACCGAGGCTCGACCGTTCGAAGCCGTCAGGCACATATTCTCGCCTAATGCCTTGGACAGATCATATATATGCCGGGTTGAAGCCGGATTCAAGTGCAAGGTAGCGTCTTCCGAAGCCACAGGCAGCGTAAGCCCATCGTATAAACGGGTCGACGACAGATAAACCAGGCTCTCGAATTCGGCCTGCTGCAGCAGTCTTGCCAGTAAACTGACATGCGCTTCCACAGTGTCATATGGTCGCGCCAGGTAATCCGCTGTCAAGCCAACACAATAAAACACCTTCCCCAGGGGGCGTGTAAATTGCTTGAGCTCATCCCGTCCCGGAGTGTAAACATCGCAGCCTGCCTTGCTTAATGTTGCGACAACCCTTGAACCCACAAAACCTGTGGCGCCAAGAACCGTATAACTTGGAACTGTGAGCCTTGAACCAGGCAATTAAAGTCCGCCTAATGGATGATGCAGCGCAGGATCCTTGTGGCGCAGATATTTAGGGCTGACATCACGACATACGCGAAAGTCTTCTCCAGACAGCAGGTTGATATCTTTCACAGCGACCATGTTAAACCCGTGGTCCGGACCTTTAAGGAACACGGAATCGCAAGGAATGATCTCTATCGGCTTTCCCGACAGATCGTAGTTGGAGTTAAAGTCCCTCACCGCAAAAACGTGGTAGCCGTGTCCGGTCAGGTAGCGGACGATATCAGTGTTTTCGAGCCCATTCGACCAGTCTACATAGCTCCTATGAACTTCAAAAACAATATTCGGCGCTTGTCCCGCAGGCTGGCTGAGCATGGCGGAAGCCCCCTTCAGTGCGCGCAGTTCAGCGCCCTCGATATCAAGCATGATGAGCCCCAATGACTTCTCGCCTATCGCGGCCAAATAACCGTCAATAGTGACCGTCTTGAATGAGTCCTCGGCATCAATATCAACTTTTTCAGGGTGTGCAAATGAGTCATAGCCTACCAATGCCAGCGATGTGGAAGCATCGTCCCACAGGCCTTCGCTATTGGGGCGGATATTGGTGACCGCGTTCAGCTCTGCGTTGTGCATCAACATGCCACGCTGGTCGTTATTCGGTTCGAATGCATGCACCACGCCGCCCGTTTTGCTTGCCTCTTTGGCAACCAGTATCGCCTGATCGCCAAAATAAGCGCCACCCACCACCACATTCTTCGAGTTAACACCTGCGAGTTTGACCAGAAGTCTGGTGGTATGCGGTTCCCATGCATGATTGGGGCGTACAGGTTCAGACATCACGAAATCGCGTGCGATCTTTGAACGATAGAAAAAATCCAGTTTGGTGCCGTCCGACAGCTCTTTTCTGACCACTTGATCATCATCGAATAGAGCATCAACCAACGGGCCGGTTATATCCTCACGCACATCAAGCCCGATGGTTTCGATTTTTTTCTCGAAAGATTTCATAGCCTCTATATACGATTGTTTCCAATCGGGGTTTTGTGCAATTTTAGACAGGCTTGCCAACATTTTTTCGGTGCTCATTAAATACTCCAAAAAGATCAGTGATTGTTCGGTAAGAATTTATTCGATAAAGTCAGGATAATTTTTATCCCGTTGCGACATGATCGTTATCTGTTCGGGCCAGTTAATCCCAAAATCAGGGTCATCCCAGCGCAAACCGCCAGAATATTCCGGTCTGTACAACTCAGATATCTGGTACAGAATCTCAGTATTGTCGCTCAGTGTCTGAAAACCATGCGCCAGGCCCGGTGGGATATAAAGCGCATTCCTTTTTTCTGCTGTCAGCTCAACCCCGAACCATTTCTTGTAACTTGCCGATTCTGAATTTAAATCAATTATTACATCAAAAATCGCACCTTGCGTACATCTGACAAGTTTAGTTTCGGCGTAAGGTGCTTTCTGATAGTGCATGCCGCGCAATGTACCACGACGTTTATTGAATGAAATACTGCACTGCAACAGATCGGGATTGAGCCCGTTCGCCACAAACTCATCCCGGCAATAGGTGCGCGCAAAGAATCCACGCTCGTCTTCGACCAGCTCCGGTTCAACCACGTAAGCGCCAACGATAGGAGTGGGGATGAATCGCATCTCACAGCACTTTAATGGTGGGCACCGCGACTGCAAAGCGACCTCCCCATTCACGGATATAAGCCAGTTGCTGCATGACTTCTGTTTGTATATTCCACGGCAATATCAGCACGATATCCGGTTTCCGTTGCTTGATTGCATCGGGATGCAAGATGGGGATATGCGCGCCCGGCAGGTATTTCTGCTGCTTGGATGGCGCTGCATCACAAACATAGGGAAGCAGATCAGGCTTGATACCGGCATAATTAAGCAGGGTGTTTCCTTTGGCCGCGGCGCCATACCCGGCGACACGTTTTCCGGCACGCTTCTGCTCGATCAGGAACATCACCAGATCGTCTTTCACCCGGTCAGCCCGCTGCTGAAAAGCCTGATACGTCGCCAGCTGATTCAAACCTCGACTGCGCTCCTCGTCCAGCAAAGCGGCCACGGCATCTGTCGTCGCGCGCGGGTCTTGTTGATGGCATCCGTAAACCCGCAAACTTCCGCCATGTGTGGGCAGTTGTTCCACATCCAGCACGCGCAAACCTGCCTTGGCAAAAATGCGGCTGACTGCAAGTAGTGACAGGTAAGAAAAATGTTCGTGGTACACAGTATCGAACTGGGTATGTTCGATCAACCGCATCAGATGCGGGAATTCAAGTGTTACCGTACCACCAGGCTTGAGTGCGGTCTTGATGCCGGCGGTGAAGTCATTGATGTCCGGGACATGTGCGTACACATTGTTACCCAGAATCAGATCCGCCTGCTTGCCTTCTGCCACCAATTGTTCGGCCAGTTCCTGTCCAAAGAATTCTCGCCTTACCGGAATACCCAATTTCTCTGCTGCCGCAGCCGTACTCGCCGTGGGTTCTATCCCCAGACACGGGATGCCCGCCGCGACAAAGTTTTTCAGCAAGTAACCGTCATTCGACGCGACTTCGATCACCAGACTTTGCTGATTCAAACCCAAACGCCGGGTGATCATTTGGCAATATTGCCTGGCATGCTCCAGCCAACTCTGCGAAACGGAAGAAAAATAGGCGTAGTTGTCATCGAACAACTCGTCTGCTTCATTATAATCATCCGTCTGCACCAGCCAGCACTGGTCGCAAACATGCAGTTTCAGCGGGTAAAAGCGTTCCGGCTTGGTGAGGTCGGCAGCGTTCAGATAAGCATTGGAAGGTGGAGCAAAGCCAAGATCCAGGAACACATGCTGCAAAGGGTGGTGACAGTGACGGCAGTTCATTTTAGTGCGCTTGTTCCTTTTGGCTTTCCATATAAGCAGTGATTTGTCCCAGGGTAAATCCCCGCATATCGTTGATATCTGCAAGGTGCGCCCTGTGCCATGCAGTGATATGTTCCAGCGCCTGCTCCAGGGTCCAACGCGGCCGCCATTGCAGGCGTGCCCTGGCCTTGGAGCAGTCCAGTTTAAGGTAATTGGCTTCGTGCGGATGCTGTGCCTGATCCAGCTTCCAGTTCGCCCCCTCTCCCCATTGCTGTGTGAGCTGTTCCACGATCCATTGCACCGGCTTGGCGTCTTCTTCGCTCGGGCCGAAATTCCACGCCTCTGCGTATTCTGACCCTTGTTCATACAGTCTTTGTGCCAGCAGCAGATAACCGCTTAATGGTTCCAGCACATGCTGCCAGGGTCGAATAGCATGCGGGCTGCGTATCATTACCGGTTGCCGTTCAGCGATGGCCCGCAGGATGTCGGGAATAAGCCGGTCCAGCGCCCAGTCCCCTCCTCCTATGACATTGCCCGCTCTGGCAGAGGCGAGCGCGACCGCTTTACCATGCTGGCCAAAAAACGAGTTGCGATAGGCTGCAGTCACCAGCTCCGCACAGCCCTTGCTGTTGCTGTAAGGGTCGAAGCCCCCCATAGGCTCATTTTCACGATAGCCCCACACCCACTCTTTATTCTCGTAGCATTTATCGCTGGTGACATTGACCATGCAGCGCACGCTGCTGCTATGTCTGATTGCCTCAAGCAGATGCACTGTGCCCATCACATTGGTGGCATAAGTCTCGACCGGGTTGCTGTAAGAAAGGCGCACCAGCGCCTGTGCTGCCAGATGCAGGACGATTTCGGGTTGATACTTATCCAATGCCTGCTTTAATTTTTCGTAGTCGCGCACATCGCCGATGATGGAAGTCATGCCGTCGGCAACATGTGCCACCTGGAACAAGCTTGGATTGGTCGGCGGTTGCAGGGCGTAGCCCACGACTTTCGCACCCAGCTGCTGCAACCATAACGATAACCAGCCACCCTTGAATCCGGTGTGGCCAGTGATGAATACCGTTTTACCGCGCCAGAACGCTGCGTCTATTGCCATGTCTTCCAGGGCGCCTTACCTGTATTCCACAATTCATCGAGATAGAGCTTTTCTCGTAAGGTATCCATAGGCTGCCAAAAACCTTTATGTTCATAGGCCATGAGCTTGGCTTGCTTCGCCAACTTCTCCATAGGCTCCAATTCCCAACTGGTAGTATCGTCGGCAATAAAGTCCAACACTTTAGGCGAAGCGACAAAAAAACCTCCATTGATCCAGCCGCCTTCGCCTTGCGGTTTTTCCAGAAACCCGCGCACTTCACTCCCTTGCATATCCAGCGCGCCATATCGACCGGGCGGCTGAACCGCAGTGACCGTGGCCAGTCGCCCATGCTGTTTATGGAATTCAAGCAACTTGCCGATATTGATATCTGCTACGCCGTCGCCATAAGTAAAACAAAAATCCTCGTCACCCAGGTATTTACCTACGCGCTTCAAACGTCCGCCGGTCATGGTTTTCTCGCCGGTATCCACCAGTGTCACTTTCCAAGGCTCAGCGTTATTCTGATGGACTTCCATGCGGTTGTTACTCATGTCGAAGGTGACATCGGAGGTATGCAGGAAATAGTTGGCGAAATATTCCTTGATGACGTAGCCGCGGTATCCCAGGCAAATAACGAAATCATTGATGCCGTAGGTAGAGTAGATCTTCAGGATATGCCAGAGTATGGGCTTGCCACCGATTTCGGCCATCGGCTTCGGCTTGATCTGCGTTTCTTCGCTAAGACGGGTGCCTAAGCCACCGGCAAGAATCACTGCTTTCATTATCAATAACCTTCATCTCGTTAACGACAGTGCTCGGATTCTAGCACAAGCACGCCGCCAAGCATGGTGGCGGGTTGTCGCCTAACCCTGCCGTCAGGGACGGCTCCAGGCAGTTAACCATGTATCGATGTGCCGGTGTAACAACCAGTGTTGCAGAATATGCTGTCGTAACTCCTCGCCTCGCCGCTCCATCTCGTCCGGAGCGTTGATATGCTCACGTATAGCCTTTACCCACTCTTCTGTTTTGTTGGCGACCCTGGTAACCGGATAATCTCCTTGATACGGCAGAATATCGGTGCATATCACAGGAATACCGAGAATGCCATATTCCAGCAGACGCAGATGGCTCTTTCCTTCATTGAACGGGTGCATTTGTAATGGTGCCAAAGCCAGGTCGAGATTCAGCCCGGCCATCTTGGCCGGATACTCGGCAAACGGTACGCCGGTATGTACTTCTTTCACATACGGCACCATGGATTTCAGGCATAGCCCCATGAATATCCAGTCCACCTCATCTGCCAGTTCACGCACGGTTTCTTCGATCAGCTCCAGATCACCGATATGGCTACTGCCGCCCACCCAACCAACTCTTGGTTTTTGGCTCACGCGACGTTTGGGCTGCAAATCTTTCCACAAGCTGTATTCAATACAATTGGGGACGACCACGATATCGTCATGCAAGTCTCGATAGGCGTGTTTCAGGAATTCGGTGGAAACCGTGAAACGATCACAGGCACCTACGCCCTTACGCAATATGCTTTTGATATTATTCGGGATATCTGCTGCATGTATGTTCTTGCGCGGCAGGTTGATGAGCAGGTCATCCAGGTCGTATACCAGGAACTTGTCTACGAACCCGCGCAGAAGCACCATCATCTCCGCCTGTTGCAGACTGGTCTGGCGCTGGAATACCAGGGTATCCACCTCCAGCGTCATCAAATCCAGCGCGTTTGGGTATGTTGTGCTACTCCACGCTTGCGCCTTGGCTTCACTGTTCATCACGCGTGTCGGGGCCAGGATACGATACTGACCGCAACCGGAAAAATCCGCATTAAAACTCAGAGTGCGCGGCAAAGGATGCCAGCCCAGCACATCCCAGTTCAACTCTGCCCGGTGCTCCAGCGAAAATACCGTGTTACGCAGTGATAGATTCGGGTTGTAGGCAGCATCATGGGTAAATTTGGCTGTTGATCCGGTCAGCAGCTGATGCGCCTGTTCCTGCTGTTGCACAAAAGAGTTCGGTGACGCCTGATGAGGTGCTAACCATGTACTTGCCGTATTGCGCGTCATAATGTTGACATAAGGCGTCCATATCAACTTGGCACCCGCGGCATGTAATCGCGCACTCATTTCGAGAGCACTGTTGCCGTCATCCACGATGTTTTCATCAAAGCCATGAATCGCTCGAAATGCCTGTGTCTTGACCAACAGACACCCTGCCGCTAACGCCGAGAATTGCTGAGTGAGCTGGGCACGGTGCATATAACCGCTATGCTGCATATTCAGCCCGGCAAAAGCCGAACCGCCTATACCGCCCAGGCCGAGGATGACTCCGCTGGAAGCTACCGTGCCGTCTGGCAGCAAACGCCGCGGGGCAACTGCGGCTACGTCTGGACGGCGACACAGCTTCACCAGCTCTTTCAGCCAGCTATCCGTCAGCACCACCGAGTCATGATACAGAAACAATAGAAAATCGCCTCGCGCATGCCGTGCCAGTTCGTTATGCAGCGCGCTCAATGAAAGTTTCTTTTCACTACGTACCACGCGCAATTGCGCGTTGCCCAACGCCTCGATACCCTGCAAGTAGCCGAGCATCTCGGGGGTCTCGCTAGCAGCGGATAACACCACGATTTCAAAATTCTTATACGTATTGATATTGATCAGCGATTCCAGGCATTCCTGCAAGGCGGCAAGTTGATCTTCTACCGCGATCAGTATGGAAACGCTGGCTTCATTTCCGGTTTCATTCAAATCCTGGTAATCGATACGGAAGCTACCCGCAAACAAGCCCGGTAAGACATTGGCGGTAATGCGCTTCTGCATAAAATAATCATTCAAGGCTAGCGGAACATGACTGACGATCTCCTGCAGATTGGCTGCCGACCGGGTTGCATCGCGGTGATGCAGCACATAGGGCATGTGACCGATACTCTGTTCACCCTTTACCGCCAGCAAACGCAAGGCAAAATCATGCCTCTCAACGCAGGCAAGCGGACGTAAGCCACCCAGATCATTGAATACCTGTGTGTGAAAAAACAATGCATCACCAAGGTAGGGATAGGCCAATAACAGCTCGAGGTTCAACTCCGGTTTGAACAGGGGGCTGCACAAAGCTCCTCCCAGCTCTAATGTGTCTTCATCCACATAGATCAGCTGCCAATCCGCGTGGGTATGAATAGCCTCAGCAATCAACATCAGGCTATGCGGTGCAAGCGTATCTCCTGCTGCTAATACCGAGACCCAATGACTTTGTTGGCTCTGCTTCAACAGTGCATTAACAGCATCTGACCAGATTAAATGACTTTGTTGCCAGAACAATGGCGTGTTTGCTTGCAAGCTATCCGGGCAAGCAGTATTTGAAATGACGGTGATTTGATAGGGCGGAAAAAATTGCGCGTGCAGGGAATCCAGACTTCGCGCGATCTGTGTTTCATTCGCGGATATGGCATTGATGACCAGGTGAAACCTCGGTGCGGGCTGCCAGCTTGCCATGCGCGCCTGGAATTGCTCACGTTCGGTACGGTGAAAAACCCGCTCACCTAACCATGTTTCATATTCCGTCAGGGCTGGTTGCTTCATGGGACTAAACACTAACCGCCTATCGCTGCAGCCAACACTTCGATCACATGCTGTTGCTCTTCCGCCTGCAACACAGGCAATATGGGCAGAGAAATGGTACGCTGGTAATAAGCTTCTGCGACCGGGAAATCACCAGCCTTGAAACCGAGCTTGCGATAATAAGGATGAATATGCAGCGGCAAGTAATGAACGCCCACGGCTATGCCCGCCTCACGCAACTTGCCAAACACCAGTTGACGCTTGGCAGCATCATTCAGCTGGATCACATACAGACTATAGGCCGAGAGCACATCAGGGTGACGCCAGGGGATCGTTAAAGCCAAATCCTTGAATGCCTCATCATAGCTGGCAGCGAGCTCATGACGACGCTGCACAAAACTATCGACACGCTTCAGCTGACTGGCGCCAAGTGCGGCCTGCATCTCGGTCATCTGGTAATTGAAGCCCAGTTCGACCTGTTCGGCATACCACTCGCCTTGCGACAGGCTACGCATGGATTCCGGCTGATGCGAAACACCGTGGGATCTGAGCCGAAGTAGCCTTTGATATAAATCATGGCGATTAGTCAGTATCATGCCGCCTTCGCCGCAGCTAATGATGGATGACGGGTTGAAACTGAATACCGTCATATCCGAATACTTGCTACAGCCCACCTTGGCGCCAAGATATTCGCCTCCCAGGGCGTGCGAAGCATCTTCGATCACCATAGCGCCATAATGCTGGCAAAGTTCATAAATCTTTTGCATGTCGCATGATTGCCCGGCGAAGTGCACCGGTAACACCACTTGCGGTAGCCTGCCTTGCATCTCAGCATCAATCAGCTTTTGCTCAAGCTTTACGATATCCATGTTCAAGCTAAGCGCATCGATATCGACAAAATCCACCGCACCATAGCAAAAGCGGGCGCAATTTGCCGAAGCCACAAAAGCATTGACGGAGGTCCACAGCGATCTACCAGGCCCTATTCCCGCAGCCAGACAAGCTATGTGCAAGGCAGCGGTTGCGCTATTCACAGCGATCGCATATTTCGCGCCGCAATACTGCGCGACTGCATTCTCAAAGGCCTCAATGGCGGGTCCGGCGATCAAATAACCGGAGCGCAAAGCCTCTATCACGGCTAGGGCATCTTCATCGGAGATTGTTTTTTGTTGATGGGATGTAGAGATCATCAGGAAACTTGGAAGTCTTGAGAAATACCTAACTACTTATAGTTGGCGGAAGCGGTGAGATTCGAACTCACGAGGGGCGCGAACCCCCGACAGTTTTCAAGACTGTTGCATTCAACCGCTCTGCCACGCTTCCGATAGGGCGGATTCTAGCACAGACGCTCAATCATCCTCCACCGGCAAATCAGGGAACAATACGTCATTAAAACCAAAATCGCGCATATCCTGGATACGCATCGGGTACAAAATACCATCCAGATGGTCGCATTCATGCTGTACTACCCTGGCATGAAAGCCATGCACCGTGCGGTCTATCGCCTGACCGGTCTCATCGAAACCGGTATAGTGCAAGTTGGTGTAGCGTGGCACCAGTCCACGCATGCCGGGAACGGATAGACAACCTTCCCAGCCCTCGTCAATTTCTTTGTCCAGCGGTGTCAATACTGGATTGATGAGCACGGTATAGGGGATTTCTTCCGCTTCGGGATAACGCGAAGATTTGAAGCCACCAAAGATCACCAGCCGGACGCTTACACCGATCTGTGGCGCAGCAAGACCCGCCCCGTTCATCGAGGCCATGGTGTCTTGCATATCCTGAATGAGCGCATGTAATTCTGGCGTATTAAATTCTGTCACCGGCACAGCACGCTCCAGCAATAGGGGCTCTCCCATCCTCAATACCGGTCTAATCGCCATAGTTTTTCACCAATTGTGCGACCACTTTACGCACCCGCACCATCGCCTCATCCATCACCGCACCCACGTCCTGATAACGTATGCCATGCTTGCTTGAGGCACGTCCTGCCGCATGGTTCGCCACTACGCAGATCGCAGCATAGCTTTGATCCAGTTCACGTGCCAATACCGCTTCGGGCATCGCCGTCATGCCGACGATGGTGGCACCATCCCGTTCCAGCCGGTCAATTTCTGCCGCTGTTTCCAGCCTGGGCCCCTGCATGGCTGCATATACACCTCCATCAACGCAGTTTTCGCCTATATCTGCGATCGCCTGCAAACACAGCTTACGTAAGCGCTGGGTATAAGGCTCGGTAAAATCCGTATGCACCACCGGTTTGTCTCCCACCTCATCAAAATAAGTGCTTTTGCGTCCCCAGGTGTAATCAATGATCTGGCTGGGAATCACGATTCCGCCCGGACTCAGGCTGGCATGGATACTGCCGACAGTTGCCACCGAAATCACATCCTGCACACCCTGACTTTGCAATGCCCATAGATTGGCCCGGTAATTTACCAGATGCGGCGCGATGGTATGCCCATAGCCGTGGCGCGGGATGAATACCAGCCGATACTCCCCGATATGTCCAAAGCTCAACGCGCCGGAAGGTTCGCCATAGGGCGTGCGCACGATTTGCCGGTGCGTGATCTCCAGATTATCCAGTTGCGTTAAACCACTACCACCAATGATACCCAGCATAGACTTCTCTCAATAAATTTCCCCAGATTGTAGCTCAAAGCCGCCTGCTATACTCGGCAAAAAATATCATGAAAAACTTGAATATGCAGGCCACGAAACACTACGAAAACTTTCCGGTAGCCTCTTTCTTAATGCCGCGCGAATTGCGTCATCCGGTGATGCTCATTTACACTTTCGCGCGTAACGCGGACGATTTTGCCGATGAAGGCGATCTTTCCGCCGAACAGCGTCTGGTGCTGTTGGCAAACTATCGACTACAGCTCGATCTGATTGCAGCCAGGCAACCCAGCAGCGACCCATTTTTCAATGCACTATCTGCCATGGTCGCGTTGCACCAGTTACCGCTACAACCTTTTTACGACTTACTGGATGCGTTTGTGCAAGACGTTACGCAAGCCCGCTATACCGATTTTGCACAACTGATGAATTACTGCCGACGCTCTGCCAACCCAGTCGGGCGCTTGATGCTACATCTTTATCAGCAGGTCTCTCCGCAAAACGTAGAGTACGCAGACGCCATCTGCTCTGCGTTGCAGATCATCAATTTTCTGCAGGATGTAGCGATTGATTATAGTAAAGATCGCATTTATCTGCCGCAAGACGAATTACAGCGTTTTCATGTGTCTGAAACACAGATCGCGAATAATGAAGCAGCCGCCGAATGGTGGCCGCTGATGCAATTTCAGATCGAGCGCGCACGGCATATGCTGCACTCCGGTAAGCCTCTTGGAAACATACTGCAAGGTCGAATAGGCCTTGAAATGCGAACCATTATTGCAGGTGGCGATACGATTTTAGACAAGCTCACTGCCTGCCGTGGTGATATATTTAAGCATAGACCAACCCTGAACCCATGGAACTGGGCGAGCATGTTGTATCGTGCGTTGTCAAAATAATCACAGAATCAATAACAATGACAGACCCCCATCAATACTGCCAGGATAAAGCCGCCTCCAGCGGTTCCAGCTTTTATTACAGCTTCATGTTTCTGCCCAGGGAACGCAGGCAGGCCATCACGGCGCTATACGCTTTTTGTCGTGAAGTGGACGATATCGCCGATGAATGTTCCGATACCAATATCGCCCGTACCAAGCTCGCCTGGTGGCGGTCCGAGATCATCAATCTATACGCAGGCCGCCCACAACATCCGGTGACGAAAGCGCTGGCGCCCGCAGTGGCCGCCTATGGACTGAATGAGGCGTATTTCCACGAGATCATAGATGGCATGGAAATGGATGTGGAACAGAACCGCTACGCCGACTTCAAGGAGTTGCAGCTCTATTGTTACCGCGTGGCCAGCGTGGTTGGCCTGCTTTCCGTGTCAATTTTCGGCTACACCGACCGCAAGACCCTGAAATATGCGCATGACCTGGGGCTGGCCTTTCAACTCACCAATATCATCCGCGATGTCGGCGAAGATGCCAGGCGTAACCGTATTTATTTGCCACAGGATGAATTGGCGCAATTTCAAGTCACTGAACACGACATCTTGCACGGGCACGAGAACTTGCAGATTCGTGCGTTACTGGAATTCCAGATCGAACGTGCGCAGGATTTCTACCGGCGCGCGTATGCAGAACTACCCCCGGCCGACCGCAAGGCACAACGCCCAGGGCTGATGATGGCCGCGATCTATCAGGCATTGCTGAAAGAGATCAAAAGCGAGAATTGTGAAAAAGTGCTCAACCAGCGCATCAGCCTGACGCCTTTATGCAAGCTGTGGCTGGCCTGGAGAACCTGGATATTTAGTTGAAAATCGCAGTCATAGGTGCAGGCTGGGCGGGATTAGCCGCAGCTGTGGAGCTTGCTGCACAAGGTCATCAATTAACTGTGTTCGAAGCATCGCCTCATCTCGGCGGGCGGGCTCGCAGTTTTGAACATAAAAAGCCCGAGCATAAAGGCTTGCTGCTGGATAACGGTCAGCACATCCTGCTGGGCGCCTATCATCAGTCGCTACGACTGATGAAACAGGTCGGACTCACTGAAACCGACATCCTGCTGCGTTTGCCGCTCACGCTGGAAACTCCAGGCCACCTCATACTCCACACACCTGCCCTGTCCGCCCCGCTGCACTTACTTGCCGGTCTGATCTCCGCCCAAGGGCTGAGCTTATCCGAACGCCTGACGACACTGGCATTTTTTGCCAAACTGCGCCTACGCAATTTCAAACTGGGACAAGACAAGACCGTTGCCGAACTGCTCGGCAAACAGCCTGCCAAAGTGGTACAGCTGCTATGGGAACCACTCTGCATCGCTGCGCTGAATACACCTGTAAGTATTGCCTCCGCCCAGGTTTTTCTCAATGTGTTGCGCGACAGCTTCAGTCATCGCCGTACCGATAGTGACATGCTGCTGCCGCGACGCGACTTGAGCGCGGTGTTTCCGCAGGCTGCAGCCCGCTACGTGACGGAACACGGCGGCAATATCTTATCCGGCACCACGGTAAAATCGCTACGCCTTCAGAGTAATGGGATAGAGATAGACGGCGCACATTTCGATAAAGCGATCTGCGCTGTCGCGCCACATCAGCTGGCGGCATTAGTGCGAGATATACCGCAGGCCGAAACCGCCTTGAATATGGTCAGCAAGTTCTCATACCAGCCTATAGCCACTGTTTACCTGCAATACCCCTCTACAGTCACCTTGCCCTCCCCTATGCTGGGTTTAAGCGGTGGTGACGCGCAATGGGTATTTGACCGCGGCGCGCTGTGCGGACAACAGGGATTGATCGCTGCCAGCATCAGCACCGAAGGCCAATATCAGAAACTCAGTCACGATGAAGTTGCGATGGCGGTACACAGACGATTGCAGGCATTGATCAAACAATTGCCTTCGCCGGAATGGCATCAGGTGATCGTCGAGAAGCGCGCTACTTTCGCTTGCGTCGCCGGGCTGCAAAGGCCGGCCAACCATACCGCGCATCCACATCTGTTTCTCGCTGGGGACTACACGGCAGGTGATTACCCCGCAACGCTGGAGGGAGCGGTACGCAGCGGCATCAAATGCGCACGGTTATTAAACGAAAGTCCTGCTTAAGTATCAAAACCGCTGTCTTTATCATCATCCTCAGCCCTTTGCCTCAGTTCGTGATGCAGCAGGTCGGATAGATCCTGCCGTGAGCGGGCGGAATGAGTGATGAGTTTTTGCTGATCATGCCGGATCAACAAAGCTTCCTTGAGTATCTTTTCGTCATGCTGCTGGAACTGCCAGGCGATACGGCGCGCCTGAAATGCGCCAAAACCCAAGATCTTCAGCGCTTCCTGCGCCACCGTCAGCGCGGAATGGAAGGTCTCCCTGACTGAAGGTATGCCTAGCTCCATATACTGATAGGTATCGGTACGGTTGCGCGCCCGAACCAGTAGCTGAACTTGCGGATAATGCGTCTGTACGTACTTGGCGGTGGCGAGGGAAGCTTCGACATCGTCGATCGCGATCACCAGCAGCGTCGCCGTGGCAATACCCGCGGCCTCCAGCACATCTGGTCGCGTGATATCGCCGTAATACCCTTTAAACCCAAAACGCCGTACCACTTCGATCTGGTTGGGATCATACTCGATCACGGTAGGCGCGACATCGATGCCATTCAGCAGTCGCGACACCACTTGCCCGAAACGTCCATAGCCCGCCACGATCACCTTGCGATGCGTTTCAATTTCATCGAACGCTCTCGCAGGCTTGAGGCGGTGCTTGATGCTGATGCTGTATAGCAGCATGATCAGCGGGGTAGTCAGCATGGAAACAGCCACCACGGCATTCAGCAGACTGGCTTGCTCGGGGGTGAATATATGCATCTGCGCCGCTGCGCTGTAAATGACGAATGCAAATTCGCCGATCTGCGATAGCGTTAATGCAAAAATTACCGAGTCGGTATCACCCTGCTTGAATCCTTTGGCAAAACCGAACAACAGCACGATCTTGAGTAGTACCAGGCCTAACGCCAAACCAATTACCAGGAGTGGTTTCTGAAAGATCAAGCCGACATCGACCGACATGCCGACCGCAATAAAGAACAAACCCAGTAACAAGCCCTTGAATGGCTCGATATCCAATTCCAGCTCCTGACGATATTCGGAATCTGCCAATAACACCCCTGCCAGAAAAGCACCCAGGGCCATGGAAAGCCCTACCGACTGCATCAGTAGCGAAACCCCCATGACCAGGAATAAGGCGAAGGCAACGAATATCTCGCGCATGCCGGTATTGGCGATATACCTCAGCACCGGCCTGAGCAGGAAATTACCGCCCACCACGATGAAAACGATCAATCCCAGGCCGCGTGCTGCCAGCATCCAATCCAGCTTCATGCCCGCTTGCGGCACCAGTAAGGTCAACGCAAGCATCAGCGGGATCACTGCAAGATCCTGGAACAACAGTACCGAGAAAGCTGCCTGCCCTCCCGGTTGCGGCAACATGCCTCGCTCCGATAGTGTTTGTATGGCAATAGCCGTTGACGACATGGCAACGCCCATCCCTACCACCAGCACCACGCGCCAATCCAGATGGAAGAGCAGCCCTATCCCCATCACCAGCAACATGGTCAACACCACCTGTATGCCGCCCAGACCGAAAATCGGAACGCGCAGATTCCATAATTTGTCGGGTTCCAGTTCCAGACCTATCAGGAACAGCATCATCACCACGCCGAACTCTGCAAATTGCAACACGCTTTCCACGTCGTGAATAAGGGCAAGCCCCCAGGGGCCGATGATGATGCCTGCCAGCAGATAGCCCAATACCGAACCCAACCCGATACGTCTGGAGACCGGCACGGCAAGTACTGCCGCGCCAAGATAAACGATGCCTTGAAGCAATATGGAGGGAGCGTGGTGTTCCATTATTGATTTAATTTAATCGGCTGATTAGTTGAGTTGCACCGTATGCATATGTGCATAGTCTGCCTGCGGCGCGTGATGGCTGTTAATGACCGGCGGCAGCTTGCCGCGCAACAGGTCGTGTATCCATTGCAGATAAGCTTCGACTTTAGCGTGTATGCCTGCAGCATCCAGATTTCTCAGGTCTTGTGTCAAAAACGGTTGGCGGTAAGGCATGTCGCACAGGTCAGCAGTCTGCTCAAACGGACGTAATAGCTCTGCCAGAGTGAAATTGTTATAGCCGCCGCGTTGGTACACATCTTCGGAGCCGCCGCTGCTGATTACCTGTATGAACGACTTTCCTTTTAACGCATCTCCACTTTTGCCCTGGCTGTCCTGACCGTACGCCCAGCCCAGCGTGATCACACTGTCGATCCAGTTCTTCATCAATGCCGGGCATGAATACCAGTACAGCGGGTGCTGCAGAATCAATACATCACAATTTTCAAGCAACGCCTGTTCGCGCGGCACGTCTATCAATTGCTCGGGGTAGGTCTGATACAGGTCGTGCAAGGTGATGCCCGGGATGTCCTTGACCGCTTCGCAAAATGCACGATTGATGCGCGAAGTTTCGTAGGATGGGTGGGCAAATACGATCAGCACCCGCAAATGATCAGTATCACTCTTTTCAGTCATCTCATCACCAGTCCCGTAGCTTTTTGAGTGCCTGCTCTACCCTGTCGGCGCCGAATACTTCTATCCCGGCGATGGCCTGTTTAGGCAAATTGGCCTTGGGGATGATGGCATGGGTAAAACCCAGTTTGGCTGCTTCCTTCAGGCGCTCCTGGCCGCGTTGCACCGGGCGTACTTCGCCAGCCAATCCGACTTCCCCAAACACCACCAGTTTATTCGGCAACGGTTTATTCCTGAGTGAAGACACGATAGACATCAGCACCGCCAGATCGGCTGCCGGCTCTCCTATCCTCACCCCGCCCACGGCATTCACGAACACGTCCTGATCGAAACAGGCAACCCCGGCATGGCGGTGCAATATGGCCAGCAACATGGCAAGCCGGTTTTGTTCCAGCCCCACTGATAATCTTTTAGGATTTGGGGCATGCGCTTCGTCCACCAACGCCTGTATCTCCACCAGCAACGGCCGGGTACCTTCCTGCGTCACCGTTACACAGGAACCGGCGACTTCCTCGGCGTGATGCGATAAAAACAATGCGGACGGGTTACTCACCTCTTTCAGGCCTTTTTCCGTCATCGCAAATACGCCCAACTCATTCACCGCGCCAAAGCGGTTCTTGAATGCGCGTATCAGGCGGAAACTGGAGTTCTGGTCGCCCTCAAAATACAGCACCGTATCCACGATGTGTTCCAGCACGCGCGGCCCTGCCAACGTGCCTTCCTTGGTGACGTGCCCCACCAGGATGATGGTGATACCGGTCTGCTTGGCGATGCGGGTCAGTTGCGCCGCGCACTCGCGCACTTGCGCCACCGAGCCGGGCGCAGATTGCAATGCTTCCGAATACAGTGTCTGGATGGAATCGATCACTGCCACTTCCGGCTTGTGTGCAGTGAGTGCGGCACTGATCTTCTCCAGGCTGATCTCGGCCAGCAGATGCACCTGGCTGGCATCCAGACTCAATCTTTTTGCCCTTAATGCGATCTGCTGCGCCGACTCTTCACCGCTCACATACAGCACCTTGCGTTGGCTGCCGATATGACAAAGCGCTTGCAACAACAGAGTGGATTTACCGATACCGGGGTCACCACCGATCAGCACTACTCCGCCCTGCACCAGCCCGCCGCCCAGTACCCTATCAAATTCGGCGATGCCAGTCGGGTGACGTGGCACATCCACCGCCTCAACCTCCGCCAGGCTTTGTACTTCCGCAGTTTGTGCCAATGCTGAAAAGCGGTTGCTACTCACCGTTTCGGCAATGGTTTCCACCAGGGTATTCCATGCCATGCAATGCGGGCACTGCCCTTGCCACTTGGGTGATTGCCCGCCACATTCGGTGCAGGTATAGATGGTTTTTTGTTTAGCCATCTTAGCTGGCCTTTTTAGACATCGGTAAATTCCACCGTCACCCGCGGTGCCACTGCACACAACAGTTCATAGCCGACAGTCCCCGCAGCTTGCGCCACGGCATCTACCGCTACTTGGTTACCCCATAACTCAACCGGGCTACCTAATTTCGCACTCGCGATATCGGTGATATCCACATACAGCATATCCATGGAAACGCGCCCCAAAGTGCGGGTGATGTGGCCGTTTACGGCGATCGGCGTGCCCGTCAGCGAATGCCTGGGATAACCATCGGCATAACCGCAAGCAACCACGCCGACACGTGTGGGTTTATCTGCGTGGAATAAACTGCCGTAACCTACGCTATCTCCCGGTTTAAGATGCTGGATGGCAATAATCTCGCTGGCAAGGGTCATGGCGGGCCTAAGATTCAAACTAGCAGCAGTAGCGTCTGCAAACGGGCTGGATCCATACAGCATGATGCCCGGCCTGACCCAATCGGCATGCGCTTCTGGATATCTGCATATGGCCGCAGAATTGGCCAAGGATTTGGGATATCGCGTACCGGCAATCAGTTGATCGAACAGCGCCAACTGGTCGCTGATACCCATGCTTTCATCCGCATTGGCAAAATGTGTCATCAAGGTAATGCCAATGACGTTGGCACAGTTTTCCAGACGCTTGAGCATCGTGGAGAAAACATCGGGTGCAAAACCCAAACGATTCATGCCGGAATTGACTTTCATGAACACTTCTACCGGATTATTGCCTGGATTGTTGTCGGCTTCGAACATTTGCAGTTGATGCTCGTTATGCACCACCAAAGACAGGCGGTACGCCGAAGCGATCTTCAACGCATCGGCATGGAACAATCCTTCCAGCAGCATGATAGTCTGGTCGTAGCCCGCCTCGCGCAAGGCAATGGCTTCATCCAGCCCCAGCACCGCAAAGCCGTCGGCATCCGATAGCGCCTCGGCAACACGTAACAATCCATGCCCGTAACCGTTGGCTTTGACCACTGCCATGATTTTGGATGTAGGAGCATGCGCTTTGGCGATGCCAAGATTATGGCGCAATGCAGCGCCATGAATGACAGCTTTCAGCGGACGTTGGGTTTGTAATGCCACCCGTTTACTCCTGTATCTGACCGGAAGCGTGGTTCTCGAAACGGGTATGTGCGCCGAGGAAAGTCAGGCGTATCGAACCTATAGGCCCGTTACGCTGTTTACCGATAATGACTTCGGCCGTACCTTTGTACTGCGTGTCCTTGTTATAGACCTCGTCACGGTAGAGGAACAGGATCACGTCGGCATCCTGCTCGATGGCTCCGGACTCGCGCAAGTCGGACATCACCGGGCGTTTGTCGGTACGATCTTCGATCTTGCGGTTGACCTGCGACAGCGCGATCACCGGGATATTCAGCTCCTTGGCCAGGGCTTTCAATGAACGCGATATCTCCGACACTTCAGTGGCGCGGTTCTCAGTCTGTCTGGCAGAAGTCATCAGTTGCAAATAGTCGATGACGATCAGTCCCAGCTTCTTGCCTTCCAGTGCTTCGCATTGACGTTTGAGGCGACGTGCGCGGGCGCGCAGTTCCATGGCGTTGATACCACCGCTTTCATCGATGTGGATGGGTGCATCGTTAAGTTTGCCCAGCGCATAGGTCAGGCGCTCCCAGTCTTCGTCTTCCAGTTGCCCGGTGCGCATCTTGTGCTGGTCTATCTTGCCTACCGAACCAATCAAACGCATAGCGAGTTGCGTATTAGGCATTTCCAGACTGAATATCGCCACCGCTTGGTCGGTATGCAAAGCCACATGCTCGGCGATGTTCAATGCGAATGCGGTCTTGCCCATGGAAGGCCGCCCGGCGATGATGATCAGTTCACCCGGTTGCAGACCAGAAGTCATGCCATCCAGATCGTGAAAACCGGTGGGGACACCGGTAATACCGTTGGGGTCGTCCAGATTGGAAAGCTTGTCCAGGCGTTCCACCACCATGGGCAGGATGGATTTGATGTCGACAAAACCCTGATTGGCGCGCGCGCCATGTTCCTTGATCTCGAAAATACGGGCTTCTGCTTCGTCGAGCAAAGTGGTGGCATCTCGCCCCTGAGGGTTAAAAGCGCTATCGGCGATATTGGAACCGACTTCCACCAGCCGACGCATGATGGCGCGTTCACGCACGATCTCGGCGTAGCGACGGATGTTGGCGGCGCTCGGGATATTCTGTGCCAACGCACCCAGATAGGCGATACCGCCCACGCTACCCAGTTCATTATTGTTTTCCAGCGCCTCTGCCACAGTCACCATATCGGCAGGCTTGCTGTGTTCGACCAGACGCGAGATATGCAGATAGATCAGTCTGTGGTCATGGCGGTAGAAATCATCCACGCCGATCAGATCGGCGATGCGATCCCATGCCTCGTTTTCAAGCAGCAAGCCTCCCAGAACGGACTGCTCGGCTTCTACGGAATGCGGGGGAAGTTTCAGGAACTCCAGAGTATCGTCGGCCATGGCAAATTATAGCATTGCAGATACGTGCATTCTAACCACGCCCATGCATTAATCCGACATTGCTCAACCCAGCGGTAATAGCGGCTGAAAGAAGAATGCCACCACACATCTCATGGCATAATTTTGAAAAATATAATAATGGTGAGGTTACAGGTGAAGCAATCAGAGGTCGCAGGTAATACCCGATCCCCAAGAAGTTTTCGGCAAACCGTATTATCCATGCTTGGGCTTTGCTTCGTACTCATCATGGTGGCGCTTGACCAGACGGTTGTCGGTACGGCATTACCAACCGTTGTAGCTGAGCTCAATGGCTTTGGTCTTTATGCGTGGGTTGGCACGTCTTACCTGTTGGCTTCTGTGATTGTCGTGCCTATATTCGGGAAATTGGGCGACGAGTATGGCCGCAAGCCTTTCGTTATCCTGGCCATCGTCATCTTCACGCTGGCATCCATGCTCTGCGGCATGGCTCACAGCATGTTGCAACTGGTTTTGGCCAGGGCATTGCAAGGTATCGGTGGCGGCATGTTGATGGCTACCGCATTCGCCTGTATTCCTGATCTGTTTCCGGACACGCGCGAACGTTTACGCTGGCAAGTGATGTTCAGTACGGCATTCGGCCTGGCAAACGCCTTTGGGCCATCTTTGGGAGGTTATTTAACCGAGTTCTGGGGATGGCGCTGGGTGTTTTTCGTCAACTTACCGGTGGGTATATTAAGCTTTATATTTGTCTGGCAATTTCTGCCAAGAATCCGCCACTCGGCACAAGCCCCTTCCCGAATGGACTGGTTGGGCGCTTTTCTGGTGGCATTAACGCTCGCTTGCTTGCAACTCTTTGTAGAATGGCTGACCCAACACAAACCTGTCGCACTCCTAACGGCTACGGGTACCATCGGTATTATCTCCGGCATTGGATTAGTATGGTGGGAACGCCGCTGTGAAAATCCCGTATTGCCTTTGGCGATGTTCAAAGACAAGATACTCGGTCCTGTCTTTGCCCTGTCAATGGCGGTGAGCTTTTGCCTGTTTGCCATTATGTACTATGCCCCATTGCTGTTTCAAGGCGGCTTTGGACTTTCACCCAATCAGGCCGGTTTACTGATCACCCCGCTGGCGGTTTTTATCACGGTTGGCAGTATTATCAATGGCCGCATCATGACACGTCTGCAATCGCCACATGTGGTTCTATACAGCGGGCTGGGGTTTTTTCTGCTTTCAGCGATGTTAATGACTCAGGCCACGTTGACCACACCGCACGCGATCATAGTCTTGGCCATGATGTGCGGAGGACTGGGTATCGGACTCATTCTGCCCAACCTGACACTGATCGTGCAAAGCAGTGCCTTGCGCAACCAATTAGGCGTAGCGACCGCCATGCTCCAATCCATGCGTATGGTAGGCAGCATGCTTGGAACTGCGATCATTGGTTCATTTATTTCACATCAATATGTTTCTAAAGTGAATCATGTTCTGGCGGCGACTCACGCCAGTCAACTGACTTCTTGGCTGGACGATCCTAAAATATTGTTCAGTCGTGAGCTTAGTGAGCGCTTTACTAAAGCCATGCCCAAGCTGGAGCACGACGCGATGTACTTTATCAATAGCGCGCAGCATGCCCTGATTGATGCTGTCCATGAAAGCCAGTTGTTAATTGCAGCCTTGGTAATACTCGTATTCTGGCTGGTTTACCACATTCCTAAAATCAATGTTCATCAGCATTCCAAAGATAAGGATATACAGATTTCACACTAACTCAACGACTGCAATTAGCTCTAGCATGTAAACATAATCAGGCGTTGGGAACTTTCAATTCGACCATATGCTCTTGGCGATCATCTACCAAAGGAACCGTTTGCCCCGGCAATATTTTCCCATCGAGTGTAAGCTGGTTCGGTCCTGCCACATCCTTATCGAGCCGGGAGATCGTGATGTGATAGACGGTTTGTCGATAGCGATAGTGGATTTTATAGCTGGTCCAGCTGTCAGGCATATGCGGAGTGAGGCGTAATTGGCCTCCTTCCAGGTTTACGCCCAGCAAAGTTTCAATCAACAGACGGTACATCCAACCAGCTGAACCCGTGTACCAGGTCCATCCACCGCGCCCTGTGTGCGGCGCGACAGCATAAACGTCCGCAGCGATGACATAGGGTTCTACCTTATAGGTGGCGATTTGTTCTGGCGTGCCGCCGTGATTGACCGGGTTGAGCAAGGCAAATAATTCCCAGGCACGCTCGTGTTCACCCATGAGCGCAAAGGCCATCGCGACCCAAATTCCGCCGTGAGTATATTGACCGCCATTTTCGCGAACACCCGGAATGTAACCTTTGATGTAACCGGGATCGAGCGCAGAGTTGTCGAAGGGAGGGTTGAATAACTGGATCAACCCGCTATCACGGTGGACCAGACGCTGGTCGACTGCGTTCATCGCTTGCCGGGAACGCTCAGCATCGCCGGCACCGCTGATCACGGACCAGCTTTGCGGCAGGGAATCGATCTTGCATTCCTGTTGAGTAATGGAACCGAGGACTTCACCGTTGTCGAACCAGGCGCGACGATACCAGTCTCCGTCCCAGGCATGTTGCTCGATATTGTGTCGCAACTGCTGCGCCTGGCTGAGGCAACGTTCGACAAACTGGAAGTCATTGCGCATACGGGCAAGTTCGGCAAATTGGGTGAGCACGTCGTAAAGAAAGAAAGCCAGCCATACACTTTCGCCGCGTCCTTTGATGCCAACCAGATTCATGCCATCATTCCAGTCGCCGCAACCCATCAGGGGCAGGCCGTGTTCGCCGAAGTTCAGTCCGTGCTCAATGGCACGCACGCAATGTTGGTAAAGTGTGGCCGCCTCTTCGGAGCGATTAGGCAGGTCATAGAAAGCCTCTTCCTCCGGTTTGAGTGCCCGGGATTCAAGGAAGGGAATTGTTTCGTCAAGCACGCCGGTATCTGCGACACACTTTACGTAACGGCAGGTCACGAACGGCAACCACAGATAGTCGTCGGAAAAATGTGTGCGTACGCCCCGTCCTGCCGGTGGATGCCACCAGTGTTGCACATCGCCTTCGCGGAATTGATGCGAGGCAGCGCGCAGCAAATGCTCGCGCGTCAGGGACGGTTCGGCATGCACCAGCGCCATCACGTCCTGCAACTGGTCGCGGAATCCGTACGCACCACCGGATTGGTAAAACCCGGTACGTCCCCATAGCCTGCAACTCAAGGTCTGATACAACAGCCAGCCGTTCGCCATCACATTCACGGATGTATCCGGCGTGTCCACATTCACGGCACCCAGTGTTCGATTCCAATAGTCCCACACCCCTTCGAGTGCAACGAGGCTGGCATCCACCCGGCGAAAACGCCAGATCAGCTCCTGCACTTCAGTCGGGTTGCGGCCTACGCCAAGGCGGAAACTTGTTTCATGTGCTTGTCCATCCGCCAGATCGAAAACGACCTGCATCGCCCCGCACGGGTCCAGCCCTGCACCTACTTTGCCGGACAGGCGCCTTCGTTTCAGTGCTGCCGGTTGCGACAGGTTGCCGTTTCTGCCGATGAACTCTTTGCGGTCTCCGGTGAGCGTACGCGTTGCATCGTTCACATCCATGAATACGATGCGTCCGCTGTAGTCGATGTTGTAATGATTGCGCGCCAACAAGGCGCCGGTTTTGAGGTCAACTTCAGTTTGCACATGCAGCAGATTCTTATGCCGCGAGTCGCCCATTACCCATTCGCAGTAGCCGGTAACCGACAGGCGGCGAGGATACCCCGAGGTGTTGCGCAGCTTCAATACCGATAATTTCACCGGGGCATCCATCGCCACATACACCCACAATTCGGAGATGATTCCGTTTTCAGTATGTTCGAACACGCTATAGCCGAAGCCGTGGCGTATGACATACGGCGTTCTGCCGCGCGCCGGCCCGGGTGTAGGCGACCAGAAATTTCCGGTCTGCTCGTCGCGAATGTAGATCGCTTCGCCTGCGGTGTCCTGTACCGGATCGTTGTGCCACGGCGTCAGCCTGAATTCATGCGAATTCTCAACCCAGGTGTAGGCCGCACCACATTCCGAAACTACCGTGCCGAAATAGGGATTGGTCAGAACATTGACCCACGGTGCTGGAGTCATCTGGCCGGGCTGCAGGGTAATCACATATTCGTGGCCGTCGCGGGTAAAGCCGCCCAGTCCGTTTTCAAAGGTCAGTTCACGTTGCACAAGCTGTGCGGGCAATTCAGCAGAACCTGAGCGGGTAGGAATCAGCGCCGCAACAGCATGATCCACGATAGCCTTCGGTTCCATTTGTTCTGCCAGGCTTCCCTTCTCATCATCCAGAACAATACGCGCAGCCGATTGCAACAACACAAGATCTTCGTTTGGTATCTGCTCGAGGCGACGCACGAAAATGCCGCCTGGCTTGTCCAGCATTGGCGCCTCAATTCCTGATGAAATCAGGCTGGTGATCATATCGTGCAAGGATTGGCGGTAAACCGAAAGGTCTTCGTTCAATATCACCAGTTCGACTGTCAGACCTTTCATGCGCCAGTATGAGTGCGCCTTGATTACCTGCCGCGCCAGCTCAATCTTTTCCGTGTCGCTAATGCGCAGGAGTACCAGCGGCGCATCGCCTGAAATGCCATAACTCCAGAGACCGCTCTGGCCGCGACGGTTACTGCGCAACACTACCGGGCTGGCACGGCGTGCGGGATCGGCATAAATCAACGCACTGGCCAGCTTGGCATAAAGCTGCGCTTCCGCTTCCGTGGCGTTAAGCATGTGCAGCGTCACCTGGCTGTGTGTCCACGCGAGGTCGAAAGTGCGGTCGGCCATGAGTGCACTCTGGTATTTGTCCACCTTTGCCAGCGCCTCTTCCCGGCTTTCCGCCACGCCCAGCACCAGGTCGACGATGATAGTTTCATGCGCGCCCAACGAGACCGTCCGCCGCAACGCAACGATGGGATCAAGCACTGAGCCGACACTGTTCGATAAGGCGGCAACGTTCTGCATTGCGGCCGGGTTAGCCAAGCTGCCGCCGCGGCCGACAAAGCGCGCGCGGTCGGTCTCGCATGAGATGGTTTCCTGTTTTTCGCCGCGACTCAGCATCAGATGCAGCAACCACGGCGGTTTTTCATCGTGCGATCGGGCTCGCCTGGTGCAGAGGATGGCGGAAGATTGTTGCGCAAACTCGGTCTGAACGAACAGGTTGCTGAACGCTGGATGCGCAGAGTCTGCAGCAAGCGTAGCTAGCACCACTTCGGCATAGCTGGTCAATTCGATCACACGCGGCGAAGTCGAGCGGTTGGTGATGGTGATGCGCCGCAACTCGATATCGTCTTCGGGCGACACGCTGATCTCGGTGTGGGTTTCGAGCCCGGCATGCTGTTGCCGGAATTCCGCGCGCGACTGCGTGAAGATGGCTTCGTAACCTTTGGTTTTGCGCAAGACTGGTTGATAGGCGGTAGACCAGAACTCCCCCGACGCCACATCGCGCAGATAGGCAAACATGCCCCAGCAATCACGCGTGGCATCTTCGCGCCAGCGGGTGACCATCAGATCGCGCCAGCGGCTGTAACCGCCACCGGCACTGCTGATGGCGACATGATAACGTCCGTTGGATAACAAATGAACTTCCGGCACTGCCGACGAGGGATCTCTGAGAATACGCATTCCGGTTTCGCTGTTTCCAGTGGACGCCTGTGATGTCTCCAATTTCAAATCGCCGGAAAATACGCTAGCGATAGTCTTAGGAACGCGTTCCTGCAACAACAAGTCAGCCGCCTTGAGCAATGGACATGCCATGAAACGCCGTTGCATGGGATAGTTTTGCAACAGGTTATCCATTGCCAGCAGGCTGATACCCTGATGGTGTGCCATGAAAGAAAGAACAGTGGCGCTCGTGTCATCCGGCGGCAAACGCGCCAGCGTGTAATCCACAGCCTCATAAAAGCCGTAGGCCCCTGAGCGCCCTTCACGTGCCAACCGTTGCAGGTTTTCACAGGCTTGCAGCGGAGCGATCATCAGCGCCATTGCGCTGGCGTAGGGAGCGATCACCAGATCATCCGCCAATCCTCGCTTCAAACCCAGTCCCGGCACTCCGAACGCGCGGTATTGATAATTCATCTGAACATCGACGCGGTTATAGCCAGATTCGGAGATACCCCAAGGTACGCCGCGCAGGCTTCCATATTCAATCTGTTGCTGAACTGCTGCCTGGCAACTTTGATCCAGCAAAGACTTTTCAAAGTTGGGCATGACCAGCAACGGCATCAGATATTCGAACATCGAGCCGCTCCATGAGACCAGGATAGGCTCGCCCCTGGATGCAATCAGCAGCCTGCTCAGGGAAAACCAGTGATCCTGCGGGATCTGCCCGAGGGCAATGGCGACATAGCTGCACAAACGCGCTTCCGAAGCCAGCAAGTCGTAGACACTGGCGTCACAGCGATTTTCGGCGACGTTGAAGCCGATTGAAAACAAGTTTCTCTCGCGGCCGAACAGAAAGGTAAAGTCCATGACTGCCAACTCGTCGCTTTGCCTCGCAAGTGATTCCAATTCCAGCAAACGCTGGCGTGCATGGTCGGCGGCATCCTGCAAGCAGCTCGTGCGTGGAGGTTCGTTTTTGTTTTTGTCTGTGCCTGGTGCCGGGCAGACCAGCATGGAGATTTCTCGCAGGGTGTATCCGCGGTCGAAGCGCAGGAGTTCTTCGGCTGATATGCCTGATGCGCTCACGAAATTTTCATCACATAGCCACGGTGCGATAAAGCGCAAATCTGCCAAGTGCTCATCGCAACTTTGCTGCAATGTTTGACTCCATTGTTTCAGCTCATGCCCCATGTTTTCAAGGGAGATGGCAATTTTGTGCGCAAGAGGTGCCACCTGCTCCAGCAGGTCATAACCTTCGCGCAGCGTGACAGGTGCACTAGCCAATTTCGTCTCAAGCTGTATCAGCGCGGTATTTTCTCCGGCCAGCCCCATGAGTATCTTCAGCGTATCTTGTAATCCGGAAAATATCTGCGGAGTGTAGATGAGGTCATCCGCCTGTTCCCTGAGTCCTGCGGCTAGTGTCAACAGATGTCCTGCCAGATTGCCACTGTCCACGCTGGAAACATAAAGTGGTTGCAGCGGTTGCAGTGTGCGCGTCTCATACCAGTTGTAGAAATGTCCACGATGCCGTTCGAGCTTTTGCATGGTCACGAAAGCATCCTGTGTGCGCCGAATCAACCGTCCCACTGACAGGTACCCCAAGTCGCGCGCGGCCAGATTAGCCAGTAATGACAAGCCCATATTGGTCGGCGAGGTTCTCGTTGCAATCACCGGATTGGGGTCTTCCTGGAAATTGTCCGGAGGCAACCAGTTCTCTTGCGCGCTGACAAAGGTGTCAAAAAAATGCCAGGTTTTGCGCGCGCTGTCACGCAGAAACCCGAGTTGTTCGGCTGTTAAATTTGCGGGCATCCTTGCAATCGGCTGACTGATCCACCATGCGATCCAAGGCGCAACGAACCATAAACAAAACACCGGAGTGGCAGAAGCCAGTAGGGTCGGCCGCACCATGCTCAGGATTAATACCGACACCAGTGCAGTCGCGGGTGCCATCCACATCCGGGCATAGCAACCGGCGAGGTCGTTGTTTGAAAGCAGTTCAGAATCGCTCGACGTTTTCCATTCCAGAAGCCTTTTGTGCGTCACCAGCAATCGCAGCAGCGTCCTGCCGATCGCATCCATGCTGATGAAAGCATCGTAGGGTAAAAAAGCCAAAGTGAGGAATATCTTTCCGAATTGGTGAGCGCCCGTATCAGCGACGCCACGCAAATGCATGGCCCATGTCAGATCCACCGGTTTGCGAAGTGCACTACATGTCGCCAACAATCCGGGAAAGGCAATGACGATTACGACCAGCAGCGGTCCCTCTGCACCCAGTTGCGGAAACAGCAGCCATGAGCCGGGTAACAGGAAAACCAGCGCAACCGGTACCAGGCTGCGCCTGAGGTTGTCGAGTATCTTCCATTGAGACAGAACGGAAAGTGGATTGGCAATGCGGCTCGCATCGGAACCGGGAACCCGCGGCAACAGCCATTGCGTGATCTGCCAGTCGCCACGTATCCAGCGGCTACGCCTGTCGACATCAACGCTATAGCGATTAGGATATTCCTCGAAAAACTCAACGTCGCTTACCAGCGCTGAACGGGCATGACACGCTTCAAGCAAATCGTGGCTGAGAATGGTGTTTTCAGGGAAGCGCCCTTGCATGGCACGCTGGAATGCATCTACGTCGTAAATGCCTTTACCGATATACGAACCTTCCTGAAATACATCCTGATACACGTCCGATACTTCACGCGTGTAAGGGTCAATGCCGGCATCGCTAGCGAAAATCCGGACGAACCAGGATCTCCGGGCGCTCGACAGACTTACGCCTATGCGCGGTTGCAATATGCTGTAGCCGTTGGTAACGATGCCGCGCGTGGCATCGAATACCGGATGATTCAAGGGATGGGCCATGGTACCCACCAACTGGCGGGCAGCATCGCGCGGCAGCTGGGTATCGGTGTCAAGCGTGATGACATACTTGATGGAAGATAAGACAGCCGTATCACCCACGATTCCGGAAAAACGCTCGCGCGAACCTCCGCGCAGCAGCGCGTTGAACTCCATGAGCTTTCCACGCTTGCGTTCGTAACCCATCCATACACCTTCTGCGGCGTTCCAGCGGCGCGGTCGGTGCAGCAGAAAGAACAGGGTATTATTTGCTGCGGAATATTTCTGGTTCAGCATCCCGATCCCGGCTTGCGCCCGCTGTTGCAGCACCTGATCATCGGGCATTATTTCTTCGGCTGCGTCCTGAAAATCCGTCAGCAAAGCGAAATGCAGGTATTGATCCCGATTCGCGAGATGATGTATCTCCAATGTCTCGATAAGTCGATCAACCCCGGCCGGGTTTGTCAGCATGGTGGGAACGACCACCATGGTGCGGCAAGCCGGGGGGATGCCGGAAGAGTAATCCAGCCGTGGCAACAGACAGGGTTTAACCAGCAGTGTGGACAGCCAATTCATCAGAACCACTGCCAGCTGACTGGCGCAAAGGAGTACAACGGCAACAAGAAAGGCAAATTCCCATACTGGCAAGACCATGATCTTTGTCAGTCGCACAAACACGAATGTTGCGAGCAACGTCGTTGTCACGATGCCGCCAGCATAATAAGTGAGTGGGAAACAACGGATGCCACGTTCAATGACTGTGCGCCAGGGCCACTTGACATGAGCCATACGCCAAAGTATCGAGTGGCCTTTGTCAATCAGATAGAACCCTACATGCGCGGTCCTCTCTTGATTCCCTGTTTTAAGCGCGCTGTCAGCGGCAAGTTCCACGGCCTTGCGCGCGACCTCTGCTTCCACTAGCAGGCTGTGGCGGGAGATAGATTCTACTGAATGACGGTAGCGGTCACGAGTCGAAAAATCCATCTTGCTATAAACGTCAGCTGGATCAGTGCGCAGAATTTTCTCGACCAGACTCAGGGATTCCACGAATACCTCCCAGTCCATGGCACTCAGAAAGCGCAGACTCGCAATACTGTGGCTAACGGAAACCCGGTCTGCTGCCTGATTTTGACTTTCTTGTTGCACCATATGGTCGACAGTTGAACCTTGCTCAATAACTCGCTGTTCGAACCAACTGCGCGCGAGATGCAAGGCCGGACTTTGCCGCGACAAGCGCTGGCTGAATTCCGCCACAAAAGAGCTGGTCAGGGGCATATTCGATTTCGCCATGTCGGCCATCACAATGACGAGGTGAGACGGGTTCTTTTCCGCCATACTCTGCAAACGATCCATCCACAGCGTCGCCAGATTGCGATCTGCACGGGCAACAGTCAGACGGCTGGCAACGCGCTGGAGATTTTCAAGCAAGCCAAGTCGCAGCATGATGGGAATGGCCCACAACTCGCCCATCTGTAATGATTCCACCGTTTGGTAAGCCTTGATGAAGGCAACAAGCTGTTCCGAATCAATCTGTGCGTCCACATGAGAGATCAACTCGTACACGATATCGTAAACGCGCGGCAATCCGGCACAGGGACCATTCAGCAGGCGGGGTAATTCGCGGCTATAGCCACGTGGCAAATGCCGCTTGGCGATTTGAATCTGCTCTTCGATCAGATAGAAGTTATCCAGCAGCCACTCGGCAGCGGGCGTGACCCGCTTTTCCACGCTGATGTCGAATGTCGACTGATTGAAGTCTCTCAGGATTTCCTCGTTTTGGACAAGTCTGCCCAAAAGACTGTTGAAACCCTTACGGGTGACGACCTGATGAAACTCGGCAAGCGCCTTCGCATGCTGTGTCAATTGTTCAATGCTGAATAATTCCGAACGTAAAGGTTCCACACTCGTGTATGAATCTGTTTTTCTGCTTAGCCAGGTTTGAACGCTTAATGGAAGAGCCAGCATGTTTTCGATTCAGTTAGTTTCACGGATGACGTATGTGCTATTTTGCAGGCCGAAGCGTGCAACAACAGCAAACATGAGGGAACTGGCGCAGGTAATCATGAAGAGAATTGTCCACTGCATGCGGGATGTTGTATGTACGACTGCGCACACAACGTGGAAACCTCAAATTGTTTGAAAATTAGCTTCTCTGCTCGCTATCGGGCGCGAGATTCGAGGGAGATTGTTAACAACCAGAATTGGGCCGACATCAGTTAGTCACGAACAACGGCTTATGGCCGTTTACGGACATTGTTCTTGTCATTGGACTTAATTGGGAGCTTTGGAATACTACTGGCGGAGAGAGCGAGATTCGAACTCGCGACAGGGATAACCCTGTGCCACCTTTCCAGGGTGGTGACTTAAACCACTCATCCATCTCTCCGCGAAGGGGGCGAATTGTAACCTAAGTCACCCAATTGCGAAACTTAAGCCGGCACCGCTGATGGGTTTTTATTGCTGGAGGTAGTCTCAACGTCCTCTTCGATCAACAGATAGCTCTGCACCATACCTTTGCCTTTGACTTCCAGCGGCTCACGTTTTTCAAATCTATAATCATTCTTCAGCAATTCGTAAGCTGCTTGCGTCACCTGGATGCGCTCTGGGACGCCATAACTTTCCATACGGCTTGCCATATTGACGGTGTCGCCCCACAAGTCGTAACTGAATTTGCTGCTACCGATCACTCCGGCCACCACAGGGCCGCTATTGATGCCGATACGCATCATCAGGCCGGTGCCTTTTTTGGACATTTCCCTGAGTACTTTTTGCATATCGAGTGCCAGTTCGACAATGGCAATAGCGTGATCAGCTCTGGGCTCTGGCGCCCCGCTCACTACCATATAAGCATCACCAATAGTTTTGATCTTTTCCACGCCATGCTTTTCGGTCAGTTCGTCGAAACGGGAAAACACATCGGACAGGATATCCACCAGATCATCAGGACTCATTCCGGCTGAAAGTGTGGTGAATCCTACGATGTCGGCGAACAGGATAGTAACGGATTCATGCATGTCAGCGATCTTGTCGCTACTCATTTTCAGCCTGTCGGCGATACTCTTGGGCAGGATGTTCAGCAGCAGTTTATCGGTCTTGCCCTGCTCGATCACCAGTGCGTACATGGCTTTTTCAGTCTGTGACTGAAAATAGCGCATGACTAGATACAAGATGGTGGCCGCACCGCTCACGTTCACCAGAAACGACAACTGCCTTATATGTTCAGGGATGGCAGGGGCATAGTGTGCAAAGGTACTATTCATGAACCACGAGACGATGGTCAACACGAAGAACAGCACGAACCAGGCCGTAGACTGACGTGTTCCCAGTAGTAGCAAAGCTCCCACCGGCGACAAAATCCCCCAGATGGCAATACTGCTGGATGCGGCAAACCCGCCTATGATCCACTGCATGAAAAATGGCATTACCAGCAACATGGCGAGTTGGGTAAAGGTAAAGTAATTGGTTCGTTTGAGCCGATAGAATATCAGCAGACTGGCATATGAAACCACGATATAGGCATAAGGGAACATCACCATAAATGCATAACCGTCACCCAGACCGGAAAACACATTGATCCAGAAAATACTGATCAATGTTTGCGCAGCCACCATCACACCCAGGATAACAGTACCCAGCTTGTTTTGCGACGGACTGTACATCTCATGCACAAAGCTTGAAAAAGGCTTAACCAGATGCTTGATTTCCAGTAGATGCGTAAGCTTGGATTGCGATTTCATTGGTTATACTTAAAGTGGAACGTTGCTCAAACTATACCTGATGGCCGATGCAGGCGCTAGCCGCCGACGTACAGAGGCGCAAGCTGCTATCGTATGGTCAATTACGCTCGAAATGAGCGATTCGTGCTTAACAAGATTGAGTTAAAATACACATGGCGGGCCTCCCCGCATTGCAGGGTAGCCAATCTGGTCAGGTGCGGAAGCAAGCAGCCACAGTTATCATCTGCAAGTGCCGGGGTAAAGGCTCGCCCTTTTGAAACTCTGCATCGTTAAGGCGGGCTATCAGTTACCTCTATGAGTTACCAAGTCCTGGCCCGTAAGTGGCGGCCTAAAACATTTGAACAAGTGGTCGGGCAAGAGCATGTAGTGCGCGCCATCAGCAATGCACTGGAACAACAACGACTGCACCATGCCTACCTGTTCACCGGCACCCGCGGCGTCGGCAAAACCACCCTCGCCCGCATCATTGCCAAAGCACTTAATTGCGAGACCGGCATCACGGCTCATCCTTGCGGCGTCTGTACCGCCTGTGTCGAGATAGATAAAGGGCGCTTCGTAGACCTGATAGAAGTGGATGCCGCTTCCAACACGCAAGTGGATGCCATGCGCGACTTATTGGACAATGCCCAGTACGCACCCACCATGGGCAGATTCAAGGTCTATATCATCGACGAAGTGCACATGCTGTCGCGCTCCGCTTTCAACGCCATGCTGAAAACGCTGGAAGAGCCACCCGCACACGTTAAATTCATCCTTGCCACCACCGACCCGCAAAAAGTGCCGGTCACGGTTCTATCGCGCTGCCTGCAATTCAACCTTAAACAAATGATGCCAGCGGCCATCTCAAGCCATCTGGCGAGCATTCTGCAGCAAGAAAAAATCAGTGCTGACAGCGCATCACTCAATCTGGTTGCCCACGCTGCAGAAGGCAGTATGCGCGATGCTTTATCGCTACTGGATCAAGCTATCGCCTACGGGGCTGGTGCAGTCAACGAAAGCGAAGTACGGGCGATGCTGGGGGCGATAGATCAGGATTACCTGTTCACGCTGCTGGAAGCACTGGTGAGTGGCGATGGCGCTGCGTTATTGAAGCTGGCAGAACAGATGGAAGAACGCAGCCTGTCATTCGATGCCGCATTGCAAGACCTGGCTGCACTGCTGCACCAGATCGCCATTGCACAGACCATGCCGTCCGCCATTCGAGACGACCTGCCGGAACGTGCACGCATCTTGCAACTGGCTCAGCAGATCAGCGCTGAAGACGCGCAGATCTATTTTCAGATCGCCATCCTGGGCAAGCGCGACTTGGCGCTGGCGCCTGACGAATTTGCCGGGTTCAACATGACGCTGTTGCGCATGCTGGCTTTTACCCCAACTAATCGCAGTAGTGAGACGACGCAAATCACCGCGCCGACAAAAACTGCGCCACCGCCAGCCATGCCTGCCGCACAAACTCCAGCACAAAATGCTCCTGCAACGAGCATGCCCACACCTGTCAGCGTTTTTGACGGCAACTGGCGCGGGTTTACCGAAGGCCTGAAACCCGGTGTGGCCAAATCGCTGGCGCAGAATTCCGCCCTGCTTAGCCATAATGAAAATGGCCTGGTGCTGCAAGTGCCGCAGAATCAAAGACATTTACTGGAACCCAACTTCCAGAACCCACTCAAAACTGCATTGAAAGAACGTTTTGGTCAGCAGTTCCAAATGCGCATTGAGATCGGTGAGACACAGGACACGCCGGCCGCACAGATCTCGGAGGAAAAAGCCAGCAGGCAAAGCAGCGCAGAAGAGTCGCTGCGCACAGATCCATTCGTGCAGGAAGTACTGAAGGAATTCGGCGCTACGGTGATCCCATCCAGTATCAAACCCATTCAATAGGAGAGAATAAAATGATGAAAGGTGGCATAGGCAACCTGATGAAGCAGGCGCAGCAAATGCAGGAAAAGATGAAACAGGCGCAGGAAGAACTCGCCAATCTGGAAGTCGAGGGTCAGGCAGGTTCAGGAATGGTCAAAGTCATTATCACCGGGCAACACCAGGTCAAGCGCGTCAGTCTGGACGATAGCGTAATGGACGACAGAGAGATGCTGGAAGACCTGTTAGTGCTGGCGATCAATGATGGCGTGAAAAAGATCGAGAGCGCCTCGCAGGAAAAAATGGGTAAAGCGACTGCAGGGATGCCGCTACCGCCCGGAATGAAGCTACCTTTCTAGTCGGTATTTTCAACACCTCATGCAAACACCCACCGCTCTGGAACACCTGATAGAGGCCTTGCGCTGTCTACCGGGCGTGGGGCCAAAATCAGCACAGCGCATGGCTTACCATCTGTTGCAGCGTGACCGCACCGGCGCAGAATCACTGGCACGCGGCCTGCACAATGCGCTGGAAAAGATACACCATTGTCACCAATGCAATAACTTCAGCGAGACCGAGATCTGTCCGTTGTGTGCTTCCGGCAAACGCGAGAGCCATATGCTGTGCGTAGTAGAGATGCCCACTGACCTGCTGATGCTGGAACAAACCCAAACCTACACCGGTATGTATTTCGTGCTGATGGGACGCTTATCGCCGCTGGATGGCATCGGCCCCAAAGAGATCAATCTGGATCGGCTGCTGAAACGCGCCCAGGATGGCGAGGTGCAGGAAGTCATCCTCGCCACCAATTACACGGTTGAAGGCGAAGCCACGGCGCATTATGTAGGTGAGCTGCTCAAGGCACGCGGGTTGAAAGTAAGCCGTATCGCGCGTGGCTTACCGATGGGTGGTGAAATCGAGCATGTCGATGTAGGCACCTTGGCGCAAGCGATGCTTGAGCGGAATGCGATGCGTTGATTATTTGCGGTATTGTCACACAGCTCTATTTAACCTCTGTTTTAATTAATACTTGTTTAATTAATATCTGCTTAAACCCCGCGCCATGAATAGCAAACTCTTTCCTCGCGGTATGCTAGCCGTGCTGATCGCGCAGTTTCTCTCTGCTCTTGCAGACAATGCTTTATTGTTCGCGGCGATCGCAATATTAAGAACGCATGCCACGCCAAGTTGGCAGACTCCCCTGTTACAGGAATTCTTTGTCGCGGCCTTCATCGTTCTCGCGCCTTTTGTCGGTCCGTTTGCCGATGCCTATCCCAAAGGCCGGGTGATGTTGATCACCAACACCATCAAATTGCTGGGGGCGCTCGCGATGTTTCTCGGATTGCATCCACTACTGGCCTATGGCGTGGTGGGCGTGGGTGCAGCAGCATATTCGCCGGCCAAATACGGCATCCTGGGTGAGTTGGTAGACGCGGATAAACTGGTCAAGGCCAACGGCATGATGGAAGGATCGACCATAGTTGCTATCCTGCTCGGCGCAGTTGTGGGCGGCAGCCTGGCAAGCAGTTCAGTGACAAGCGCATTGATCGCCATCTGCATATGCTATCTGCTGGCCGCTATCGCGAATACACGGATCCCACGCCTGACCGCCGCACACACTTTGCAACGATTTACGCCCATCGTGCTGATGCGCGATTTCTGGAGGGCGCTCGTCACATTATTTCTCGACCGGGACTCTCGATTCTCGCTGTTGGGCACCAGTGTATTCTGGGGTGCGGGGTCCACCCTGCGCTTGTTATTAGTCGCCTGGGTGCCGATAGCACTCGGCATCAACGATCTGAGTATGCCCGCCAACATGAGCGGAGCGGTGGCGATCGGTATCGCACTCGGCGCAGCAGGTGCCGCCAGTCTTGTTAGCCTGAGCAAGGTCAACCGTGCGCTGCCGGCAGGCATACTGATCGGCCTGCTGATCATTACATTCGCTCATTTAACCCATCTTTATACGGCAATCGCGCTGTTAGTACTGATAGGTGCTTGTGGCGGATTCTATGTGGTGCCGCTGAATGCATTGTTGCAGGAGTGCGGGCAACAAAGCGTAGGTACCGGTCATGCGGTCGCTGTGCAGAATTTTTTCGAGAATTGCGCCATGCTACTGCTGGTCGGGCTTTATACAGCGATGGACAAGGCCGGCATTGCCGTGATTCAGTCGGCTACTATCTTCGGTAGCGTGGTGTTGGCGGCAATCACTGCTCTGGCAATATCGCGGCTCAACGAAAAATAGCGCGCGGACAGACATAACTGTGTTAGATCAAAGCAAGCAACTCGAGCGGGGTGTGGATAGTATATTGCGCACCCCATTCATGCGGCTTGTCGGCTTCACCCAGATAGCCGTACAACGCCACCACAGTTGCCATAACCGCCGCTCGCCCAGCGATGATGTCGCGTTCGGCATCACCCACATAAATACAATTCTGCGGGCTGATCTTGGCTTGCTGCGCTGCCAGCAGTAAAGTATCGGGGTGCGGCTTGGGGCGTTCGCAATCGTCGCCGCTGACGATGCAGGCGGCGCGGGTTGATAACCCAAGCGCTTGCATCAACGGCAGGGTGAAACGTCGCGGCTTGTTGGTCACCACGCCCCATTTGAATTGGCGCGCCTCAAGCTGTTGCAGTAATTCAGCAATGCCAGCAAACAGCGTGGGCTGACGACAGAACACCTGGTCGTATAACGCCAGATATTCTTCACGCATGCTTTCGAAAGTGGCGTCGTCACGTGTCAAACCAAACCCTATGTTCAATAAACCGGGAGTTCCGTGCGAAGCGTAAGGGCGAATGATGTCTTGCGCTAATGCGGCCATGCCATGTTTTTCACGCTGGAGATTGAGGGCATGCCCTAGATCTGGCGCGGTGTCGGCAAGCGTGCCATCCAGGTCGAACAGTACCAGTTGCACACTCACAGCTTGATTGTGTGCAACAGGTAATTGACCGATACGTCCTGACTCAGCCAGTAACGCTTGGTCAACGGGTTGTAGCTCATGCCTATGGGCGTTTGCACTTCCAGTCCTGAAGCACGAGCCCAAGCGGCCAGCTCCGATGGCTTGATGAATTTTTCGTAATCGTGCGTGCCGCGAGGCAGCAGATTGAGCAGATATTCTGCGCCTATGACGGCGAACAGATAGGATTTAGGGTTACGGTTCAGGGTAGAGAAAAATACATGCCCGCCGGGCTTTACCAGGCGGGAGCAAGCATTGATCACGGATGCTGGGTCGGGCACATGCTCCAGCATCTCCATACAGGTCACCACATCAAAACCGGCAGGCTGCTCCTGGGCCAACTGTTCTACGGAGATACAGCGGTAATCAACCCCTGCGCCGCTTTCCAGTTGGTGCAGCTTCGCTACACCCAGTGCCTTCTCTCCCAGGTCTATGCCAGTCACTGTTGCGCCACGCTCGTGCATGGACTCGGACAGTATGCCGCCGCCGCAACCTACGTCAAGCACGAGCTTGCCGTTCAATGCTGCGATACCGTCTATGTAATCCAGACGCAGCGGATTGATGTCGTGCAGCGGTTTGAATTCGCTATTTTTGTCCCACCACTTATGCGCCAGGGCAGCAAACTTGCCCAGTTCGTGTGCGTCTACATTTTTTTCTATAGTGCTTGCAGCTTGTTCTGCCATAGCTTGGCCTTTTCCTTGATTTCATTCATATCGATACGAGTCAGCATACGTTGTTCCAGCAACAGCGCACCATCTACCCATACATGACTTACTTGCTCACGCCCTGCAGCGTAGATCAGGTGCGAAAGCGGGTCGTAGCAGGGCGTGGTTTCCACTGTAGACAGATCAATAGCGGTCAGATCTGCACGCTTGCCTGTTTCAATGGAGCCAATTTCATTTTCCAACCCCAGTGCCTTGGCCCCGTTCATCGTTGCCATCTCGAGCGCCTGCCATGCCGGCAATGCCTCGGCATCGCCACTCACCCCCTTTGCCAGCAACGCAGCCAGACGCATTTCTGCAATGATGTCCGAGGAGTTATTACTCGCGGCACCATCCGTACCCAAACCGACATTCACTCCTAGCTCCAGCAACGCCTTAATGGGCGCAATGCCGCTAGCAAGTTTGAGATTGGAAGCCGGACAATGTGCAATATGGCAACCATGTTCCGCCAGTAGTTCAATTTCATTTTGGGTCAGATGTACGCCATGTGCCGCAATCAGGTTAGGACCGACCAACCCCAGGTTGGCTAAACGTTGTAACGGGCGTAAACCGAACTCAGCTTCACTTTTCACGATTTCATCGAGCGTTTCGTGCAAATGCGTATGAATGTTGAGATCAAGTTGCTCAGCAAAAGTCAGTATCTTCTCAAAACTGCGGTCACTCACTGTATACGGTGCATGCGGTGCCAGGCAGGTGGTGATGCGGCCATCCGTATTTTCACGCAGTGCATCACGTACTGCGAAACCCTTATTCAGATAATCGTCTGCATCGGTTGCATAAGCACTAGGAAAATCCAGTACCACCAGGCCGAGCATTGCGCGCATGCCTGCCTTTTCAACTGCCGTAGCAGCAGCTGACGGGAAAAAATACATGTCGGAAAAACAGGTGATGCCGCCGCGTAACATCTCCGCACAAGCCAGCAAAGTCCCATCGCCTACAAAAGCGTCGGAAACATGCTTGGTTTCTGCTGGCCAGATATGCTCATTCAGCCAGCGCATTAACGGCAAGTCATCTGCAAGTCCGCGCATCAGACTCATGGCGGCGTGAGTATGCAAATTGATCAAGCCAGGAATCAGCACATGGCTCTCCAGCTGCACGGTGCGTTCGGCAACGTATTTCTGCTGTGCTTCAGCTTGCGGCAAAAGGTCGACAATACGCCCGTCAGCAACCACTACAGCGTGATGCTCAAGCATTGTGCTGCGCGGAATGACCGGAACGATCCAGCGCGCCGCGATGATTTGGTCTACATTCATTTCCTATATGGGCCCATTACGCCTATGGTAATGCAAAAAAAAGCCCCGACCAGCGGGGCTTTTTAAAATTGTTAATTAATTATTAAGGTTGTTTTTGCACTTCGATCTCAACAACCACGCGACGGTTAGGTTGCAAGCACTCTATGAGCTTCTTGCCACGTACGCCATCACATGCTTCAACTGGATCTTGTTTACCTTTGCCGACTGCATGCAAACGGCTTGGCTCTATTCCTTGACTTGCAATGTAATTATTTACTTGCTTGGCACGACGCTCAGATAATTTCTGGTTATAGCCATCATCACCGATACGGTCTGTGTAACCAGTGATCAACACCAGTTCAACTTCAGGATGTGCCTTCATTTTTTCTACCACTTCAGTGTCCAGCAGTGTCTTACCTGCGGCCTTCAAGTTATCCTTATCGAAGTCAAACAACACTTCAGCCTGCAATGTAACCTTTTCAAAAGCTGCCGGTGCCGGGCCTTCTGCTGCTGGTGCCTCAGCCGGAGCCGCTGCTGGCGCTGGCTCTGGCTCTGGTGCAGCTTCAGGTGCTGGTGCCGGGGCCGGTGCTGGCTCTGGTGCTGCCATGGGCTCAGCCGCTGCTACTGGCGGAGGAGGTGCGCCAAATTTGAATATCACACCGAAATTAAGATAGGTATTGCCTACGGTTTGATCAGTGCTGATATTTGCTGCGTTCACGCCAGCTTTAGCGTCACTCCATACGTAGCGCAAATCTGCCTGCAGTCCAATGTTATCACTGACAAAATACTGCGCACCCGCACCAAGGTTCGCCATCCATGAAGTGTGGTTACCTGATACACCTACGCCACCTACGGTATAGTTGATCTTGTTTTGTGCAACTCCCAAACCTGCCAGCACGAACGGACGCAGGCTGTCGCGACTGAACAGGTACAAAGCATCTAAACCTAATATGGTTTGACGATAGTTACCCGAAGCCGCTAAACCGTTAATATTGTGTTTGGAATCAGGGTCGGCAGTAGTCAAACCCAGTTGCACATCCCAATGATCGCTTATTTCCTTACCAAGTCGCACGCCGTAGGCTGCATCAGTGCTGTCTGCTTTCAAATCGCTATCAGCATGTATCACTCCCAAAGTAGGCATTACATACCATGAGCCTTGGTAGGCATCATCGGCAAACACTCCTGCACTAATGGAGATGCCGAGAGCGGCGGCTACAGCAAGACTGATCGATTTGGTTTTCATATGGCTAATCCTTATATGGTTTATTTCGGTTTACTTCGGCTCGTTCAATTTTACTGTGATTTAGTGCAGTTATATGTGCGCTACCGAACATATAACCAACAATATCTATAGCCGCCAGGGATTGCAATGGTTTACGATAATTGGAGATGACTATATCCAATGCCGTTGGGGATTGCAATGCTTATTGTTGCTATGCGGCAACAAGCCAGTCTGCTTCGTGGCATTTACGCAACAGATGATGCACATTTTGCATACGCTGACGTTCTAAGGACATGGTGCGCTGTCGATCAACGCAAAGCGCGCCCCGGAACCCCAGATAATCAGGTTGCAATGCGGACAATGGCGCAATGTCGGCATATTGCAAAGAGCCTGCCAGCCCTACGAACAAACCGAGGCGATGAGCTTCATTTACGAAATCGGCAATCACTGAGCTCGCCAGGCAATCCCTTAAGCTCTTCCCATTTTTACTTGCGGTATCCAACATCACTCCATAAAACCCGGCTGTGGAAAAAATCGCCAGGTCATTGATTGATATCGCGCTATCTGCGAACAAAACAGCGATCAACTTGATCCCTCTTTGTGTGACAGGCTGCAATGCTTGCACACACTGCTGATGCCGAGAGGAGGCGAAGAAGCCTATCTTGACCATATCCACACCCGTTGCCGCGACCGCTTCTACTGCGTCTAATAGAATTTCAGGCTGCATGGGCAAATCACCCACTGTGGCACTTACGATTTTGCGGCTAGCGATGAATTCCACAATCTGTACTATGGTGCTGACAGGCAATGCGCCCAGCGCACCTTGCTCAGGTAGTTTAAGGTCCACCACATCGGCACCAAATTCCAGCGCGATATTTGCCTCTTCAAGGTTGGTGACACTGGCCAGGAACAAGCTCATGTCCGATTCTCTCTCACGCTAGATTCTCCCCACTTTGTTCCGCGCGAAAATTGGTGATCGCTTCCATCAGCCAGTTCCATGCCTCTTTTTCACGTTCCCCGGCGGTCTTTTCCATGGCGATGGACAGATATTTGATCTCTGCATCGATCTTTTCAGCAGGAAGCATATGCAAACGACTTACCAGCACGGCCAATTCCACCACTGCCGCCTGGGCGCGATTAAAACCGCGAAACGGCGCATGCGTCTGCTCGTAAACAGTGCGAAACCAAAGTTGCGGTCGCACGCTGTCTTCAACCACTTTCACCAACTCCAATTCGCGGTGTGCCAATACCCCCTGCACCACCCAACCCTGCACTTTGCTGGCAGCCGTTACAGGCCATTCACGGCTACCGGTCAGGCTGCCTGCGAAGATACGCACATCATCGGTCAGGTTCAGCACTGCGCTTTTTGCGCGTAGCAGGTTATCCAGGCTGGTCGAGGGCCGGAATGGCGCGATCAATACCATGCCATCGATCTCGCGGATACCGAACGGCGCGATATGAGCGCTACCGTCCGCATTCAGGCTAGTGACTATTGTTTCAAAAATCATTTTTTCTTTTTCAATCATTTCTTCTTTTTTTCCAGGCGCGAAGCTTCCCTATGCGCCACACGCCCTCTTGCATCCTGTTTGGCTGTATTGCATCCCCACTTCAGTTCTTCATCCTGAATATAGCGTTTTCCCAATTGCCAAGCGATCTGCGCGCGCGCCAGTTCCACGCCGAGATAGAACGCATGCGAGGCGTCGTTGTCCACTTTAAGATGCGGATAAAGGCGGAAGGGGTCGATGTCAGTGAACATTCCGTCACGGTTATAAATGTGTACCCCGCCCTCGCTTATCTGGATACGAAAGCTCGGGTCTTTGATCTGTGCCGCGATCCCCGCCACTTCTTCCTCACTATAGGGAAACGGGCGCCTATCATGCAGCCCCAGCAGATCGCCGGAATAGTCGCGCGGCAAGCGCCTGTCCTGGCTGGCGGCAAACATCACGCGGCGTGCGATGTCGGCTTCGGCAACAGCATTACGGGCATGAGGACTGACCGATGTAGTCAGCACCGCATTGATCCCCAATTCGGCAATGATGCCGAACAATATAGCATTGATGCCGGTGGTGTCGGCATCGGTCAACTCGGTAAGATTGCCTATGCCCATCATGATATCTATGCCTGGGAATTTCTTGCGCAGCTTGTAATAACGCACCAGAGAGGCGGCCAAACCGAAAGGAATGGGATCCAGGATGGGGTCGGCCAGAAACGGACGGCCTTTTTTCAGCATGCTGTTAACGGCTCTATACAGCGAAGCCATGCTTCCGGGTCTGGCAGAGATCAGGATAGGCGTGGCAGCCACTTCATCAGTGATCCACAGGCTTTTCTCCGTCAGGCTGAGCAGATAGTCGGCGCCGGCCTTGCCACCGCACAGCAGATCGTCATTCTGCATGGAATCGACGCTGACCTGATAACCGGCAGCCTTGAGCGCTTGCACCGCGTCATGCAAATGCGGGAACGATACGTTGGGGATGCAACCGACATCGATCACATTTGCGCCTTGCGCTTGGTATTCAGCAGCCCGCAGCAGGATGCCTTCTACGCTGAGATAAGGCGCATCCACGATCTCGGCGAAGATCAGAGTAGCGTATTTTGACAGATCAGGCGCTTTGCCGTCGTGGCCGAAATACTGCGGCAGATCCTTCATGTCCTCGGGCCCGCGATCGACCGGAACTCCATATTTTTCGGCAAGAAGTTCCAGCTCTCCCTGACACATACCCGGTACCAGTATCCTGTCGGCACCGCGCGCATCGGGTAAACGACGCGCGATGAATTCGGGCGTCATCAGTGCGGCGACAGATATACCCAACTGTGCCACTTGATAATCGAAATCTGTCGGCTGCATCGCCGTCAGCGTTTTATTCAAGCTGCTTTCGGCAAGTTTGCCGGTCAGGAACAGGATGTTGTTTTTAGACATGCCAGATGTGCCTTAAGGGCGCTTTCCAACTGCACGGCATCCTCGACTACGGTAGTCGCTTCAAAAGTCTTGAGCGTTGCCACATTCGCCAGGTCTATTCGCCGCGGATACACCTTCACCATGTTATCGCGCGGTGCTTCAGACTCCAGCTCTGCATCGGTATCGCAGGCGAACACGATGGTGGGGACACGGCATTTGCCTGCCTGGGCATAGATATTTGTGATGAGATTATCGGAAATACCGCACACCATCTTGGCGATTGTGTTGGAACTGGTAGGCGCGATGACCACCCCGTGGTAAAGGCCCTCGTAAAACAGGCCTACCGGCACGCTGCTCGCTGTTTTGTCTTGAAATACGCGACCCACATTGTGCTTGTATCCGTACTGTTGCAGGATCTCAGCTGCGGCACGACTCAGGAATAAATCAACATCCTGTAGGGTCTTGATGATATCCAGGCATTCACGCAGATAATGCCCCGAACCCGTCAGTGCCCAAGCCAAGCGTTTATTTTCGTGCTTGACGGACACGGAGGTTTAAACCTCGAAAGGATGCCGCAACACGATGGTTTCTTCGCGATCCGGGCCGGTAGAGATCATGTCTACAGGCACTTCACAGACTTCTTCCATGCGTTTCAGGTAACGCCTGGCATTGGCTGGCAAGTCCTCATAACGCTTGATGCCCACTGTAGTCTCACTCCAACCGGGCAACTCTTCGTAGATCGGTTCGCAACTTTGCATGGCCTCCGCCCCTGCCGGAGAGATGTCGTAAGTGGCGTCACCGTAACGATAGCCTACCCCCAGGCGTATCGTTTCCATACCATCCATCACATCCAGCTTGGTGATACACATACCACTCACGCCATTGATCTGGATCGATCTTTTCAAGGCTGCGGCATCGAACCAACCACAACGGCGGGCGCGACCGGTAGTGGCGCCGAACTCATGGCCTTTGGTGGCCAGCATCTTGCCTATCGGATCCTGCTTTTCCACCGCGTCGTACAGCTCGGTGGGGAAAGGGCCGGAACCTACACGCGTAGCATAGGCTTTGGTAATTCCAAGTACGTAATTGAGCATTTGCGGTGCCACGCCGCTGCCGGTGGATGCTCCGCCAGCGATGGTATTGGATGAGGTGACAAACGGATAAGTACCATGATCCACATCCAGCAACGCGCCTTGCGCGCCTTCGAACAGCAGCGGTTTACCGGCCTTATTGGCCTTGTAGAGCAGGTTAGGCACATCCGCGACCATGGGCTTGATCTGCTCAGCCAGCGCCAGGGTATCATCCAAGGTGCGCTGGAAATCGATGGTGTCTACATGGAAGTAATTCTTGAGTACGAAGTTGTGATAATCCAGCACTTCGCCCAGCTTTGCCGCAAAACGTTCGCGGTGGAACATATCCTGTACGCGGATGGCGCGTCGCGCCACTTTGTCTTCATATGCCGGACCGATTCCGCGGCCGGTAGTACCTATTTTCTCGCTGCCTTTGGCACCTTCACGCGCCTGATCAAGCGCAACGTGATAAGGCAGGATCAATGGACAGGCCTCGCTGATGTTAAGGCGCGAACGCACATCCACGCCTGCATGTTCCAACTCACGCATCTCTTTCAATAACGCCTGAGGCGACAACACCACGCCGTTGCCGATGTAACATTGCACATTGCTGCGTAACACACCCGATGGAATCAGGTGCAACACCGTTTTTTGCCCGCCAATGACCAGAGTATGTCCGGCATTGTGTCCACCCTGAAAACGAACCACGCCTTCAGCATGATCGGTGAGCCAGTCAACGATCTTTCCCTTCCCCTCATCACCCCATTGGGTACCGATGACAACGACGTTTTTTCCCATTTTATTTAACCAGTTTTTCTTTTCTATTAAGCGTTGGCAACAACTTCCCAACCCTTGTCGTTTTTCACTAATTTGCGGTCACAATTCAGTTCGGCAACTTGCTGCTGATGACCCGGCAAATCTACGATCACTACTTCACCCTTGGCCCGCAACTGTTCTACTTTCTGTTGTAACCCGGCATCGTCCATATATGGCGCAAGTATGCCCTGGGCCAGCTTGGACACGGCAGACAATGCAGTTAAGGTGCGCATGTCCATACTGAAGCCGGTTGCCGGGCGGGAACGCCCGAATATCTGCCCGACAAAGTCGTAACGCCCGCCCAATGCCAGCGCACTGGTTTGGCCATCGGTATATGCCGCGAATACCATTCCGCTATGATAGTGATATCCGCGTAGCTCAGATAGGTCAAGGCTGACTTCAACATCCAGTTCCGTCAGTTGTTGCGATGCACGCTTGAGGTCTTGCAAGGCAAGTTTGATCTCGGCATATTGCGGCAGAAGCTGCTGCGCCTGCTGCAATATCTCTGCTCCGCCGCTTAGCGTGGGCAGTGCCATGATGGCATCGCGGGTGGCACTGTCGGCATCGCTCAGCAATGCTTTCAGTGCTCCACTATCTTTGCCCTGCAGTGCGGCAAACAGATCTGTTTCGGTTTCGGCGGCGATACCGGCGCGGTTGATCAGGGTGCGGAAAATGGTGACGTGGCTCAGATCCACCACCAGCCTGGTTGCACCAGCTAGGCGCAGGGATTGCACCATCAGGCGCTGTATCTCCAGATCACTTTCTATACTGGCGTGACCGAACAACTCTACGCCTACCTGTAGCGGCTGGCGTGTCTGTGCCGCCCCGTCAGCCTGAGTACGCAATACGCTACCGGCATAACACAAGCGGGTCACGCCTTGCTGATTGAGGCGCTGTGCATCAATGCGGGCCGCTTGCGGCGTAATGTCGGAGCGTATGCCCATCAAACGCCCTGAAAGCTGATCCACCACCTTGAATGTAAGCAGATCCAGATCATGGCCAACACCGGCGTTGAGTGACTCCAGATATTCGAGTAACGGCGGAATCACGAACTGGTATCCGTAGGTGCGAAACAGATCCAGCAATTTGCGGCGCAATTGCTCTATGTGCTGCGCTTCTTCAGGCAGAACGTCTTCAATATATTCCGGCAATAGCCAGTGACGTAAGTCGGTTTTAGTCATCATCAGGTGTTAACCATTGGCTGTTTAATCATCATGACTTAAGTATTATTGATGATGAGAATCATTATAAGCCCGCCCAGCATTGAGGCCAGCCCTATAAAACGCAATTGCCCGTCACTGAAAGCGATCAGGCGGCGAAACGTCTGACGCCACGCCTCCGGGGACAGAAAAGGTAATATCCCTTCCAACACCAACATCAGCCCGAACGCCAGCAATAAGCCCTGTTTCAAGGCTTATTTCCTGGGTTTATGGCTGCCGCTGCCTGAATCCTTCAGGTATTTGAAGAATTCGGAACTGGGGTCCAGCACCAGCACATCGGACTTGTTGCGGAAACTGTTACGGTAAGCTTCCAGGCTACGATAGAACGCATAAAACTCCGGGTCACGACCGTAAGCTTCAGAATAGATCTCGGTCGCCTTGGCATCGCCCTCGCCCTTGATACGCTGCGCATCACGGAAGGCTTCAGCAATAATCACCTCACGCTGCTTGTCGGCATCGGCACGTATCTTTTCTGCCGCGCCGGCACCTTGAGAGCGCAGATCATTGGCCACACGCTTACGCTCCGCTTCCATACGCTGGAACACGGAATCACTGACTTCAGGAGGTAGATCCACACGTTTCAGACGCACATCCACCACCTGGATACCCATTTGCCGCGCTTCCAGGTCGGCCTTGGTACGCAGTATCTCCATGATCTGCTCGCGCTCACCGGAAATGACATCATGTATGGTCCGTTTACCGAATTCAGCTCTGAGACCATCGTTCACCACCTGCGATAAACGTGCCTCCGCCTGCTGTTCATCACCACGGACAGAGACATAGTATTGCGCAGGGTCGATGATGCGCCATTTGACGAATGAGTCGACCAGTACGTTCTTTTTCTCGCTGGTAATGAAACGGTCTGGCTCAACCCAATCCAACGTCACGATCCGTTTCTCAAAATAGCGCACGTTCTCCACCAGCGGCATCTTGAAATACAATCCCGGTTCTTTTTTCACCGACACGATCTCGCCCAGACGGAACACGATCGCGTATTCACGCTGATCCACGGTAAACGCCGATAGACTGAGTGCGATCAGAACGACGATGAGTACGGCTACACTTGCACCTAAGCTCTTCATGGCCTGTCCTCCCGGTCACGGCTGCGTGAGGCATCGCGCGAACGTGCCATCGATTCCAGCGACTCCTGACTTGGCAGCGACGGTGTGATGGGTTGTATCACAGGCTGTGCGGCCTGAGCCGGTGCAGCAGGCTGCACCATCAGTTTATCCAATGGCAGATACAACATTTGACCGCTCCCGGATTTTTGATCTATCAACACTTTGCTGGAATTGGAAAGCACTTGCTCTTGTGCTTCCAGATACAAACGCGTGCGCGTCACTTGCGGCGCTTTTTGATATTGCGTGAGTACCTGACTAAAGCGGCTGGCATTACCTTGCGCTTCGTTGATCACACGCTGTTTATAGCCGTTGGCCTCTTCCATCAAGCGTGCTGCCGTACCGCGCGCTTTCGGGATGACATCGTTGGCATAGGCTTGGCCTTCATTCTTTTGACGCTCAAGATCCTGGCCTGCTTTCACTGCATCATCAAATGCGGCCTGCACTTGTTCCGGCGGTTGGGCATTTTGCATGGTTACACTCACCATATGGATACCCGTTTGATACCGATCCAGAATCTGTTGCATCAGCTCCTTGACCTTCTGCGCTACTTCCGTTCTGCCTTCATACAGCACGAAATCCATACGGTTCTTACCTACCACTTCCCTTATAGCGGTTTCGGCGATGCCGCGCACAGAATCTTCCTCTTCACTGGGAGACTCGCTGGAACGATTATTAAATAAAGCATCTTCAGGACTTTTAAGGTCATATTGCACGGCGAATTGCAGATCAATGATATTTTCATCGTCTGTCAGCATCAACGACTCATGCAGGTTTCGACTACGCTCGGTACCGTCTTCGGTATGCCCGCGGTATCCTACTTCTACAGTACGCACCTGTTGCAGATTGACCGTATCCACCGATTCGATCGGCCATGGCATGTGCCAGCGCGGACCCGGCAGCGTGGTTTCAACATGCTTGCCGAAACGCAACACCACGCCGCGCTTGCCTTGATCGACGATATAAAAGCCGGTACCCACCCAAATGAAAACGATCAGGGCTAATACCAGCCCCACTCCACCCAACCCAGCGGGCTGAGATGGCGTTGCCGGCTGCGGCGCACCATTACCACCTTTTCCGCCGCGACCGAACAGTTTGTTAATTTTGCGCGTGATATCGCGCATCATCTCATCGAGATCAGGCGGGCCGTCATTCTTGCCACCATTGTTTTTACCGCCGTTACCGCCCCAACCGGGGTCATTTGATGCCATATCTACTCCAGTGATTATCCAGCTTATCCCACAAGCAGCTCGGGGGAATTAAGTTCGATTTTTTGATGCCGTTCGGCTAATGCCTGCCTGATGAAATCCAACCCTGAACCCTGTTGCGCTGAAACCCAAACTTTGCTGATTTTACCATACTCGTCGCGCTCCAGACCTGGCTCCATTCCGGCACTGTCTATCTTGTTCAACACCAGCAGCTGCGGTACATCTTGTGCCCCTATCTCTTTCAATACACGATTCACTTCTATGATCTGTTGTTCACGCGCCGCACTGGCAACATCTACTACATGCAACAGCAAGTCTGCCTGCGCAGCTTCTTCCAGCGTCGCACCAAATGATTCGACCAGGGTGTGGGGGAGATTACGGATGAATCCGACGGTATCCGACAACACGATTTGACCGCAGTCCGGAATATAAAGTTTACGGGAAGTCGTATCCAATGTGGCGAACAGTTGATTTGCGGCATACACCCCGGATTGGGTAAGGCGGTTGAACAAGGTTGATTTCCCAGCATTGGTATAGCCCACCAGCGATACCGAAAGCACTCCGGAGCGCCTGCGAAAACTTCGCTGCTGGCCACGCTGTGCCTTTAACTTTTGCAGCTTTTCCTTTAACAACTTGACCCGCTCTCTGATCTGGCGTCGGTCCAGTTCCAATTGGGTTTCGCCTGGCCCGCCGCGCACCCCGATACCGCCTTTTTGCCGTTCCAGGTGGGTCCAGCCGCGTATCAAGCGTGTCGATAAGTGCTCCAATTGCGCCAGTTCAACTTGCAGTTTTCCTTCGTGGCTTTTGGCACGTTGTGCAAAAATATAGAGGATGAGCCCGGTACGATCCAGTACCTGACATTCCAGCAGTTTTTCCAGGTTGCGTTGCTGTGAAGGCGATAAGTCATGGTTGAATATGGCAAGTTTGGCGCCGTTACCAAGCAGGCTGGCACGCAACTCTTCTGCCTTGCCGCTACCCACGAACAATGCGGCATCAGGTTTGGGGCGGCGGCCTTCGACCACGGCTTTTACCTGTATGCCGGCACTACTCGCCAGATGATGAAGTTCTTGCAGACTATCCAGATATTCCGGATCGCCAAAATCCAGACTCACCAGCACCGCGGCATTGTTGCCGACAGGTCTATCAAACATGCCTAGCTATCATTACGGGCAGACATCAGAAGGAGGTGAAGCTGTGGATGCGGCTCAATCCGGTTCAGCATCTCCGGAACCACCTGAAAGGCTCACTGCTCGGGCAGGAACAATGGTGGATATGGCATGTTTATATACCATTTGCGTGACTGTGTTTTTCAGCAGAATGACATATTGATCAAACGAGTCCACTTGACCTTGGAGCTTGATCCCATTCACCAGATAAATGGACACAGGAACATGCTCTTTGCGCAAAGTGTTGAGGAATGGGTCTTGCAACATGGGGCTTTTGGTATTCATTATTTCTCCCTCTTTAGCGGGGTGATTCTTTTAATGTGGTTGGTAATAAGCACTTTACGCTTATTTTGCACGGTTTGCTATCACTCAGGCAAAACTGCCCAATAAAGGTTTATTTAAGATATTTGCCGACACGAGATAAGACTTCCTGTTTGCCCATCAGTTCCATCACTGCATCAATTGATGGCGATTGTGCACCGCCCGTGATCATCACACGTAGCGGCATGGCGATCTTGGGAAACTTCAGACCATTATCCGTCACGGCTTGTTGGATCGCATCATGTATGGCTTGCTGCGTCCATGCGCCGCTATCAAGTTGTGTTACCAAGGTTTTTAGTACCGGGATAACATCCGCGCTCAGATGCTTTTCCAGCAATTCCAGGCCGGGCTGTATCTGTTTATAGAAAAACTCTAGCACATCTGCCAGCTCATTCAGCGTCGACACCCGCTCTTTGTACAACGCTATCACCGCTAACAAATCGACATCGCTGTTTGTATCAATGCCGCGCGCAGAAAGACGTTTTGTCACCTCGACCGCTAACAAATCGTTTCCGGTCTGCTTCAGGTAATGCGCATTCAACCAGTTCAGTTTTTCAGTATTGAACTGTGCTGCGGATGGCGTGATGTGGTCCAGGTCGAACCACTGACAAAATTGTTGCATGGTAAACACTTCGTCGTCGCCATGGCTCCAGCCCAGGCGCGCCAGATAATTCAGCACGGCTGCAGGCAAATAGCCATCTTCAGCATACTGCATCACGCTCACTGCGCCATGACGCTTGGAAAGCTTTTGCCCGTCATCCCCCAGGATCATGGAAAGATGGGCATACTGCGGGATGGTTGCCCCTAGTGCCTGCAGCAGGTTGATCTGGCGCGGCGTGTTGTTGACATGGTCATCACCACGGATCACGTGGGTGATGCCCATATCTCCGTCATCAACCACCACGCAAAAGTTGTAAGTAGGCGTGCCATCGGCACGCGCAATGATCAGATCGTCCAGTTCCTGGTTGGAAATCGCGATCCGCCCTTTTACCATGTCATCCCAGGCGACTATGCCATCGGCAGGATTCTTGAAACGTACCACCGGTGGGATACCTGCAGGGGTCTCAGGCAACACTTTGCCTGGCTCCGGCCGCCAAAATCCGTTGTAGCGCGGTTTCTGGTTGGCTGCCATTTGACTCGCGCGCATCGCATCCAGCTCTTCGCGGCTGCAATAACAGTGATAAGCCTTGCCTTCGTCCAGCATTTTCCGGATGACTTGTTTGTAGCGCTCCATGCGCTGCATTTGATAGTACGGACCTTCGTCATAGTCCAGCCCCAGCCAGTTCATGCCATCCAGGATCGCCTGCACCGCTTCCGGCGTTGAACGCTCCACATCGGTATCTTCGATACGCAAGATGAATTTTCCACCGTGTTTGCGCGCATAGGCCCATGAAAACAAAGCGGTACGAGCACCTCCTATATGTAGAAATCCGGTTGGGCTGGGTGCAAAACGGGTGCGGATCATTTAAGGAATCTCTAAATTAAGGCGACCAATATGATTCGCTGGATTAGTCCTTCGTTTTATTGCACTATTTCAGTACAATCGCGAATACTAATTACATATTGGGGTTACATAAGGATTAAAAAGGCGAATTCTAACAAATCCACTCAACAATTTTCTCCTTAAATTACATATGCAAAAAAAATCAGTCTTCTTTGGCTTTGTCATCGCAGTGACAATGATTACATCAGTCCTACTACTTGCCAGTGACGGGCATGGACTCAACCCGCCCCAGATCGCAGTGCTGATTGTTGCATCCATTATCCTGCTTATCATCATTGGTAATCAGGGTTCGCCAGAAGCACAGACTGACCACTCGAAACTGGAACTCATCAATACTGAGTTATCCAGTCTTGCAGATAGTTTCGATGGCATGCTGAATATTCTTAATGAAGAATTCAATAATCAAGTATCCAATACGCAAAGCGAATTGGGTCAATTGCAGACATTGCTTATCGATGCCGGACAGAAGTTGGTGGATAGCTTTACTGAATTGAAATCCAATTCAGACTTGCAACATAAACTGGTATTGCAGATTACAACCCAGGAAGGTAGTGCGTCTGCGGATGGTGAAAAGATCACCTTCGACAAATTTCTCTCCGAAACATCCTCTACCCTGGGCATGTTTGTAGATAACACGGTGCAAGGTCACCAGCAGGGAATGAGCCTGGTCGATAAAATGGCGGAGATCAGCACGCAACTGAGTAAAGTCAACAATATCCTCAATGAAGTCGAGGGCATCTCCAGCCAGACCAATCTACTGGCGCTCAACGCTGCTATCGAGGCTGCCCGTGCTGGAGAGTCAGGGCGCGGTTTTGCGGTGGTGGCAGATGAAGTTCGTAAGCTGTCATTGCGTTCTGCAGAGTTCAGCACTCAGATTCGCAGTCATATGAATGAAGTCACCAGCGCCGTGAGTCAGACGGGCGGAGTGATACAACAGTTCTCTTCTCAAAACATGAGTTTTGCGATGCAATCAAAGACCAATGTTGAATCCATGATGAGTACCATACAGGGTATTAATCAGACCATGGTGAGCGCAGTGAAAGAACTTTCTCATTCCACAGATGATGTTGAGAAGCACGTGCGTACTGCGATCACCACCATGCAATTCGAAGATCTGGCCACACAGTTGCTGAATCATGCCGGTAAGCGCATGAGCATCATTCAATCCTTGCTGGATGGCATCAGCCGTATCGGCATCGAAAATAAGAATGAGCCGGATCGCCTGACACGGTTACGTAAAGCGATTCAGGGAGTCACGCAAATGATAGAAAAATCAAGACACAATCCGGTCAAGCAAGTGAATGTAGAAGCCGGTGGCGTGGACTTTTTTTAGGAGGCGAGGAAACAATGGCAAAAACAATTCTAAATATAGACGACTCATCAACCATCAGAAAAATGGTATCGATGACACTTACTACCGCTGGCTATGATGTGACTGAAGCCGTGGATGGTCAGGATGGGCTGAACAAGGCTAAAGAGAAAACTTTCGATGTGGTACTGACCGACCAGAATATGCCGAACATGGATGGTCTGACTCTGATAAAAACGTTGCGTGCTCTGCCACAATACAAGTCTACCCCCATCCTCATGCTGACAACGGAATCGGATGATGCCAAAAAAGCGGAAGGTCGTGCGGCGGGTGTTAATGCCTGGTTAGTCAAACCGTTTGATCCGCAGATACTGGTAAGCGCAGTAAAAAAACTGGCCGGATAAGCACTGCGTACTGGTTACTTTGCTGCTCGTACTTCATCCAGGAAGAACCAGGACACCTTGCGGTCATGCTGTGCTGAAATAACCACCACCTGCCCCACTTCCAAATCGACAGCTTGGTCAAATATAAAAGCGCTCTGTTGCCAGTTCGCCACCGGCGCATTCTCGCAGGGATGGTTCTCGAATACCCCATCCTCATCCATCTGTAGCCGCATCCATTGAATGATGCCGTAACACCTGCCTGCTGTCGTCACCGGGATACTGATGGTTTTGCTCTCGGCTGGGAAAAAATCATCATTCTGGAAGTCAAAAGTGAACGCATTGATACCATCGCTAAGCAGCGTAACACTCAGATCGCTGCGTGCAACTATGCGTTTTTTCGAAACAACTGAATTGAAATGTTGCAAGTTAAAACCATAAGAATCGTCAACCATCAGGTTCTGCCTCATGTCATCTCCCGTGAACAAGGCAATGGCGATGTGGCCCAATGCCGGGATGACGCGACCTTCAGGCTTGAGTAATCTGCGTTTGGCATCCTCGATACTGGGCAATACATCCTCTCCCAGAAGATCGCTGGAAAATACCTCTGATACCAGAATATCGGCTTTTTCTGCCATATCCTCACCGACTTCTATGCTCCCTGATTTCTTGGCAATCACTTTGATGGTTTTTTCAAAACCATTGTCCTCAATGATGCGTTGCGCTACCGCCGCGATCAAAGGTACAACTTCACAGGTCGTGACTTGCTTGGCGCCCGATTTGGCTGCCATCATAGAGAGTAAACCGGAACCGGTGCCTATCTCAAAAACCGTCGAATCCGGTGTGATGGCGTTTTGTAATGCATCGAAATAGGCCTGATTACGTCTGTGCTCATTCATCATGGGAACATGCCACTCAGGCACGATGCGTTGCAAAGCCAAATGAATGCCTTGATGTGCTGCCAGCAACGTTGGCGAGATGTCCAAGGCATTGCGATAGTGGATTAACGCCTCCTCCGCTTTGCCGGTATCTTGCATCAACTGTGCGAGATTGACCTGCGCTTCTACCAGATATGGGTTAATGGCAAGCGCGCGTTCAAAGACAGCCTTGGCCTCGTCGTATTGGCCTTGCGCCTTCAATACAGTTCCCAGATTGGTGTTCGCTTCCGCATAGTCTGGCCTAAGCGCTAATGCTTTGCGATAACAACTGATGGCCTCGTCGGTGTGCCCTTGTTCATTAAGGGCAACCCCTAGATTGCTAAGTGCTTCTACAAAATCGGGTCTGAGACTAAGCGCCTGACGATAGTACTTGATGGCTTCATCGACCTGACCTGTTTCTTTCAGTATCACACCAAGATTGCCGTAGGCTTCGCTATAATCCGGTTTGAGCTGAATGGCACGCGAGAAGGACGCCGCAGCCTCTTCCTGCCTGCCTTGCGCTCTGAGTACCACGCCCAGATTACTATGCACTTCAGCATAGCTCGGTCTTAATGCGATGGCTTTGCGATAACAAGTCTCAGCGGCCTCCATATCCTGTTTTGCTTGTAATGCGGCGCCAAGATTGACGTGAGCTTCAACATAATCAGGCTTCACGGCAAGTGCTTTACTGATTAGACTGATCGCCGCATCCAGCTCCCCCCTTTGCATTGCAAACAACCCTGACCATTGCAGTGCATCAGGCTGATTGGGAGAAACACTTAAAATTTGCTTATAGAGCAATTCTGACTGCTGAAAATTACCACTTTGAAAGTACATCGTCGCATTCTGCAACGCCTGCGGGATGGAAAAACCTGACGATGATGTGACTGGTGTCTGAACTGCAGTATTCTGTTCACAACACTTTTTATATTTCTTGCCGCTTCCGCATGGGCAGGGATCATTGCGGCCAGGTTTATTGGTTGTCATGTTTTCTGTAGGAGTTCGTTGCAGGGTTGATAGACTCAAACGAAAATTCTAGCATAAACCCTTTATGGGAATCTGGTGGGCGGTACTGGGATCGAACCAGTGACCCCTGCCGTGTGAAGGCAGTGCTCTACCGCTGAGCTAACCGCCCGGGAGGCGCGAATTTAAACATATTCAGGCCCTGCACGTCAAATTCATCACGCCCCATTCTGCTTCTTTACCCAATTTCTGTCGTAGTATATTGTAAGTGCTTCTGTAGTCCCGCCTGTCCGTTAATTTGAACAATATGAGCGCACGGTTATAACTGCTTTGATGAAAGATTATTACGCCATCCTAGGAGTGAATGCGACAGCTGAGGAGAGCTTGATTCATGCTGCCTATAGCATTAAAACCCGGCTTTATCTTCAGGATTCGGATGACCTTACCGATGCAGTTGCCAAGATGGCAGATGTCAATGAAGCCTATGCCGTTCTAGGCAACGCTAAAAGCCGTAAAGCATACGATGCAGAACGCGCCGAAAATGATGCAGGCGTCAACATGGAGATTCCCGGGCTTCCGCGAATACAAGACAAAGACCTTGCATACCCGGTCTTTGCCTTCAAGCCTAAGATCAACCTGTCAAAAGCCCAGACCCTATTTCTTGAATCCTTCAAGACTACGTCAACAAAGTTGGACATCAAGGCCATAGTGAGTTCCGTTTATTGTATCTATGTGCCGTCATGGTTCATTTCGGGTAGCGCTTCCGGGAAATGGCGGGCGGCTGGAGTGGCCGTAGACACTCAGGAAGTCGATTGCACTCGATGCGGCGGAAAAGGCACGATAGAGGGCGAAGGCTATATGCCGCAATGTCCGCAGTGTAATGGATCAGGGAAGACCCGCCAAAGGCTAAGCAAAAAAACCACAGAAAGAGGGTCCGCCAAAGCGTCCGTTAATGAATATGTGCCTAGTACTTTTGCTGGAATCGAATTCAGGCCTGATTTTTCCAAGGTGACCCGGCCTGCTAAAGCCACCTCGCAGCTGATTACCGATTTGTATTGTTTACAGCCTGAACAAGATTACGAAAAAGCAAAAGAATTATTGAGTGAACGTCTTGCGCTGGCGCTTAAAAACAAGGCGCTGGAAAGTCTTACGCAGTATGACTCGGTTGAGGGGCCTCATTTTGGCTCGACTGAAACCTACGTATTCAGCAAGGTGGAACTGCGGCTTTATCCGTTATATGTGTGCCTGTATGGAAGAAGCGGAGCAAGGGTAAGCAAGCAGTTTGTGGTCTGCGATGGAATCACCGGAAAAGTGGATATTCCGCAACAGAGAAGCCTTAGTGGTCTTTACAGGGATCTAGTCGTCAGTCTGCTGATCATTGCGGCCCTGGGGTCGGCTATATATTTTGGCAAGGGTTTGTTGGTAGATGGTGATTCCTCGAAGCCAGGCGGGGTTGCAAAAACCTCAACCCAGGTCAAGGAAGACACCAACATGATCAAACAGCTTCTATCCGCTAGCAAGAAGCCTGACATGCAAGCCCAGCCAAATGAAGCTTTCCCCAATCATACTGTCGCACAGGTCACAGCGGGAACCAAGAATGTCACCCACAAACCTGCAAAAAAAATAAGTCCGGCAATTCAGGATCGCCCTTCTTTTGATTGCAGAGAGGCGCATATAAAAGCGGAAAAATTGATCTGCGCATCAAAAGAATTAGCCGAGGATGACAGGAAATTGATAGCCGCTTACGAGCAAAAGAAACAATCCGCTGCTTTCGAGATATTCAGGAACAAGGTGATCGTTGAGCAGCTCAATTGGGTCGAGCATGTCAGGAACTCTTGTGTCAATGAAACATGCTTGCTTAATGCTTACCATAAAAGAATGGAAGCCTTGTCGGAAGAGGGCCAGGCTAAGAAGCCCGAAGTATGCCCGATTCCCGGGCATTGCTAAGACAGGTTTATTAAAGCAGTTTAGCCCACAGGTCGTGCGCGTCTGAGTCGGTAATGGTGACTTCAGCGAATTCACCCACCTGTAATGCCTCGCCATCCGTGATGTACACCAGACCGTCGATTTCCGGTGCATCGGCATAGCTACGTGCAACAGCGCCCTCCTCGTTCACTTCTTCCACCAACACCTGCAAGCGGCGATCTATCTTGCTGGCAAGTCTGGCGGCACTGATCTCAGCCTGTGTTTCCATGAAGATGGACTGGCGTTCCTGCTTGATATGTTCCGGCACAGCGCCTGCCAAGGCATTGGCCGCGGCACCTTCCACTGCCGAATAAGTGAAGCAACCCACTCTATCCAACTGCGCCTGTTCCAGGAAATCCAGCAACATCTGAAAATCTTCGTCCGTCTCGCCCGGAAAACCGGCAATAAAGGTACTGCGTATGGTCAGGTCCGGACATATCTCACGCCACGAACGTATGCGCTCCAGCGTATTGTCAATATTGCCCGGGCGGCGCATGGCTTTGAGCATCTTCGGGCTGGCGTGCTGAAAAGGAATATCCAGATAAGGAAGTATCCTGCCTTCGGCCATCATCGGGATGATCTCGTCCACATGAGGATACGGGTAGACGTAGTGCAAGCGTACCCAAACCCCCAGTTCGCCTAGCGCCGACACTAACTCGGTCATGCGCGTCTTGAGCGGGCGGCCGTTCCAGAAACCGGTGCGGTATCTCACATCCACGCCATAAGCCGAAGTATCCTGCGAGATCACCAGCAGCTCTTTGACGCCTGCCTCTACCAGGCGCTCCGCCTCGCTCATCACATCCCCCACCGGACGGCTGACCAGATCGCCGCGCATGGAAGGAATGATGCAAAAACTGCATCTATGGTTACAGCCTTCCGATATCTTCAGGTAAGCGTAATGATCCGGCGTAAGACGTATGCCTTGAGGCGGAATCAGATCGGTATAGGGATCATGCAGCCTGGGCAGATGCGCGTGCACCGCTTCCATCACTTCGTCCAGCGCATGGGGTCCGGTGACGGCCAGCACGCTTGGATGCGCATCCTTAACCACGCTGCCTTTTGCTCCCAGACAGCCGGTGACGATGACCTTGCCGTTCTCAGCCAGTGCCTCACCTATCGCATCCAGCGACTCTTCGACGGCGGCATCAATAAAACCGCAGGTATTCACCACCACCAGATCGGCATCCTGATAACTACCTGAAATCTCATACCCTTCGGCTCGCAACTGAGTCAGTATGCGCTCGGCATCAGAAGAAGCCTTGGGACAGCCAAGTGAAACGAAGCCTACTTGTGGAATAGAATTTTGCGCCATGTTACCCTTCGATCAATTATGTATATCGTTGCCATTGCCTGGCTATTCGTCACGACGCTGATGGCAGCCACTGAACCCAGCCTGGTTGCTGCCGTACTTACGTTTTTAACGTATGGATTGCTGCCGTGCGGTCTACTGCTTTGGATCATCGGCACGCCACAACGGCGGCGCAACCAATCAGATAAACCGGAATAATTATACCTGCTCTGTCAAGCCATCCAGATGAGTGTTGCCATGCGACCCGTCTTATCGTCGCGGCGGAAAGAGAAGAAACGCTCGCTATCTCTGTAGGTACATAACCCGCCGCCGTAGATATGGCTGATACCCAAAGCATTCAGCCGCTGGCGGGCGAGTAAGTAAATATCTGCCAGATACTTCCGGGCGTCTGATGAAGATTTGCTGGCGACAGGTGTAAATGCACGCTCAGCGGCGGCATCATGCGCCATAAAAGCATGTTTCACATCATCACCCACTTCAAATGCTTGCGGGCCGATCGCCGGGCCTAGCCAAGCCATCAGGCTGTCAGGCGCAACTTGCATCTTGAACACTGCTGCTTCGATCACGCCTTCAGCCAGGCCGCGCCAACCGGCATGCACCGCAGCCACCACTGTGCCCGCCTGATCGCACAGCAATACCGGCAGACAATCTGCTGTCATCACCGCGCAAACTGCACCGGGATGGAACGAGACGGTGGCATCTGCCTTTGGGCGGCAAGCCGCCTGCTCTGCCAAAACCACCTCGATCCCATGTACCTGTTCAAGCCATACCGGTTCGCTGGGCAAGCGCAGACTTTGACGGTTTTTGGCGACTGCCATGGCGTCATCGCCGACATGATCGCCAAAATTCAGGCTGTCATATGGCGGTTGGCTGAAGCCTCCGCCGCGCGTGGTCTGTAGCGCTTTAACGTTAGCGGGTGCAGGCCAATCGGGGGTGATCACCTCACTCATTATCCCAATCCTCGTCATCTTCCTCATCATACTCGTATGGCTGGTTAGGCTCCCACCACTCGCCATCCTGACTCAGTTCGGCCTGATGCACCGCCAGACGCGCATCCTCACGCAAGGTCGCCAGCAAGGTTTTCATATCTTCCGGCAAGTCACATTGCCACTGCATGGGTTCATTGGTGGCCGGGTGCATCAAACCCAACCTTGCAGCATGCAATGCCTGTCTGCCAAATCCGCGTATCGCCAATTCGATTTCTTCCGATAACTTGACTCCCGGCATCATGCCGCCTTTGGGCCCATACACCTGATCGCCTACCAAGGGAGCCTTGATGGATTGCATATGCACCCGGATTTGATGCGTGCGTCCGGTTTCCAGCAGGCAACGCACATAACTGTGAAAAGAAAAATTCTCCAGTGCCTCGAAATGCGTGATGGCTTCCTTGCCGAAATGCTTGACCACGGCCATTTTGGTGCGGTCATGCGGATTACGTCCAATAGGTGCATTGACCTTGCCTTTGCCATGCACTACGCCCCACACGATGGCACGATATTCACGTTTAACCGTTCGCGCCTGCAATTGACGAACCAGATTAGTCTGCGCGGTGATGGTTTTTGCAACCACCAATAAGCCACTGGTCTCCTTATCCAGACGATGCACGATACCTGCCCGTGGTACTGCTTCAATAGGCGGATAGTAATGCAACAAGCCATTCAACAAGGTGCCCTGCCAATTCCCCGCTGCGGGATGTACTACCAAGCCGGCCGGTTTATTGATAATCAGGATATGCTCATCTTCAAACATGATATCAAGACCGATATCTTCCGCGATAAATGCAGATTCCTCGGGCAACGGTTGCGGCAGGATGATGGCCTGCTCTCCGCCCCAAACTTTGGTCTTGGCATCAGCATTAACACCGCCTATCTGTACCAGACCCGCTTTGATCCAGCCTTGCAAACGGCTGCGCGAGTATGCCGGCAACAATTTTGCCAATACCTGATCCAGACGCATGCCGGCACAATCGGCAGGGACAGTGAGTGAAATGGGCTGTGGGCCGGTCATTAAGTTATAATTCCGTCAATTCGGTTTGGGGGCAGGATTGTATCTATGAAAGTATTATCCATGAAACGTCTTTTCGCAGTATCGCTTATTTCCTTATGGTGTTTGTCAGGCTGCGCCATTTTCGGCGATCCGACCGATATTGACGACACCAAAGGCTGGGGACCGGAAAAAATCTTTGCCGCGGGTGAAGCGCAAATACGCGATCACGACTATGACAAGGCCATCAGTTACTTCCAGAAAATAGAATCACGCTATCCGCATGGCTCTTATGCAGTACAGGGTATGCTCGAGATCGCTTACGCCTATTACAAAAAACCTGATCCTGCCGCCGCTATTGCCGCCGCAGACCGCTTTATCAAACAGCACCCGCATCACCCCAATGTAGATTACGCCTATTATCTGAAGGGGCTGGCAACATTCAATGAACGCGGCATCGTGGAGAAGCTAACGGAACAGGACATCAGCGACCGCGACCCGAAAACGCTACACGACTCATTCTTATACTTCAAAGACCTGGTCGCCAAATACCCTGACAGCAAATATGCAAAAGACGCCATCCAGCGGATGGGCTATCTGGTCAATACCTTGGCTGAACATGAGATACATGTAGCGCGCTATTACATGCAGCGACAAGCTTATCTGGCGGCCATCAACCGCTGCAAATTCGTACTTGAAAAATATCCCGAAGCGCCTAATCAGGAAGAAGCCCTCATCATCATGATCAGCGCCTACGGCTCGCTCGGACTGGAAGACTACAAGCAGGATACGCTACGGGTGCTGAAAGCCAATTATCCACAAAGCGATTTCCTGACGGGCAAAGTACCGGAGGATAACAAGCAATGGTGGAAATTCTGGGAAATATTCTATGGCAATAAGCCATAGACTTGAAACTTAGACGGGAAATCTGTGGTTCTTATCCAGTAATTTCTCGAATTCATCCGCTGGTATGGGTTTGCTGAATAGATAACCCTGTATCTCGTCGCAGCCTTCGGCCCGCAAGAATTCCAGTTGTTCTCTTGTTTCCACCCCTTCTGCGATCACCCTTAGTCCCAGGCTTTTACCCATGCCGATAATGGCGCGGGTAATGGCCGCATCGTCCTCGTCCCCAGGCAGGCCGCGCACGAACGATTGGTCGACTTTAAGTTTGTAGATAGGGAAACGCTTCAGGTAAGACAGTGACGAATAACCGGTGCCAAAATCGTCTAACGAAGTCTTGATCCCCATCTTCTCCATGTTCTTCAGCATTTCCACCACCTGATCCGGATTATGCATCACCATGCTTTCGGTGATCTCCAGTTCCAGGAATTCGTGAGACAGGTCGTGTTCCAGTAATATTGCAGAGACTTCATCAGTCAGCGCAGGGTGAAATTGTTGCGCCGCCAGGTTGACCGCCAGTTTAATGATGGGCAAGCCCTTATCCTGCCAGGCCTTGTTCTGCGCTACTGCCTGATCCATCACCCAGCGCCCGATGCGTACGATCAAACCGGTTTCTTCGGCAATCGGTATGAATTGACCGGGCGACACCATACCGCGTTCCGGATGTTGCCAGCGTATAAGCACTTCGGCACCTGTCATTTCTCCGGTGTGGATATCGGCCTGAGGTTGGTAATGCAATAGCAATTCCTTGCGGTCTATGGCCCGGCGCAGATTACTTTCCATCTGCAATTTTTCTATCGAACGCACATTCATGTCGTTGGAATAGAACAAATAAGTATTGCGCCCGCGTTCCTTGGCGCGATACATGGCGATATCCGCAAATTTGATCAGATCGTCCACTTCCGTACCATCGTTAGGATAAACGCTGATGCCGATACTGGCAGAGATGGATATCTCATGTCCTTCGATCAGGAACGGCGTGGCAAAGGTTGCCAGCATCTTCTGCGCGACAATGGCAGCATCCTCCTGCTGCTTGACGTCGAACAAGCCCACCACAAACTCATCTCCGCCCAGCCTTGCTACTACGTCAGAAGATCTGAGGCAGGTCTTTAGTCGTGCCGAGACACGCCGTACCAGTTCATCTCCTGCCGCGTGGCCCAGCGTATCGTTGATGTGTTTGAAGCGATCCAGGTCGATAAACATCACGCCACCGGAAATGTCATCGCGACGTGCAAGGATGAGTGTCTGTTTGATCAGGCTATAAAAAGTAGCGCGGTTAGGTAAACCGGTCAAAGAATCATAAAACGCCAGCTGGCGGATACGCTCTTCGGCAGCCATGTGATCGCTGATGTCAGAAAACGTCGAGAAGTAGTGTGTGATTTGACCCTTCTGGTTCCTCACCGCACTGATGTTGGACCAGGTCGGCATCAAACTGCCGTCTTTACGTCGGTTCCATATCTCTCCCTGCCAATAGCCACCCTGCTTTAGCTTGGCCCATAACTCCTGGAAAAAAATCTTATCGTGACGCCCGGACTTGAGTACGCGCGGCGTCTGGCCTAAAACATCATTCGGGGAAAATTGGGTGATGGCGGTAAAAGCTCGATTGACGGCAACGATCACTTCCTGCGCATCGGTGACCATGATGCCTTCACCGCTGCTTTCAAAAATGCCACGGAACAGGCGTAAATCCTCGTCCCTTTGCAGGTTGTTATCAGGCATTGGAGGCGGAGCTTCGTGAGCCATTGTTTTTCCTCGCAAATCTGTAGTTCATCAAGACATACGACTAGCGTAACGCACCACCGCAGCTACGGCAAGCGAATCGGCTTATTTACTTATCATCAAAGGGATTACTGCCTTGTTTGAACTGGATCAGCAGAGGTGTCCCTGTGAGTTCGAATGCAGTACGGAAGGTTTTTTCCAGATAGCGCTTGTAGCTCGCCGGGATGCGGGTGGTATGGTTACCGTGAATGATCACGATAGGTGGGTTTTTACCGCCCTGATGGGCATAACGTAACTTTGGCCGTATTCCGGCGGAGATCGGAGGCGAGTGTTGTTCCACTGCCTGCTCCAGCACTCGCGTAAGCTTGGGTGTAGAAAGCTTTGCCATGGCCGCAGCAAAGGCAGCATCTACTGACTTGAGCAACGGCGGCAGACCCTGTGCCTTTAATGCCGATACATAGTGGAATTTGGCATAAGTGAGAAAACTCAGTTTGCGTGCGATATCTTTTTTTACTTCATCGCGTTTTTCTTCTTTCAGCCCATCCCATTTATTCACCGCCACCACCAGTGCACGGCCGGTTTCCAGCACAAATGCCGCCAAACTGCCGTCCTGCTCGGTGATGGCATCCTGTGCGTCCAGCACCAATACCACCACATTCGCATCCTCGATCGCCTGCAGTGTCTTGATCACGGAGAATTTCTCTATCGCTTCGAACACTTTGCCGCGCCGTCTGATCCCTGCGGTATCGATCAGCGTGTACTTCTTGCCTTCACGCTCAAAATCGATATGGATGGCGTCGCGTGTGGTTCCGGGCTGATCAAAGGCAATCACCCGCTCTTCTCCCAGCAGGGTATTGATCATGGTGGATTTGCCTACATTGGGACGACCGACCAGAGCGATCCTGGGGGTACGCTCACTTTCATCGTCGTCATCCTCTTCCGGTTCAGGCGGCATGTCGGCCAGTGCCAGCGACACCAGGTCACGAACACCTTCACCGTGCGCGGAAGATACGGCATAAGGCTCGCCCAGTCCCAACTCATAAAAATCAGCGACTACCGTAGCGCGGTTCATGCCTTCACATTTGTTCACTGCCAGGATGACCGGGCGTTTGCTGCGTCGCAAGCGGTCGGAGATGATCTTGTCTTGCGGTGTGACGCCTTGCCTGCCATCCACCAAAAAGATAATGGCATCCGATTCATCGATGGCTTGCAGGGTTTGCTTGGCCATTTCGACCATGATGCCGGTATCCGCAGAGGGTTCGAAACCACCGGTATCCACCACCAGATATGGCCTATCGCCTATTACACCGCGACCATAGTGGCGATCGCGGGTAAGGCCGGGAAAGTCCGCCACCAGGGCATCGCGTGTTTTAGTCAGCCGATTGAAAAGCGTAGATTTGCCGACGTTAGGTCGGCCGACGAGGACGATGGTAGGAAGCATGGCGCTTATTTAAGTGTGATGGCGAATACCCCACCACCACGCGTTTGCACTACTGCGACACTATTCGACAGTGATACCGGTTGCGGCATGATCGCGCTGTCATCCGTTTTAATGCGATCGATAATGGAGCCATCATCGCGGTCCAATAAGTGCGCCCAACCTTCAAGGTCTCCCACCAGTGGAAAACGTCCCAGTACTACTGGCGCGGATACCTGACGATACAGCAACTCCCCTTGACGCCAGAAACTGCGGCCGGAAGCATAATCCAGAGAATATACGGCGTCATTGCCTTGGGTAACAAAGATCAATGAGCCATCTACCGCGATGCCGTTATAACTGGAAAGCTCATGACTCCATAACACTCTGCCGGATGCGCGCTCTATACCAACCACATTGCCCTGGTAAGCCGCCGCATAGACAAAACGGCCATCCACCGCCGGCAGACTGGTGATGTCGGCGATACGCTCGATTTCCGTCGCACCTTTGGGTAGCGCTACCGTAGCTTCCCAAAATACCCGACCATCCGCGCTGTTCAATGCGATCAGTTTGCCGCCGGAGAAACCAGCGAACACAGCCCCCTGCTCATCCAACACCACCCCGGCACTGCTACGCAAAGCCAAAGCGGGCGTTACTCTTTCGTACACCCATTTGCGCTTGCCATCGGCGGCATTTAGCCCGTAGATCCGCGAATCGCCACTGCGAACCACCACCACGTCCTTAAAAATCTTGGGCGCAGAAAGTATCTCGCTGGCTATTCTGGATTGCCACATCGCCTTACCGGTTTTTTCGTCGAAGGCCAGTACCATGCCTTTACTGGTCCCCACCAGCACCAGCCCCTCACCGGCACCCACGCCGCCGGAAATATTCTCTCCTGCAGCCACATGCCAGACCTGTTTACCCGTAATGCTGTCCAACTTGTACAAATCTCCGGTCTGACTGACCGCGAACACAGCAGTCCCATAAACGGCCGGAGTAAAATCAAAATCTGCAGAAGCACCTACATTGGCCTGCCACAGCACTTTGAGATACGAGCCTTGTTTCATTTCTTTCAGCTCGCTGGGAGCATTCACCGGATCACGCCCGGTAAAGCGCTCTGTAAAATCACTGGTAAGATCGGTCACAGAACTACACCCCGCCAACAGGGTGAATAACAGCATAAGCAATACACGCATGAGCATCAGTCCTTTAATCCTAGCTACCTAGTCCATCTAGCTTTTGCTCGGTATATTTGCGAAAACTATTCTTCTCATCCAGTTTGCTCAGTGCATCCTGATAGGCTTTTTTGGCTTCCGCTGTTTTGCCTTGTGCTACCAGAATATCGCCTTGCAGATCAGCAACCAGACCATCGAACGCGGGATCATGTTTGGTCGTCAGCAACTTCAGGGCCGCATCATATTGCTTGTCTTCATATTTCAATCCTGCCAGTTGCAACATGGCAATGGTCTGCAAAGCTTCATCACTGCCGTGCCCCATCACCCATTCCAGCTGGGCGACAGCGCTTTTCTTATCTTTCGCTACATAGTTGGTTTGCGCTGCCAATAATGCGGCACGAGGAGCATAAGAGGTGTCGCCGTATTTATCCATGATCTGCGAAGACACTGCGCGTACCGATTTGGTATCGGCGACACTCAGTCTCTGCAACGACTCATACAACATGGATGCCTGGGAATTTTGACGATACTGATAATACTTCCAGCCTTCAAAACCGGCGGCGATGGTGAGTGCCACCAGCAATGCCCATTGCACCATGTTGCCGTAGCGTTTCCACCAGGCCTTAAGTTCCTCTAATTGTTCCTGCTCTTCTAAATCGTATGCCATGCTGCTTCCTATATCAGTGATGCGGTGCGGCGGTGCCGACCTGGAATCGAGTTTAATAAATTCTGTGTATATGCCTGTTGCGGCGAGGAATAGATGGACTCTACCTCACCCTGTTCTACTATTTTTCCGTCATGCATCACCGCAATCTCATCGGCAACATGACGCACTATTCTTAAATCGTGGCTGATAAATAAATAACTCAAGCCCATTTCCTGCTGCAGTTCTTTCAACAACAACAATATCTGCGCCTGGATCGAGACATCCAGTGCCGAAACAGGTTCATCACATATCACCAGTTTGGGCTCCAATACCAAAGCGCGCGCAATGCCTACACGCTGCCTCTGCCCACCGGAGAACTCATGCGGATACTTGTTGATATCGGCAGCCGACAAACCCACTCTTTCCAGCATCTGCAGCACTTTGCGCGTGCGCTCCTGCGCATTGCCAAGATGGTGGATCAGCAGGCCTTCTCCTACGATCTCGCCCACTTTCATGCGCGGATTGAGCGAAGCAAAAGGATCCTGAAACACCATTTGCAAGTTGCGACGTATCGCGCGCAACGCATCGCCGCTTAGAGCCGCCAGATCCTGACCTTGAAATTGCACAGTACCAGCGTCAAGGGGCAGCAATTGTAGCAGACAACGTGCCAAAGTTGATTTTCCACTGCCGGACTCACCCACGATCGCCAGGGTAGAACCCGTTTTGATATTGATACTGACATCATCCAGCGCCTTGACCAGCTTGCGCCCGAAACCAAAACGGCCGCTGCGCTGGGTATACGTTTTGGTCAGGTGATTGGCTGACAGGATGATTTCGCTCATGCGGGTTCTCCCAGCCATGCGTAATCAATAGACTGCAGCGGTTTCTTGCCCTCAGCATCAGGCACACATGCCAGTAACGCCTTGGTATATGGGTGCTGCGGATTTTCCAATACTTGCTGCACCGTGCCCGTTTCGACGATCTCACCTCTGAACATCACCACCACGTCATCGGCGATGTCCGCCACCACCCCGAAATCGTGCGTGATGAACAGCATGCCCATATTCATGCGGCTTTTAAGTTCGGCCAGCAATGCCAGTATCTGCGCCTGTACGGTCACATCCAGCGCAGTAGTAGGCTCATCCGCGATCAGCATGGCAGGCTCGCAGGCGATGCTCATGGCGATCATCACCCGCTGGCGCTGACCGCCGGAAAGCTCATCGGGATAAGCATTGGCACGCTCCGGCGGAATACCAACTTGCAGTAGTAATGCTTCTATCCTTGCCTTCAGTGCTTTACCACCCAAACCCAGGTGATATGCCAGACTTTCGCCGATCTGATAGCCCACGGTGAGTACCGGATTCAGCGAAGTCATCGGCTCCTGGAAGATCATGCCGATACGCTTGCCGCGTACATCGGACATCTGCTCGTTGGATAGCCCGGTTAATTCCTTGCCCTGAAAATTGACACTGCCGCTGGTTCTGGCAAGTGACGGTGCCAGCAAGCCCATCACCGTCAATGCCGTCAGGCTTTTGCCGCTGCCCGATTCGCCCACGATGCAGGTGGTTTTGCCTGAGTGCAGGGTAAACGATACCTTGTTCACCAATAACCGTTGTGGATTGGCGATGGGCGCTACGCTAAGATTCTCCACTCGCAGCAGATCGCTCATGCGCTCAGCACCTCAGGCAGATTGCTTAAACTCACGCGCTTCTGTTCACCCGCTCCGCGTAAAGGCTTGATGCTGGCTTCGCCTGCTGCGGCTTCATCATCACCGATGATGATGGCGAGATTGGCGCCGCTTGCATCCGCTTTTTTCATTTGCGACTTGAAACTGCCGCCGCCGCAGTGCAGCACCACGCTCAACCCTGCATCACGCAAACGCTCCGCCAGTTGCGGCGCAAGTTTGGAAGCCGCATCCCCTGCATGCACCAGATAGGCATCCACCGGCAATGCGGGCGGTTCATAGCCCTGCTCCTGCATCAGTGCCAGCAAACGCTCTACGCCCATGGCATAGCCGCAGGCCGGTGCAGGTTTGCCGCCGATCTGCTCGATCAGGCTGTCATAGCGCCCGCCCGCGCATACCGTGCCTTGCGCACCCAGGCGCGTGGTCACCCATTCGAATACGGTCGCGTTGTAATAATCCAGGCCGCGCACCAGGCGCGTATTGATGCGGTATGCGATACCCGCATCTTTCAATATGCTTTGCAGGCTCTCAAAATGCACTCTGGATGCATCATCAAGATCATCCATCAACTTCGGTGCAGCTTCGATGATAGTTTGCAGCGCCGGGTTCTTGCTATCGAGGATGCGTAACGGATTGCTGTGCAGGCGGCGCTTGGCATCTTCATCCAGATGCGCGGCATGCTGTTCGAAATAGGCGATCAAGCGTTGACGATAACGACTGCGCGCATCAGAGCTACCCAGTGTATTTATCTCCAGTGCCACATCCTGCAAGCCCAGCAACTTCCATAAACGCGCCGTCATGATGATGTGCTCGGCATCCATATCCGGCCCGTCATAACCCAGTGCTTCTACACCTACCTGATGGAATTGCCGGTAGCGGCCTTTTTGCGGGCGCTCGTGGCGGAACATGGGGCCCATGTACCACAATCTTTGCGGGGCGTTATACAGCAGGTTATGTTCTACCACCGCCCGCACACAACTCGCCGTACCTTCCGGGCGCATGGTCAGCCGTTCACCATTGAGCCGGTCTTCAAAACTGTACATCTCTTTTTCGACGATGTCCGTCACTTCGCCGATAGAGCGCACGAACAAATCGGTGGATTCAACAATAGGAGTGCGTATCTGGGTATAGCCGTAGCCGTGCAGCCAGGCACGTATGGTGTCTTCGAACGATTCCCACAGCGCTGCGTCGCTTGGCAGGATGTCGTTCATGCCGCGAACGGCCTGTATGGCTTTACTCATCCCGCTATTTTACCACCAATAAAAAACTGCAGAAGCAGCCGTTTCATCCCTCGCGGACAACAAAAAACCCGCACCAAATCGGTAGCGGGTCTTTGGTGACTTAAGCATTAAGCCTAAGTCAGTATGCTTGTAATCTTAGCGATTGCAAACGTACATGGTAACTTCAAAACCGAAACGCATTTCAGTAGCAGCTGGCTTGGTCCACATGGTTATTCTCCTTAAATGTTTAGTTTGGTGTTTCTGCACTTTGAGTGCTTGAGTGAACTATAGGCCTGAGTGCCCTGCAAAGATTCGCCGAAGTGCTGAATATGGCCTAATGATTTTCATTAGTTATGCAAATACTCCATTCAGCTCAGTCACTAGCTTCAAAAGCTTCAGCCTTCGTAGAAAAATTGCCTAATTGACCTAGTAAATATAACTCGCGAGTATGATAGAAAAAGTTGCTCTGGAGAATTGGAATGGATACTGAAAAAATAAAATTATTTTATAGTTATTCTCATAAAGATGAGGAGTTAAGAGATCAGTTAGAAACTCAACTATCCATCCTTAGAAGAAACGGGCTTATTGAAGAGTGGCATGACAGAAAAATCACATCAGGTAAGAATCTGCATTCCGCTATTGATAGCGCCTTGGAAGAAGCGGACATCGTACTATTATTAGTTAGTCCAGACTTTATCGCTTCAGATTATTGCTATGAAACTGAATTAAAAAAAGCTATAGAGCTTCATGAAGCTAATCAGTTAATAATTATCCCCGTAATAATAAGACCTGTTGACTGGAGCGAAACACCATTCCATCAATTTTTAGCAGTACCCAAAGATGGATTGGCCGTAACTAGCTGGAGTAATGTTGATGAAGCTTGGGTGGATGTAACTTCTCGATTAAAAGAGTCAATAAAAGAAATATCAAAAATAAAATTCAGAAGTAATGATGATGCTGGGTTAAAACGAGTAGCGTCTCTTTTGGGAAGCGAAGTTGAGAGATTAGACAAGTTTTCAATTGAAGATACTATGTATAGTGGGCTCAGTAGTGGGCTACACGACTTTGACTCTATCACAGATGGGTTTCACCCTTCTGATCTAATAGTTTTAGCTTCAAGGCCAGAGATGGGGGCTGGGGAACTGGCTCATAACATCGCAATTCATGTATCAGTAAATCTTAAGAAACCAGTTGCATATTTCAGCTTTCAACTTCCGTCTAGTCGACTTTTACAAAAGCTTCTGTCTTCTTTAGGCCGTATTGAACACCATGAGTATATGAGATGCGCTCTTAATGATGAGGATTGGGAACGGTTAGTTTATGCTCTAGCTAGTTTGAACGATGCTCCACTTTTCGTTGATGATAGTAATACACTTTCATTTTCAGAACTATCGAACAGAATCAAAGATCTAAAATCGAAGAATGATCATTTAGGACTGATAATTATAGATTCAATTCAGAATCTAGCATTTCAATGCAATTTGGCAACAAGTGAGTTTGCAAATATTTCAAAATCTCTAAAACAATTAGCAAAAGAATTGCAAACCCCAATATTAATAACGTCCAATGTAAGCAGCCAGATTGAACAAAGAGTTAACAAAAGACCACTTATGAAAGACTTGGATGAATGGCGGGAGTTAGAATATGACGCTGACCTGATAACCTTTCTGTATAGAAGTGAGGTTTATGATTATGATAGCCCTGAAAGGGGTGTGGCGGAATTGATTGTGGCTAAAAACTCATATGGTGGTAAAGGATCAATTCGTACGATTTATTTGAAAGAGTTTTTTAAGTTTGAGAATTTTGCAACTGAAGCCCATGAAAAGTAAAAAAGGCTGCCTTAAGGCAGCCTTTTTTACTTAACTTCTATGCAGATTAATGCTCGCCCAGCACCGATACCGTGATATCCACCACGATGTCATGATGCAGCGCGATGCTGATAGGATGATCGCCCACGGTCTTAAGCGGGCCATTCGGCATGCGTATCTCTGCCTTGGTGACTTGATGACCTAGCGCTTGCAAAGCTTCGGCGATATCGTGGTTGGTGACAGAACCGAACAGACGACCATCTACGCCTACCTTTTGCGTCAGTTGCACCATCAGGCCGGCGATCTTTTGCGCATTGGCAGTTGCCTCGGCCAGCACCTGTGCCTGTTTCTTTTCCAGCTCGGCACGCTTCACTGCGAACTCAGCCTTGTTGGCTGCGGTTGCACGTTTGGCTTTGCCTTGCGGGATCAGGAAATTGCGGCCGTAGCCGTCTTTTACTTTGACCTCATCACCCAGCTGGCCCAAGTTGCTCACTTTTTCTAACAGTATCACTTGCATTTCAGGCTCCTCTTAGTGCTTGTCGGTGTATGGCAACAGTGCCAGGAAACGGGCACGCTTGACCGCGGTGGAAAGCTGGCGTTGATAACGCGCTTTGGTACCGGTGATGCGTGCCGGAATGATCTTGCCATTCTCGGTGATGAAGTCTTTCAGCACTTCAACATCTTTGTAATCTACTTCTACTGTGGCTTCTGCGGAGAAGCGGCAATAGCGTTTGCGTTTGAACATATCGCGTGACATGGTTTACCTTTCAAATAATTTTTTGAGGCTGAACTTGGTTCAGCAGCTCTAAATCGTTTCTAATTCGTTTATATGTAGCATCAGGCGGTCGTTCTTGAGACTTTTTTTGGCGAGAAATCCTGTAACCTTAATCTGCTCACCGATACTCAGTTTCTCTGCTTTCTTCGCCAGCTCATCCATCGCTACGGCTTGTATTTCACATTCAGCCTGCCTTTTCATGCCTGCCTCATTCTGTATCGAGGTATGACGAAAAGTAATGGTGACTACCGGGATTCCTGCAGGGGTGTAGCGTAATTGATCCAGCGCTACTACCTCTCCTTGAATAACCAGCCTGTTGCTGCTCACTTAAGCCTCAACGGCCTCCTCAGGCGCTTCTTCCGGCTTGGCGCCGACGATGGTCCTGGATTTTTCTTCCTTCATCATCACAGAAGGCGAAGTCACAGCCTCTTTCATGACGATGGTGAGATGGCGCAGAATGGCATCGTTGAACTTGAAGCCGTGCTCCAGTTCAGTCAGCGCTTCCTGACCGATCTCGATATTCATCAGGATGTAATGTGCTTTGTGGATTTTTTGAACCGGGTACGCCAGTTGGCGTCTGCCCCAGTCTTCAAGCCTGTGGATAGCGCCGCCGGCAGCAGTGATCTGCGTGCGGTAACGGTCTATCATGGCTGGAACTTGTTCACTCTGGTCAGGGTGAACGATAAAAACGATCTCGTAATGTCGCATACTCTCTCCTTTTGGATTAGGCCTCCCGCAATGCGAGTGCGGTGAAGCAAGGTTGTAAAGAGCGCGGATTATACGCACAAAAGCTTGATGTATCAAACCCTTTGTTGACATTCATATCATTGGTGTTGATGCTTGGATAATTGGCTAGCCTTTTAGAAATTGGTTAAGATGTAAGTGTCGTTACCAAAGATATCCCAGGATACCCCATGTCGCTAGTCCACATCGAAGATCAAAGCCCTACCATGCGTCGTGCCAAAATGCGCCTGGTACTCGCGATCGTATTAATCATTGTGGCTATCGGCGCCCTTGTCAGCATGGGCAGAAGTACGACCGGCAAGGTAGATGTGGCCGCGCAGAAACCGGTCAAACCGGCGCCAGCCAAACCTGCTGTCGTTGCCGCCAGCAAACCGGCAGAAGTGAAGCCGCCACCTGCACCGGTTGCTAGCGAACCTGAAGCCAAACCGCCGCAGGCACCGCCAGACCCTGTGTATACCTCATTCACCGCCGATCCGGCTACTATTGCGGCCAACACACCGGCACCCCCACCTGCTGCGCCAGAACCATCCGCTAAATCCATGGAAGCTCCGGCAAAACCTGTGGTTGCTGTTGCACCCGAACCAGCACCGCCAGTGAAAGTGCCTGTTGCCGCTCCCGCCAAAACCGAGGAAAAAATAGAAGCTTCGCCGAACGGTAAGTATTTACTGCAGGCAGGGGTATTTTCCGATATGGAGAATGCCAGACACCAGTTGGAAAAACTTGCGGCGCATCACATCGATACGCATATCGAGAGCAAAGTGCGTATCGGCCCGTTTGCCAATTCAGACGGCGTAGAAGACGCCAAGAACAAGGTAGATGCTGCCGGGATCAATATCACGCTGGATGAATTGAACAGCTCCAAAGGCACGGTGTTGCAGGCAGGCTTGTTCACGGATATGGAAAGTGCAAAGGAATTGCAGGCCAAACTCAAGGAACTCGGACTGGCGTCGCGTAGCGAGACCAGGATACTGCTAGGCCCTTTTGATACCAAAGCCAAAACAGATGCAGTGCGGAATAAAGTAAAAGCGCTGAATATCAGCGTGGTGTTAATGTAGGCGCTTATTGCGAGCACCGCATCAGGCTTAGCCTCGTATTAAACTTATCGTCCACATCCCCAAGGCTGTCATTGCCAGCGAACCCAGCAAATGTACCAGAATGTGGGACAACGCCCATCCGTACTGCTGGCGCGCTATTAACCCTACTGCCTCAGCCGAGAACGTGGAAAAAGTGGTGAGTCCTCCGAGAAAACCGGTAATAGTGAGTAATCTCAGTTCAGGAGAGAGATAAGGTGAATTTGCGAAGCAGGCGGCAGCGATGCCAACCAGGTAACCACCTACCAGATTGGCGCTTAACGTGCCCAGGGGCAGTGTAGGCAAGATGGGATTGAGCCAGATGCTCAAACCCCATCGTACCCATGCTCCTATTGCTGCGCCTATGCCGACAGCGAAGAATGAATTAAACCCCACCGGAGCTCCTTGACTTCTGCGTTACAGCTCGTTGCGCCATTCCTGGTCTTCGCAGTCAAACAACCTGCTGGTTTCTTCCGGACCCCAACTACCCGCAGGGTAAGTATGGATGAAGTCGCGATCTTGCTGCCACTGCTTGAGGATAGGATCTACCACGCGCCATGCCCACTCCACTTCGTCGAAGCGGATGAATAGCGTTTTGTCGCCTTGGATAACGTCAAGGATCAAGGCTTCATATGCTTCCATCGGCACGTCACCGTTATTGCGGTAAGGCGCATTGAGTGAAACGGTACGTGTGTTCATACCTAGGCCCGGCGCCTTGATTTGCAATTCCATGTGCATGGACTCACTGGGTTGTAACGACAGCAATATCCAGTTGGGCTCGAGTTTGTCCACCGGCGTATCCTGGAACAGATGCTGGGGCGGATGACGCATACGTATGGCAATAGTAGACTGTGTCTTGGCCAGGCGCTTACCGGTACGCAGGTAAAACGGTACACCGCGCCAACGCCAGTTATCTATGTAGAACTTGGCAGCGACGAAAGTTTCGGTGGCGGTGTTCTTTTCCACACCTTCTTCATCCTGATAGCCAGGCACTGCCTGACCCTTGATGGCACCGGCGGCATATTGCGCACGGAAGGCATATGCACCGACCGCGTTCTTGGGGATCTGACGCATCGATTTCAGCACTTTCACCTTCTCATCGCGCACGGCATCTGCTTCCAGCGAAGGTGGCGGCTCCATGGCCACGACGGTGAGTAACTGCATCAGGTGGTTTTGCAACATATCGCGCATGGCACCGGCTTTGTCGTAATAATCAGCACGTGTGCCTATGCCCAGATCTTCTGCAACTGTGATCTGTACGTGGTTAACAAAGTTACGATTCCACAGCGGTTCTATCATGGTATTGGCAAAACGGAACACCAGCAGGTTCTGCACCGTTTCCTTGCCCAGATAATGGTCAATGCGGTAAATCTGTTCTTCGTCGAAATGCTTGTGCAGCGAACGATTGAGCTGTTGCGCAGTTTCCAGATCGGTACCGAACGGCTTTTCCACAACGATGCGATGCAGGCCGCGCGGCTCGGAGAAACCATGCTCATCCAGATAATTGATCACCGTGTTGAAATCGCCAGGAATGATGGATAGATAGAACACGATGGGACTGCCCGCCGCTTTTGAGGACTTGGTCAGTTCAGTACGCAACTCCTGATACAGTTCCGGCTGACGCAAATCGCCGAACATATAACTGAATCGTTTTGCAAAACGTTGCGCGATCTTATTATCCAGCTTGTCGCCGAATTTATCAGTCAACACTTTGCTCAGATGCTCCAACCAGCTTTCCGGAGTGTGCGACTGACGCCCAAGTGCCAGTATCTCCATACTGTCGGGAATACGACCGGCTGCTTCCAGGTTATATAAGGAAGGGAGTAATTTGATCGTGGCAAGGTTGCCGGTAGCACCGAAAATCACAAAAGTATGCGGTGCTGCCCCTAATATACTATTCGCCATGGATCAACCCTCTGCCTTCACGTCATGTCCGCCGAAGCCCTTGCGCATCATCGCCAGCATCTTGTTGCCGAAGTCGCCTTCGCCCTGGCTGGCGAAACGTGACATCAAGGCCAGCGTCATCGCAGGGGTAGGAACTCCCTGCTCTACAGATTCCAGCACCGTCCAGCGGCCTTCGCCGGAGTCAGTCACGTAAGGTTGTATGGTTTCCAGATTCTGATCCTTGACCAGGAACTCGGCGGTCAGATCCAGCAACCAACTACGCACCACGCTGCCGTGACGCCACATTTCGGCGATCGCTGCGATGTCCAGATTAAAGTCAGTTTTGCCTTTGAGCAGCGCAAAACCCTCGGCATAAGCCTGCATCATGCCGTATTCGATACCGTTGTGTACCATCTTGGTGAAGTGTCCGGAACCCACCGGGCCGCAATGCAACCAGCCGCTATCTGCAGTAGGAGCCAGCACTTTAAGAATGTGCTCCACGCGACTGATGGCTGCTTTTTCGCCACCGACCATCAGCGCATAACCGTTCTTCAGACCCCAGATACCGCCGGATGTACCGGAATCAACGTAATCGATGCCTGCCTCTTTCATAAACGCGGCGCGGCGCTGGGAGTCTTTATAATAGGAGTTGCCGCCTTCAATGACCACATCACCCTTGGATAACATGCCTTTCAGCTTTACCAGTGTGTCTTCGGTTGGTGCGCCTGCTGGCAACATCAACCACACGATGCGTGGTGCTTCGAGTTTTGCTACGACTTCTTCCAGAGAGAACGCGGCAATGATGCCGGCATTATCGGCCAGACTTTTCGTCACTTCCGGCTCACGATTGAAGCCGACTACGTCCACGCCACCTCGTTGCAGCCGGCGCGCCATATTGCCGCCCATTTTGCCCAGTCCTACCATGCCCATTTTCATCATTAATCTCCTAAGATTATGTTTGCCTTGCGCCGCCAGCTTGGCAGCAGGTATTATCAAAACCCCATATTATACAGAACAACCAGGCAATTCTCTGTGAAAGTATTGTTTACCACTTCCGAAGCCTACCCACTCATCAAAACCGGTGGTTTGGCCGATGTTTCTGGCTCTCTACCTGCCGCCTTACGCAAGCTCAAAGCCGATGTACGCATTTTAATACCCGGCTATCCTCAGGTATTAAATAACGTAAAGAATCTCGTGCCGCTCACCGTGCTGCACTTTATCCCGCAAGTGGGTACAGTAACCCTGATGCAAGGTGAAATGCCGGATTGCGACACACCGGTATACGTGATCAAACATCCCCCGCTGTATGAACGTGATGGCGGCCCGTATCTGGATGCCGCGGGTCAGAACTGGGTCGATAATCCGCTGCGCTTCGGAGTACTGTCTCACGTCGCAGCGGTATTGAGTTCCGGGTTCAGCCCGCTGACCTGGAAACCTGATGTCGTTCACTGCAACGATTGGCAGAGTGGCTTGACCCCGGCTATCCTGAACTTCTTTAGCACAGACCATGCCAAAACCGTGTTCAGTATCCACAATCTGGCTTACCAGGGAAATTTTGCTGATATCTGGGTCGGGTTGCTGGGATTGCCACCACAAAGCTTTCAACCAGCAGGCGTGGAATTTTACGGGGATCTGTCATTCCTGAAAGCGGGCATCGTGTACGCAGACAGCATCATCACCGTTAGCCCGAACTATGCCCGCGAGATTCAAACACCAGCTTACGCCTACGGCATGGATGGCCTGTTACGTGCGCAAAGCGCCAAGTTGCACGGCATCCTCAACGGCATTGACGATCAGCACTGGAATCCTCAACTCGACTCGCATTTGACCCATCCATATGACCATGCTCATCTCGCGGGGAAGTCAGCCAATAAAAAGGCATTGCAGAAACAGCTCAGTCTGGATATGGATGCCGAGGCACCTTTGCTGGCTGTGGTAAGTCGTATGGCACACCAGAAAGGACTGGATATTGTGCTTGATGCAGCCAGTGCGCTGTTACAGGATGGCGCACAGCTGGTGATACTTGGAAGCGGCGAACCTGCCATGGAACGTGACTTCACACAATTCGCCACAGATCATCCTGGCCGCGTCGGCGTGGTGGTTGGTTATAACGAAGCACTTTCACATCAGATCATGGCTGGAGCAGATATCTTTCTCATGCCATCACGTTTTGAGCCTTGCGGTTTGAACCAGATGTATGGCCTGGCGTACGGTACACCGCCGGTTGTACGCCGCACCGGGGGCTTGGCCGATTCTGTTAGCGATACCGACGTCAGCACTGATAAGGGAGTCTCTGCACTAAAAAAGGGCATTTCTACCGGATTTGTATTTGACTTGGCGACTACGAACGACTTTTTAGCATGTGTTCGTCGTGCCATGACGCTGTTCCGGGATAAACAGGCATGGCACCAATTGCAGCAGAACGGCATGAAACAAGAGCTTAGCTGGACTCACAGCGCCAAACAGTACATGGCTGTTTATCGGAAACTGATCAAGCAATAGAACAGCCTATGAAAAAAATCATGAGAGGAAGAGAAAGTTGGCATTCATATTGCTTAAGTAATACCAAGCTTTCTCCAAGGCTTGTTTCTCCTCCCCTCAAGGCGCTTTATGCGCCTTCTTTTTTTACCCTATAACCAGGCCATCAAGCCCGTCTCATGCGGGTGTGTGAGCATTTCATGGTAGGGATAGGCACGTACCTGATATCCCAGTTTGCCGCATAGCTCTGGCTCCACGTCCAGTACAAACAGATGCTGATCGCCCTGCTTGCCCTGACACGTGAACTTGAAGGGCATGCTCGAGTGATGCTGGTCTTTTTTCAAAGCGCGCGTCATCAACATTTCAACAGTTACATCCTCCGGCTGCAATTCGTTCAGGTTGACCGCCACCTCGATACGCAACCCTTCGCCGAACTTGATGCTCTTGGGGGGGGTATCCACGCGATGCAAAGATACTCCCGACCATTGTTTGGCGACTCGCGCTTTCCACTGCGCCAGATCACGCGCCATGCCGTAATCCTTTTGCGCGAACAGTTTGGCTTGTTTGCTGGCAGGGAGATAGAATTTGTTCACATACTCCCCTACCTGCCGCGATGCATTGAAGCGGGGGATGATGGTCGCCATGGAACGCTTGGACATCTTCACCCAGTCTGCGGAATAGCCGGATTTCCCTTTGTCGTAATACATGGGCAGAACCTGGTCTTGCAGCAGTTCATACAGGGTGCGGCTGTCTTCGTAGGCCTTCTTGCCTTCATCGAAATGGTCGGGCGCAGGCTTGATCGCCCAGCCGTTGGTGCCATCGTAGCCTTCACCCCACCAGCCGTCAGTGACCGACAGGTTCAGCGAACCGTTGATACCTGCTTTCATGCCCGAGGTACCGGAGGCTTCCATAGGATACACAGGGGTGTTCAGCCATACATCCACACCGGCCACCAGATTGCGCGACAACGCCAGATCATAGCCTTCCACCAGCAACACTTGGCCTTCAAACTCTGGCAAATTGGCGACCTCATGTACGCGGCGTATCAGATCATGTCCCGGTTTGTCGGCCGGATGCGCCTTGCCGGCAAATACGAATATCACAGGCCGCTCTTTATCACTGACGATCTCCCGCAACCATTCCAGGTTATTGAATAGCAGATTGGCACGTTTATAGGTGGCAAAGCGTCGTGCAAAACCTACGGTAAGCACACCAGGATCATCCGCATTGCAATATTTCAGCAATCTATCAAGGTGAGCGCCACCGCCGTGGTTACGCAGATGCTGCGCAGACAGTCGGCTCGTCAGATCCTGCAGCATGCGCGATTTCAAGGTCTGGCGGACACTCCAGAAGCGCTGATCGGGAATATCTTCGATCTGCTTCCAGAAATCCGGATCACGGAAATGATTACGCCATTCACCGCCGAAATGTCCATCGAACAGGTTCAACCATTCCTGCGACAGAAAGGTAGGCACATGTACGCCGTTGGTGACGTAATCCATAGGGTTATCAGCCGGCTTGATCTGCGGCCACAGTTTTTGGCATATGTCCGAAGACACATCACCGTGGATACGCGATACACCATTCTGATAGCGTGAGCCGCGTACTGCCAGCGAGGTCATGTTGAATTCCTGGTGCTGGTCGGGATCGCGCCCCAGATCGAAGAATTGCTCAGCGCTGATCCCCAGTTGCGACCAGAACTGACTGAAATATTCCATAATCATACTATGGGCGAAATGGTCGTGCCCGGCGGGAACTGGCGTGTGTGTGGTAAACACGGTATTGACCGCCACCGCCTCCAGCGCACTGGCAAAATCCAGCCCGCTACCCACCAGGCTAAGTATGCGTTCCAGGATCAGGAATGCAGCATGGCCTTCGTTGATGTGCCAAACAGTTGGCTGCAGCCCCAACTCTGCCAGCGCTCTGGCGCCTCCTATGCCCAGCACGATCTCCTGCTGGATACGCATATGTTTGTCGCCGCCGTAAAGTTGATAGGTGATGTTACGGTCAGCATCGGAATTGCTTTCCAGATCGCTATCGAGCAAATACAGCGTGATATGACCGACTTTTGCCTGCCATACCTTGACATCTATGCTACGCCCCGGCATTTCCACGGAAACGAATGCTTCACTACCATCCTTACGTAATGCAGGTGATACCGGTAGATCACCAAAATCGGCGGCATGGTAATTCACCAGTTGGTGCCCATCGCCATCGATCAGTTGCGTGAAGTACCCTTGCCGGTACAAAAAGCCCACTGCAACGAACGGCAGGTTCAGATCACTGGCGGCTTTGCAATGGTCTCCCGCCAGAATACCCAAACCGCCGGAATAGATAGGGAAACTCTCATGCAAACCAAATTCGGCACAAAAATAGGCGATCAGGTCGTTACTTTTGAATTTCTCATGCTCTTCGGTCTTGGGCGGATCGTTGAGGTAGCTATCAAAAGAAGCCAGGACACGGTTATAGTTAGCCAGAAACGCCTGGTTTTTCGCCGCTTCTTCGAGCTTACCCTCGTCTACGCGACGCAAAAAAACTTTTGGATTGTGCCCGCTCAATTCCCATAGCTTGGGATGCAGGCGATAAAAGATGCTTCGAGTCGCTCTATCCCAGCTATACCAGAGATTATCGGCTAACTCCGACAGGCGCGCGATTTTGCGCGGGATTTTTGGAACCACCTCGATGGCGTACTGGGTGCCGCTTTTCATAAACAACTCCGTGATTCAATTTAAGATTCAGATTTAAATTCGTATTCATTATCGAAACTATTCGAGACGCAGAAAATGCTCGCGGTAATACTTCAATTCTTCGATGGACTCGAGAATATCCGCCAGCGCCGTATGGCTACCTGCTTTTTTGAATCCGTTATACAGCTTGGGACGCCAGCGCTTTGCCAATTCCTTGAATACACTAACATCCAGATTCCGGTAATGGAAATACTCTTCCATCTTGGGCATGTGCTGCGCCAGAAAACGCCGGTCCTGGCAGATGGAATTGCCGCTCATCGGCGATTTGCCTTTGGGTACATATTTTTTGAAGAACGCGATCATTTCCGCCTCGGCTGCCGCCGCATCCATGGTAGAAGCGCGCACTTTATCAATCAGGCCGGATTTGCCATGGGTTTTCTGATTCCATGCATCCATTCTGTCCAATACTTCGTCCGGTTGATGCACGACTAGAACCGGCGACTCAGCCAGGATGTTCAATTGGGCGTCAGTGATGACAGCCGCGGCCTCGATGATGAAATCCGTTTCCGGGACCAAACCGGTCATCTCTAGGTCTATCCATATCAGATTGTCTTTATCCTGTGCCATAATGAACCTCGAACGATTTAGTTGTTCCAATAAAGCACTCGATTTTAAACTAATTCATCAACACTGATTTCACCAATGACCACATTTACCACTTTATTTCTTGCACTCGTTTTCATCACTGTCGCCACTCAGCAATGGCTGGGACGCAGACAGATCGCACACGTCACTGCGCATCGCAATAGCGTACCTGCTGCATTCAGCACCAACATCAGTCTGGAGTCGCACCAAAAAGCGGCAGACTACAGTGTTGCCAAATCGCGCCTGAATCTGGTCGAAAACCTGGCAACGACCTTGCTATTACTTGTACTGACGCTGGGCGGTGGCTTGCAATGGGTGGATCAGGGCATGACAGCACTGCTACCTCAACACGAAATGTTCCGGGGGGTGCTGGTGATTCTTGCCATACTGTTAATCAGCAGTGTGGTCGAGCTGCCTTTTGACTATTACCGCAGTTTTGTCATCGATGCCAAATTCGGCTTCAACAAGATGACCCCTGCTATCTTCTGCAAGGATGTGGTCAAGCATGCACTGGTTGGCCTGGCAATGGGGTTACCGCTACTGTTCGCCGCATTGTGGCTGATGCACAGTGCTGGCAGCTATTGGTGGCTATGGCTATGGTGCGTATGGTCGGTGTTCAATCTGTTGATGCTGGCGGTCTATCCGACGTTCATCGCGCCCTTGTTCAACAAATTCTCACCGATGACGGACGCTGCCCTAAAAACGCGTATTGAAGCACTATTGTTCAAATGCGGTTTCAAGTCGCAAGGTTTGTTCGTGATGGATGGCTCGCTGCGCAGCAGCCATGGCAATGCATATTTCACCGGCTTCGGTGCCAACAAGCGCGTGGTTTTCTTTGATACCTTGCTGGAACGTCTGGGCGCCGACGAGATCGAGGCAGTGCTGGCACATGAATTAGGCCATTTCAAACGTCATCATGTGATTAAACGTATCGCCATGATGTTCGCAGTCAGCTTTGTCGGTCTGGCCTTGCTGGGCTGGCTGAAACAGGCTGATTGGTTCTATACCGGCCTGGGAGTGACTACACCGAGCGATCACGCAGCGTTGATTCTGTTTCTGCTGGTTGCGCCGTTACTGACATTTATATTGCGCCCCTTATTCGCGGCCTATTCCCGCAGCAATGAATTCGAAGCTGACGAATATGCTGCCCAATACAGCAGTGCCAAACATCTGATAGACGCGCTGGTCAAACTGTATCGCGATAATGCTTCGACTCTTACGCCGGATCCTTTGCACTCTGCATTCTACGACTCCCATCCGCCTGCCAGTCAGCGCGTAGCAAGGTTGCAAACGTTATGAGGAAGGTGCAATGAAACTTGGCTTTCTGATCCTGCTTCTTGCCGCTAGCCTGGCACATGCCGACCCCTTCTCCACAGCAGATATCAACGCCGGCAAAAAGTTGGTGGATACCAATTGTATCGCCTGCCATGCGTCCTCTTTTGGCGGCGATGGCTCCGGCATTTACACGCGCGAAGATCATATCGTCAAAACCCCCAAAGGGCTGATACAGCAAATACGCAACTGCAACACCAATCTTGGCCTGCAATGGTTCGATACCGACGAGATCAATGTCGCGGCCTACCTCAACAAAAACTACTACCATTTGCAGTAATTGGCTCTGACGTCTACCCAAGGTTTAGTCATTGCTGCCCACGGCAAACGTTACGACGTAGAACTGCCGGACGGCAGCGTCATCAGCTGTGTCACCCGTGGTAAAAAAAGCGAGCTGGCGTGCGGCGACCAGGTTAGGATCAAGCATACCGGACCGAACGAGGCGGTTATCGAAGACTTTCTGCCGCGCACCAGTCTGCTCTATCGCAGTAACGAATATCGTAAAAAACTGCTGGCAGCCAACGTCACGCAGATCATCATCGTGCTGGCGGCAAAACCTTCCTACTACCCGGAACTACTGGACCGTTGCCTGATCGCAGCGGAAAGCGAAAACATCCGCCCGTTGATACTGCTCAATAAAGCAGATCTGCCGGAAAGTGCAGAATGCCTGAAAAAATTGATACCCTACCAGCAACTGGGCTATCACCTGCTCACGCTTTCCGCACAACAGGATGTCGCACCGCTGTTGCCCTGGTTGCAAGATCAAACCAGCGTGCTGGTCGGGCAATCCGGCATGGGCAAATCAACGTTGGTCAACGCACTGCTTCCCCAGGCGCTCGCGCGCACCCGCGAAATATCCTCGGCACTGGATAGTGGCAAACATACCACTACCGCAACGCGGCTTTACCATCTGAACCAGAATAGCCATCTAATTGATTCGCCCGGATTGCAGGAATTCGGTCTTGCGCATCTGAGTGCGCATCAGATCGAGCATTCCTTTGTTGAATTTCGCCCCTATATCGGTAAATGCCGGTTTAACGACTGCCACCATCTCAGCGAACCGGACTGTGCATTACGGGCGGCAGTTGCATGTAACGCCGTTTTAGAGAGCCGTTTACAGTGCTACCATAAGGTTGTCGCACAACCTGCCTGAACTCCTGACTTGGCAGGCTGTTATAATCCGCCCATGCAAATCACCACCCGCCTAGAATTCGATGCCGGTCATCGTATCCCCAGTCATAAAAGCCAGTGCCGTAACCTGCATGGCCATCGTTACGCTATCGAGATCACGCTCTCCGGCGACATCATCGACAAAGAAGGCATCTCCGAGCAGGGCATGGTGATGGATTTTTCCGATGTCAAAGCCATCGCGCGTCGCGAAGTGGTGGATAAATGGGATCATGCTTTTTTGGTATATCGCGGCGACACGACCGTGCTGGATTTCCTCAACACCCTGCCCGGTCACAAAACAGTGGTGATGAACGAAGTACCGACTGCAGAGAATATGGCAGCGGAAGCATTTCATATCCTGGAAAGCTGTTATCGCGACACCTACGGCAACCATTTAAAACTGGAACGGGTAAGACTTTATGAAACGCCTAATAGCTGGGTGGATGCTCTATTTAATGGGGGCTGAGGAATGAGCGACCAATTAACCGAACAACTGAATAAAGAATTAGAAAAAGAGAGACTAGACAAACTTCTTGAGTTGGAAATCAAATTCATGACTGCAACTTATGATAAGAGCTCAGCTTATGCGAATCTCATTATTATTTCTGGTTATGCATCTTTTTTTGGGCTATGGTCGATAACAAGTAAATTTATTACTCGTAGTCAGTCTCTATGGGTTTGCATATTGATACTCATCTCTGCAATAGTATTTGTTTTCTTTGAAATAATTAAAATGGCCATGGTAGCAAATGGACTTACTCAAAAATACCGTGTGCTTGTAAAACAAGCTATGGGGAAATCGCCTCATCAAATATTAGTTGATTACCAAGAGTTTCAAAAAAACGCAGACCTCTCGGTACTAAAGTTCTTAACTCTTTGGCGCATTTGCTTAGTAATAGCAGTAAGTACCGGCTTGCTTTCCATAGGTATACTAATGTATTCGCTCATTCGAGCACTATGCTTCTCCACCCCTTAAAACTTTAACGCCTTAATCATCTTTAAACCGCCGCAATAACAGGCCTGGGAGCATTATGAACGATAAAATTCGCCAATTACTCGATCAAATAAGCACCCTTGAAGGCGAGTTGAAGACTGCATTGCACGAGCAGCAGATACCCATGTTCTTCGAGATCAAAGGCAAACGTATTGAGTTCGAACACACAGTTCGGCAGACCCATCGCAAGCTCAAACGTGGTTTTTATCGCTGGTTGATCACCGACAGACCGCAAAATCTTCTTACCGGGCCTATCATCTATAGTATGTTCATCCCGATGATGGTGCTTGATATTTTCGTCAGCTTCTATCAGGCCACCTGCTTTCCCATCTACGGCATTCCCAAGGTTCGACGTACCGACTATATCGTGCTGGACAGACAACATCTGGACTATCTCAATTTCATCGAAAAATTTCACTGTACTTATTGCGGTTATGGCAATGGACTGGTTGCTTATGTGACAGAGATCGTGGCGCGTACCGAACAGTATTTCTGTCCCATCAAACATGCATACAAAATGCTGGGAACTCATTCACGCTATGCGCATTTTCTGGAATATGGTGATGCCGAAGATTACCAGGCAAAACTTGAGGAATTTCGCAAACAACTGGGCAGAGAAGTATAGAAGCGCAACTGCGCAAACGATCAAACAGCCAACGTCACAACTTCTTCTAGCACCAGCGGCAAAACCTCCTGCCATTCCGGTAGCTGCAATCTGAACGCGCGGCGCAACTTCGAGTTATTCAATACCGAATTTGCGGGGCGTTTAGCGGGTAACGGATATTGCTCGGTGCTGATCGCCGTCACTTCCATTGGCGTAGCGAGCAGTGGCGGCCACTTTTCCGGGTTTTGCGTAGCGCAAACTGCCCGGTACTCGCGCAATATGCTCTGCGCAAAACCATGCCAGCTGGTCTCACCACCGTTAGTGAGATGGTAAATACCGGATAATTCTTGCAATGGTGCCTGATGACTGGCGACAGGACACCACTGAGTGATTGCCATGGCGGTAGCTTCAGCGATCATGCGGCTCCAGGTAGGCGCGCCTATTTGATCTGCCACGATACGTAAATTGTCGCGCTCCCTTGCTAAACGTAGAATCGTCAACAAAAAATTCTTGCCGCGTGCCCCGTAGACCCAACTGGTGCGAAAGATCAGATGAGGTGTACCTACTGCCTGTATCGCCTGCTCTCCAGCCAATTTGGACGCCCCATAAGCACTGGTCGGGTTGGGGGCGTCTGATTCAAGGTAGGCATCAGGCTTGCTGCCATCGAATACATAATCCGTCGAATAATGCACCAAACCGGCACCAAGACGCTGGGCTTCTTCTGCTAACACTCCAGGAGCGATGCCATTCACGGTCATTGCCAGATCAAGCTCCGTCTCGGCTTTATCCACTGCAGTATAGGCGGCGGCGTTGACGATCAATTGCGGATCGATATCCCTCACCGTACGCCGGATAGCATCAACATCCAGCAAATTCAATTGCTGGCTGGAAAGTGCAACGACCTGGCCTAGCGGAGCCAGGGTGCGGCGCAACTCGAAACCGACCTGTCCCGTCGCGCCGGTGAGCAATATTTTTCTCATGTAAATAACTCCGCATCTTTAAACACCACACCATGCTGGTCTTTTTCCGACAATAGCGGTGACGCTTCCAGCGGCCATTGAATAGCTATGTTTGGATCATCCCAACGTATGCAGCGCTCGTACTGAGGCGCATAAAAATCAGTGGTCTTGTAGAGGAACTCGGCAAATTCGGACAGCACCAGAAAGCCGTGCGCAAATCCTTCCGGTATCCACATCATATGCTTGTTGTCGGCAGATAAGTTGGCACCGAACCACTGGCCGAAAGTTGGCGACGACCTGCGTATATCGACCGCCACATCGAACACCTCGCCTGCCGTCACCCGCACCAGTTTGCCTTGCGCTTGCTGAATCTGATAATGCAGGCCGCGTAATACGCCACGTGCTGAACGCGAATGATTGTCTTGCACAAAATTCGGGCGCAACCCGGTGGCCGCATGAAAAGCGTTTTCGTTATAGCTTTCAAAGAAAAAACCGCGTGCATCGCCAAACACCTTGGGTTCCAGCATGAGCAAGTCGGGAATACTGGTGGGTACAACCTGCATCAGAACACCTTCTCATGCAGCATGCGCAGTAAATATTGCCCGTAACCGTTGCTCTTATATTGGTGAGCGATCGTTTCGACCTGTTGTGCGCTGATGTAACCCGACCGATAAGCGATCTCTTCCGGGCAAGCGACTTTCAGCCCTTGTCTTTTCTCTATGGTTTCGATGAATAATGAAGCTTGCAATAGCGATTCATGGGTTCCTGTATCGAGCCAGGCTTGGCCACGCCCCATCACCTCCACGTTGAGTTCATCTTGTGCCAGATATTGCTTATTGATATCGGTGATTTCCAACTCGCCTCGCGCAGAAGGTTTAAGCCTGGCAGCAATGTCACATACCTGTTTGTCGTAAAAGTAGAGACCGGTGACGGCATAACGTGATTTCGGCTGTTTGGGTTTTTCTTCCAGACTCACCGCACGTCCCGCATCATCGAATTCCACAACGCCATAGCGTTCCGGATCGGTGACCGGATAAGCGAACACAGTTGCGCCTGTTTCCTGTTTCGAGGTCGCTTTCAAGTCAATTGCCAGTTCGTGCCCGTAATAAATGTTATCCCCAAGTATCAGTACACTGGGGTTATTGGCGACAAAATCGCGACCGATTATGAAAGCCTGTGCCAAGCCATCCGGTGCAGGCTGGACGGCATAACTCAGATTAAGTCCCCATTGACTGCCATCGCCCAGTAATTGCGAAAATCGAGGCGTATCTTCCGGCGTGGAGATCAGCAAAATATCGCGTATCCCTGCCAGCATCAGTGTGGACAGCGGGTAATAAACCATAGGCTTGTCGTAAACGGGCAGCAGTTGTTTTGAGACTACTTGCGTCACAGGGTACAACCGTGTTCCTGAGCCACCCGCCAGAATAATGCCTTTTCTCATGCTGCTCTTTCAGTATAGTTTTTGTCTGTGTAGTGTTTTTCTAGCCAGTCGCGATATTCACCACTCGCCACTTGCGCCACCCATTGTTGATGCTGCAGATACCAGGTCACGGTTTTGCGGATACCTGTTTCAAAAGTTTCTGCCGGTTTCCAGCCAAGTTCGTTCAGTATCTTCTGGGCATTGATGGCATAACGCCTGTCATGCCCTGGCCTGTCTGTAACGAAAGTGATCTGCTCGCGATAACTGCCCTGCTTCTTGGGTTGCAGTTCATCCAGAATATCGCATAAAGCATGTACTACCTGCAGGTTGGTTTTTTCATTATTACCCCCCACATTATAGGTCTCTCCTGCCCGCCCTGCATTTAGCACGGTACGGATGGCACTACAGTGATCCCCCACGAACAGCCAGTCGCGAACATTGCTACCATCGCCATAGATAGGCAGCGGTTTACCGGCCAGGCAGTTCATCAATACCAGGGGAATGAGTTTTTCCGGGAACTGGTAGGCACCATAGTTATTGGAACAGTTGGTGGTCAGCACCGGCAAGCCATAGGTATGGTGATAAGCGCGCACCATATGGTCGGACGCCGCTTTGGAGGCGGAGTATGGGCTATTCGGGGCGTATGCGGTAGATTCAGTGAAAGCGGAGTCACTGCTGCCAAGAGAACCATACACTTCATCCGTGGATACATGCAAAAAACGGAAATCCTCCTTTGCAGTGGCATTCAGCCCGTTCCAGTAAGACCGCACCTCTTCCAGCAAATGAAAAGTCCCCACGACATTGGTCTGGATAAAATCTTCTGGGCCGTGAATGGAACGGTCAACATGGCTCTCAGCTGCGAAATTGAGGATGGCGCGGGGTTGATGTTCCGTCAGCAGACGTTTCAGCAGCGTCCGGTCTCCAATATCACCATGTACGAATATATGTCGCGCATCGGTTTCCAATGAAGCCAGGCTCGCAAGATTTCCGGCATAAGTAAGTTTGTCGAGATTGACGATAGCTTCATCGCTCTGCGCAATCCAGTCCAATATAAAATTGGCACCGATGAAGCCGGCGCCACCGGTCACCAGGATCATGGGCTTATCCCCATAAAGCGTTACTCAAGCTTTTAACATATTCCGCATGCGCCGCATTCTCATCCTCACTGGCAGCTTGCACGATCAATGTCTGTTGCCGATTGAACGTCGCTGTCTGTGCCATTTCCGCGGGGGTTCCCACTTCCATCATCAGGCTTTCCTGACCCCGCGTCATCGCCATATAGACATCTGCAAGCAATTCCGCGTCCAGCAAGGCCCCGTGTAAAGTACGGCTGGAATTATCAACACCGTAACGCTTGCATAGCGCGTCCAGATTGTTACGCTGACCTGGATGCAATTCCTTGGCCATTTTCAGCGTGTCTATGACACCGCCACTAACACTTTCGACCTTGCCCATCTCGATCAGCCCCAACTCGTTATTGAGAAAACCAAGATCGAATGGCGCATTGTGGATGACCAGACCGGCATCACGGATAAAATCCAGAAACTCAGCCGCCATGTCTGCAAAAAGCGGCTTATCCTGCAACGATTCAAGGCTGATGCCGTGAACTTGCTGGGCGCCGATGTCGATCTCGCGTTCAGGGTTGAAATAAGCGTGGAAGCGATTACCGGTCAAGCGCCGATTGACCACTTCCACCGCCGCTAATTCGATGATGCGATGTCCTTGTGCCGGATCAAGGCCGGTGGTTTCAGTATCCAGAAAAACCTGCCTGCTCACGTTAAGCCTTTCAATACCATTTCAACTCCCTTGTTTGCCAGCGCATCGGCACGTTCATTGCCTGCATGCCCGTCATGCCCCCTGACCCATACCCATTCGACCTGATGACGGCTGGAAACTGCATCCAGCTGTTGCCACAGATCTGCATTTTTAACAGCTTGCTTATTGCTGGTTTTCCAGCCCTTCTGTTTCCAGCCGTGTATCCATTCGCTGATGCCTTTTTGCACATATTGCGAATCCGTCACTACGCGTACCTGAGATGGATTTTTTAATTGTTCCAGCGCACGTATCACAGCGGTCAACTCCATACGGTTATTGGTCGTGTCGCGCTCACCGCCGAATAATTCCTTTTCGTGTTTATCGCTACGCAGCCAGGCTCCCCATCCGCCGACCCCCGGATTACCTTTGCATGCGCCGTCAGCGTGGATTTCAATTATCTCATTCATAGCATCGGGTCATTGCTGAGGTTCGTTTGAGTTTTCTGTCGCCAATTTCTGGCATTCTGTTTTCTGCGTCGGCTTAGGCACCAGCAGACGTGCCATGCTGCTGGCATTCCACTGCGGGCGTATCAGACGTACTCCTGTCACGCGTTTTTTAGCGACCAGAAAATACACCCCACCCATCATCGGCCACCAGCGGTCACCCGCTTTATTCATCCAATTCAGCCTGTGTAACCATTTTTCACGCTTCATCGGTGGCGCATATCCGGACATGCGACCACCGACGACTTCCAGTGCCAACAATGCCAGCCAGTCCTTCAAACGCTTCAGCGAGATGAAGCGTCCATGCCAGGGATAGTGTTGTTTTTCTCCGCACAATCGGCGCAAACCCCATAGGCTATAGGGATTAAAGCCGCTAATGATAAGATGTCCTTCCGGTACCAGTACACGTTCGGCTTCCCGCAAAAGCTGGTGCGGATTACCCGAGAATTCAAGCAGGTGCGGCAAAAGAAGTAGATCGATGCTGTTACTGGCAAAAGGCAGTTGTTCAAAATCACATTGCAGCGTAACACCAACACCTTGCCCGGCTTTGCAGTGGAAAGGTATGCGCGAATCTTTTAACAGATCAGCCTCTGTCAACCCCAGCTGTACTGCGTTGAAGCCGAAAATGTCACTCACCGCGGAATCGAACGTCGCCTGTTCCTGGCTTTGCAGATATTGTCCCAATGGCGTGGCAAGCCAGTCAGATTGGCTTATGATGCTGGTCATGACCATAGTCCCTATCCCTGCCTTCCGCGACAATTATATATGGATGCTGGTGCATGGCCGCAACGCAGCCGTAGTAGACCCGGGCGATGCCGTGCCGGTGCTCGCCTATCTGCAACAACATGATTTATCTTTACGCGCCATTCTGGCGACCCATCATCACAACGACCATATCGGCGGCATCAATGCGTTGCTGCAACATTCCAGCGTGCCTGTCTATGCACCAAAACCTGCACCACACAATCCGGTTTTCGACTTTGCTTACAGCGCAGTAAAAGACCATGACGAGATCTCCCTGCCCACTCTGGAAACCACGCTACGCGTGCTCGACGTGCCAGGCCACACCGCCGTTCATGTGGCGTATTATGGCGGAAATTCAATATTCTGTGGCGACACTTTATTCGGCTGTGGATGCGGCCGTATATTCGACGGCAGTTGCGAACAACTTTATCATTCGCTGCAAAAACTGGCGCAACTCCCGGATCACACGCAAGTCTACTGCGGCCACGAATACACGCTGGATAATATTCGCTTTGCCCTGAGCGTAGACCCACATAACCAGGCTCTGCTTGAACGACAAACGACTTGCCAGGAACTCATCGCGCAACATCAGCCTACGCTGCCATCAGCCATGGGGCTGGAAAAAGAAACTAATCCATTTTTACGTTGCCATACGCCTGCGTTGCGATCAGCCACGCATATGGATCAGGATGTTGCAGTTTTCTGTGCACTAAGAGAAATGAAAAATCATTTCTAATCATGATGTTAAATAATAAAACCGGCTGACTCTCAAACTTGACTGAATGCATGCACTTGAGTACCATTCAAGCACTTCGATTTGCGAACTCATAATGCCAATAAAAGCTCCGATTCACCTGATGTTTGCGCTGGTTTTGTTTTGCGGCACGGCGCATGCAGACGCCATTGCAGACCAGGGTGAAGCGGTCGTTCCATTCAGTACTGTTCAGGATATCCCGCAAGATACCGGGCCGGATACAGCTCAAGAACAGCTTCAAACCAATAATGTAGTGCTGCCCCCCAGCCTGACCATACCGCAAGATGTGGTAACGCCGGATGATCTGCCTCAGGCCGATTCCGACAGCACGCCAGCTGCGCAACAAGCAACGCAAACCAACCAGCCCAACCAGGCCAGTCAGGATGCGCCAGCGCCTGCACCTGAAGTTGCAATAGCCCCTAATGATCTGTGGCAACGTATCCGCAATGGCTACGGCATGGCAAATATGCAATCGCCGTTTACCGCCACACACGAGGCCTGGTACGCCGCACGACCTGAGTATGTACAACGCATGGTATCGCGCAGCCAGCTTTATCTATATCACGTAGTAGAAGAAGTACAGAAGCGCGGTATGCCGACCGAGATCGCCTTGCTGCCTATGGTTGAGAGCGCATTCAATCCGGAAGCCTATTCACGCAGCAAAGCTTCCGGCATCTGGCAATTCATCCCTTCCACAGGCAAGAATTTCGGTCTGAAGCAGGATTGGTGGTCGGATAACCGCCGTGACGTGATGGCAGCTACCGATGCTGCACTCACTTATTTGAATAAACTGCACGGCATGTTCGGCACCTGGGAGCTTGCATTGGCTGCCTATAACGCAGGCGAAGGTACAGTGCAGCATGCGATAGATGTGAATCGCCGGAAAGGGTTGCCCACCGATTACCAGAGCTTGAATCTACCGCAGGAAACCAGAGACTATGTTCCCAAGCTGCAGGCAGTGAAAAACATCATTTCCAACCCGCAGCAATACGGGCTGGATATCAAATCCATCGCCAACCAGCCTTACTTTACCCGAGTGAATCTGCCGAATCGTATGGATGTCAAACTCGCCGCCAAACTGGCAGGCGTTTCTACGTTGGAATTTACTCAGCTCAACCCGGCGCACCGACGTCCGGTATTGGCAGGCAGTAATGGAATTTTGCTGCCTATCGGCAAGGAAGGTACTTTCGAAACCAATCTGGCGAAATACAACCAGCCGCTGGTCACCTGGCAAACTCATTACGCCAAACGTGGCGAACGTTTAAGCAGTATCGCCAAAAAATACGGCATCACCGTGGCGCAATTGCAGGAAGCCAACGATATCTCTGCCAAAAAACGTTTGCAATCCAACCAACCGTTACTGGTACCGGCACCACATGGCGGCGCAAACAGCAAAATGAGTGATCAGGATGTGATCGATGTCGCGTATACCGACGCGAATCTACCTAAAGAGAGCAATGCCACTGACAAAAGATATCTGGTAAAGAAAGGCGATACCACTTTCTCCATTGCCAAGAACTACGGCATCACCGTAAAACAGTTGATGGCGTTGAATCATCTGAAGAACAGCAAGCTGCACCGCGGACAATCTTTGGTCATCAATGATACGACTCCCAATAAAGTCAGCGCGAATAAAGTTGCAGCGAAATCGTCTCCTGCCAAACCAGAAAAAGTGGCTGCCAAAACCGCAAAGACCCGTTATGTCGTCAAACGCGGAGAGACGCTGGCGAGCATCGCTCGCAAATTCAATGTTGCCACCGGCGACTTGCAGCGTTGGAATAAAATCAATCATAGCCGTGTTACAGCGGGGCATGCATTGACCATCTATCGCCCGGATGACGCTTAACACGCGATTCAAATTGATGCGCCAGTGTTTCCTTTTGCTGCTGTTCGCGCTTGCTGCCTGTAGTAAGCCTGCCCCAAGCACACAACTGCAATTGGATAGTGTTTATCCTTCGCAATCGGGCGGCGTCCTGGTAGACGCCATGATCGCCGAGCCTTCCGGCCTGATTCCGATGATCGCTGCAGAATCTGCTTCATCGGCTATTGCCAGTCACATTTTTAACAGCCTGTTGCGATATGACAAAAACCTGGAGCTGGAAGGAGATCTTGCCAAATCATGGGACATCTCCAAAGACCAGAAAACCATCACCTTCCATCTCAAGCCTGATTTGAAATGGGCGGACGGCAAACCATTGACAAGTGCCGATGCCTTGTTCACCTGGCAATTGGTCACTGATGAAAAGACGCGCACTCCTTATGCATCGGATTTCAAGCTGGTAATCAAGGCAGAAGCCCCTGATCCGCTCACATTTCGTGTCAACTACGCTCAACCCTACGCGCCAGCGCTGGATTCCTGGTCTGGCTTGCAGGTCATGCCGGAACACCTGTTAAAAGGGCAGGATATCAATACTACCTCTTTCGCCCGTAAACCCGTCGGCAGCAATTATTACCGACTCGCCGAATGGAAAAATGGCGAGAGCCTCGTGCTTTCTGCCAACCCTCTGGCGACCCAGGGAGTTCCAAAAATTGACAAGTTGGTTACGCGCATCATCCCCGACCCCGCAGCGCAGTTTCTGGAACTGATGGCAGACAATATTGATGTAATGAATCTGGACCCGATCCAATACAGCCGCATCGTTCCTGCCAGAACTGAATTAAAACAGAAGATCGCACTTTATAAAGAGCTGGGTAATGGTTATACCTATCTGGGGTTTAATCTGAAACATGCGCCATTCGATGACAAGCGTGTGCGGCAGGCGATCAATTACGCGATTGATAAACAGGAACTCATAGATGGCGTGCTGCTTGGACTGGGCGAGCCTATCGCTTCTCCTTACAAGCCCGGCACGCGCTGGGTGAATCCGCAACTTAAGCCTTATCCTTACGACCCGGCAAAAGCCCGGCAACTGCTCAAAGAAGCCGGGTTTGTGGATCATGACGCCGATGGCACACTGGTTAAGGACGGCAAACCATTGGCATTCGAGATCCTGCTCAATCAGAATAAGGAGCGCATCACAAGCGCAGTATTGATACAGCGACGCCTGAAAGAGATAGGCATCAAAGTCACGATACGTCAGCTGGAATGGGCAAGCTTCCTGGGGCGGATCAAAAGTAGTGACTTCGACGTTGTGATACTGGGCTGGAGCCTATCGCTGGATCCAGACCAGTTCAGCATCTGGCACTCCTCGCAGAACCATCCGGGGCAGTTCAATTTCATCAATTACAATAACCCCAAAGTAGACAAGCTTCTGGAACAAGGCCGTCTGGAACTCAACCCGGATAAACGCATGAAGATCTACCATGAATTTTCCCGGCTACTGCTGGAAGATAGCCCTATCGTCTACCTGTTCGAAGGTTACGGCCTGCCTGCCATCCACAAACGCATCCGCGGCATAGACAACCCTGCACCGCCTGCCGGTATAGGCTGGAATTCGCAGGACTGGTATATTCCGGAACCATTGCGTCGCAAGGAAATAGCGCCATGATGCAATATGTGCTGAAACGCGTGTTATGGATGGGGCCGCTATTGATCGGTATCAGCCTGATCTCGTTCCTCATCATGCATCTGGCACCCGGCGACATCACCACCACCGAGGCCAGCTTCAACCCGAAAACCAGTCAGGAATCCATACAAAAACTGCGCAAACTGTATCACCTGGACGAACCGGTCATGGTGCAATACGGCTATTGGCTGAAGCGTATGGTCAAATTGGATTTTGGCAATTCCTTTGCCAGTCATCAGCGCCCTGTGTTCTGGCAGACCAAAGATGCGCAAGGTAATGTCACCAAGGGCCTGATTCAGGAAGCCTTGCCCATTACCTTGATCATCAGCTTTATTTCCATGATGCTATCCATCATTATTTCTGTTCCTCTTGGCGTCATAGCAGCTAGAAAACATAAAAAATGGCAAGACAACGCAATCACAATTTTCATTTTTCTGGGTTTTTCGATACCCACTTTTTGGTTATCACTTTTATTGATGTATTGGCTTGGAGTTATTCATCACCTTGTACCGATTTCAGGTATACACAGCATTAATTACGACTCACTAGGTGCTGTGGATCGAATATACGATACAACGAGTCATCTATTTCTCCCCATAGTTATTCCATCGCTTACTGGTTTGGCAGGCTTAACTTTATTTATAAAAAATGGCATGCTGGATGTGCTGCATCAGGATTACATCACCACTGCGCTGGCAAAGGGTTTGGCAGAAAGCACCGTGATCTACAAGCATGCCCTGCGCAATGCTCTGTTGCCTTTAGTCACGATACTTGGGCTCTCTATCCCAGGTTTAATAGGTGGCTCCGTCATTTCGGAAACCTTGTTCGCCATTCCCGGTATGGGCAAATTATTTTACACCGCGGTACTGATGCGCGACTTCCCGGTCATCATGGGTATACTGACCATAGGTTCCGCATTGACGCTGGTAGGCAACCTGCTCGCAGATATCGCTTATGCCTGGGCTGACCCGCGTGTACGCAGAGGGGTGGCAGGATGAAGCGCGTTCTTGCAAATCCTCTTGCCTGCTGGGGCTTGGGCATCACTGTCATCACTTTATTGCTGGCTTTATTCGCGCCTGCGATCGCGCCTTTTGATCCCGATGCCATCGATGTGAAACAGATCCTGCTATCACCCTCCGCCAGTCACTGGATGGGTACAGACGGTCTGGGGCGCGATGTATTTTCGCGCATGCTGTTCGGGGCCAGGATTTCGCTAATGGTGGGGTTTGTCGCAGTGGGGATCGCCACTGTCATCGGCGTGCTGCTGGGGGCCATTTCCGGTTATTACCGGGGCTGGGTGGACATCTTCATCATGCGCCTGGTGGATGTCATGCTTTCCATTCCTACCTTTTTCCTGATTCTGGCAGTGATCGCATTTCTCACTCCTTCCATCTGGAATATCATGATCGTGATCGGCCTGACGTCATGGATGGGCGTAACGCGTCTGGTCAGAGCAGAATTCCTCAGCCTGCGCGAACGTGAGTTCGTGCTGTCGACTAAAGCGCTAGGCGCTGGCGACTTGCGCCTGATTTTCTGGCATTTATTGCCCAATAGCCTCACCCCCATCATCGTTAGTACGGTACTTGGTATCGCCAGCGCAGTGCTGGTAGAATCCGGCCTGTCATTTTTGGGCTTGGGGGTGCAACCGCCTCAGGCATCCTGGGGGAATATTCTCACCGACGGCAAAGAATACATCCAATTCGCATGGTGGCTATCGCTGTTCCCCGGGCTGGCGATATTGTTTACAGTGCTAGGCTATAATCTGCTTGGTGAGGGTCTGCGCGACGCCCTTGATCCACGAACCACAAACTAGGAATTAAATCATGGGATTTTTAACCGGAAAACGCGCCCTTATCGTGGGGCTGCTGAGTAATCGTTCTATCGCCTACGGCATCGGCCAGGCCATGAAGCGCGAAGGCGCGGAAATCGCCTGTACCTATCAGATAGACAAATTCAAAGACAGAGTGACCGGACTTGCTGCAGAGCTGGGCTCGAATATCGTCTTGCCGTGCGACGTCAGCGACGATGCGCAGATAGACGCTTTGTTCTCCGAACTTGGCAAACACTGGGATGGCTTGGACATCATTATCCATTCAGTCGCCTTCGTCCCCAGAGCTGCGCTGGAAGGTGACTATCTGGACAGCATCACCCGTGAGTATTTCCGCATCGCCCATGATGTAAGTTCTTACAGCTTTGCCGCACTGGCCAAAGCCGCACG
>Ga0265327_10000272_pt1 | contig 102100 bp, 94 predicted proteins | sample 41621metaG_FD_202089 | JGI IMG/M metagenome (GOLD analysis project Ga0265327, IMG submission 202089) | Rhizosphere microbial communities from Carex aquatilis grown in University of Washington, Seatle, WA, United States - 4-16-21 metaG | ecosystem: Host-associated > Plants > Roots > Rhizosphere...
AATACACAGACATCAATACCGTAAACGGTGCTAACTACTACCGCATCAAACAAATCGACAACGATGGCACGTACCAGTACTCTAAAGTGGTGAAAGTAAACATCGGCAAACAAATGGCTGCTGCTTCCGTGAATCTCTATCCTAACCCGGCAAAAGACGTACTGAACATCGCTACTACAACCAATGTTACTGTTGCTATCTTCAACATGAACGGTGTAAATGTAGCTACTCAGGAAATCAACGGTAACGGACAGATCGCAGTTGCTAACCTGCCGGAAGGTATCTATATCTACCGAGTAGCGAATGCAAACGGCGTGTTCCAGAACGGTAAGATCCAGATCATCAAATAAAAAAATTAAAAGACTTTTTCAAAACATTTTGTTTTGGTTGTGGTTCTAATACGAAAAGGCTTCCGGGGGGAAGCCTTTTTCATTTACAATGATTTATTTGTGATTGGCGATTGGTTCGGCGCGAGCAATTCCAACCTCTTTTGCTGAATGGGTGGGGTTCAAGCAATGACGCAAAATTCTTCGCCCGCAACGGCACCAAGTCGCAAAAAATTATCCATTGAATTATCGGATTGCCGAATTATCGAACTATCGCATTATTTCTCCATAATCAGCGTCGCACCTTGCCCACCAGCTGCGCAGACTGAAACAAAGCCTCTGCCGGAGCCACGTTGATGCAGCAGCTTTGCCATATTCGCGATGATGCGACCGCCCGTGGCAGCAAAAGGATGTCCGGCCGCGAGGCTGCTGCCATAAATATTGAGTTTGTCCGGGTCAATTGCCCCTAATGCTTCATCATAACCGAACAACTTCATCAGTTCAGGTGTTTCCCAAATTTTGAGCAATGCTAAAACCTGTGCGGCAAAAGCCTCATGAATTTCGTACAGATCAAAATCCTGTAATTTCAGATTCGCTTTGCGCAGCATACGCTCCGCTGCGAACACCGGCGATAGCAAAAGGTTCTGTTTGTTTTGCACATATTCTATGGCAGCTACTTCGGCAAACGTAATATAAGCGAGCACGGGCAATCCTCTCTGTGCCGCCCAGTCTTCACTAGCAAGCAATACGCAGGAAGCTCCGTCGGTAAGCGGTGTAGAATTGCCCGCCGTAAGCGTACCATTTACTTTATCGAAAACAGGTTTCAGCTTGGCCAGTTTTTCCAGGCTGGTATCACGCCGCATAATATTATCCTTTTCCAGCCCGAGATAAGGCGTAAGCATATCATCGAAGAATCCTTCATCATAACCTTTGGCTAATTTCCGATGACTGCTGAGCGCAAATTCGTCTTGGGCCTCGCGTGAAATACCATAATACCTGGCGGTAATCTCGGTATGTCCACCCATCGACAAACCTGTGCGCGGCTCCATGTTGACCGGCGCTACGGGCTTCAGATCTTTGAAACGTATTTTGGCAAACTGACGAAAACGTTCACCGAAGGTTTTAGCCCTGCGCGCCGCCAGTAAAATGCGCCGCAGGTTTTCACCCAACACCAAAGGCACGTCACTAGCCGAATCTACGCCACCGGCAATACCGCAATCTATCTGCCCCAAAGCAATTTTATTGGCAATATAAATAGCCGATTCGATGCCTGTATTGCAAGCTTGCTGCAGATCGCAAGCCGGCGTATTCTGATCGAGCTCCGTACCCATCACACATTCGCGGATCAAGTTCAGGTTCCAACTGTGCTTGATCACGGCGCCGCCAACGACTTCGCCCATTAGTTGCCCCTGCAGGCCGTAACGCGCGATAAGACCATTCAGTGCGGCCGTCATCATATCCTGATTGCTTGCCGTAACATAATTGGTATTATTTTTTGCGAACGGTATCCGGTTGTAGCCCACAACTGCTACTTTTCGCGATGTTCCATTACTTAGCATAAGACGATCATTTTAAAATGACGGGTATTATAAAATAAAAGATCTGCTTCATTACAGGTTATCACGAAGCAGATCTCTATCATAAATTTTGTTTGATTGTTTACATATTAATGGCACCTCGTCCGGAAGCAGCCAGAAAAGCATCTTTCAACGTTTCGGAGAAGGTAGGATGCGCATAAGAGATCTTACCCATGTCCAGATCCGTGATCTCAAATTCCATTGCAATTACGGCCTGCGCAATCAGATCGGCTGCCCTGGCGCCTATGATGTGCACCCCAAGTATTTCACCATATTTATCGTCGGAAAGTACTTTTACAAAACCATCCAGGTCATCGGAAGCGCGCGCCCTGCCACTTGCCAGGAACGGAAATTTACCTTTGCGATAGCTAATGCCTTTTTCTTTTAATTGCTCTTCGGAAAAACCGACACTCGCAACCTCCGGCCAGGTATACACCACACCGGGTATACGATCATAATCAATATGCGGATGTTTTCCGTTAATCGTTTCTACAACGAAGACACCTTCATCTTCGGCTTTGTGCGCCAACATCGGGCCTTTAACCACGTCGCCCAATGCGTAGATATTCGGCTCGGCTGTCTGCAGGTTTTCGTTTACAGCCACACGCCCGCGATCATCCAGTTTTACTTTGGTATTTTCGATGCCCAGTCCGGTCGTATAAGGTTTTCTGCCTACCGCTACCAAACAATAATCTGCAGTGAGCTGCTGTTCTTTTCCTGCCGCGTCTTTGTAGGAAACAGTAGCGCTGTCTCCATTATTTTTGGCCGACTGCACCTTGCTGCTCAAAAATATTTCTATGCCCTGCTTGCTCAGTATTTTATTGAGCTCTTTACCCAACTCGCGGTCCATAGTGGCGATCAGGCTGTCGGTATATTCTACAATAGATACTTTTACACCGATACGACTGAATACGGAAGCCATTTCTACACCGATAATACCGCCACCGATAATAACCATACTTTTCGGCATATCTTTTAACGACAATGCTTCGGTAGATGTAATGATTCTTTTCTTATCAATCTCCACACCCGGTATAGTAGCTGGTTTTGATCCGGTGGCAATAATGAAATAATTGCTGCTTACGGTTTTCTCTGTGCCGTCTGTAGCAGTTACCTTGAGTTGTGTATTGTTTACAAAACTGCCGACGCCGTTCAATACCTGAATTTTGTTTTTCTTCATCAGGAAATTGAGCCCTTCGGTATTTTGTTTTACGACGTTTGCTTTACGATCTATCAATTGGGTAAAATTCACTTTTACACCATCCACCTCAATACCCATTTTTCCTACTTTATGCAGGATGTCGTGATAATGTTCGGTGCTGTCGAGCAGTGCTTTGGAAGGAATGCAACCTACATTGGTACAAGTGCCACCCAATACACTGTATTTTTCTACTATAGCAGTTCTGTAACCTAATTGTGCGGCTCTGATAGCGGCCACATACCCACCTGGTCCGGAACCGATTACTACGATATCAAAATCTGTTTGCATAATCTTTTTTGTTCGTAAAAGAATCTGCTAGTCTATGCATATTTTCCGAGAGTATAAAAGAATTAACAATCGCCGATCTTTATCACCAACCTATTATGATAATGAGATACATCAATCTGCCGATAAATAATGACCGGCGATGCTTTTGAACGGCATGTTCCTGAGTTTCGAATTTAAAATTTTTACTTTTTAATCATGAACATTTGCCGATGAATGATCTGCTGCTTACTATCTGTAATCTGCAACAGGTAGACACCCGCCGCAAAATTGGATACATCAAACCGACGCACCGCGTTTGCCTGCAGTACTTCTTTGCCGTCAAGACTCCGGAGCGAGACATTCACCGCCTCAGCATAATCGATATTTACCGTAGTTGCCGACGGATTTGGATAGACGCGTAATGCGGAATTATTATTCAATCCCACAGCCGTAGATACCGGAATATCATAAGTCGCAGTATCACTGCAACCGCCGCCGTAGTCCGCAAACACTTTATACAGGCCGGCGGCCGTGGCTGTGTAATTAGCATTCGTAGCGCCGCTAATGACAGTACCATTCAGATACCATTGATAAGTATTGAAACCTGCAGTGGCAGTCAGCGACGCACCGAAGGCCGTGATGTTTAATGCGGGCATATCGCCGCCGCGGATCACAAAAGTATCTACCCTTGTATTACAGGCTGAGGTACTGGCTACCCAATAAGTGCCGCGGGCCGTTACCGTACGGGTAAATGCGGTATCACCATTATCCCAGCTCATATGACCATAACCGGCGGGCGCCGTTAAGGTATAAGATTGAAAGAAAGAACAAATGGTTGTGTCCAGGCTTGCGATATATTGATTCATACTGGCAGCGGGCACAGCTACATCATTGGGCATACCTTGCGCCAGCGCGCCATAAATACCGGTTGCAGCCGGAAAAAACAAACTGGTTACGGAGTCCTTAAATCCGCAAGCAAAACCAGCGCTATCCGGCGCATTAATGCGCCCCATAAACCGGTACTGACTATAGCCTGCGCCACCTGGAGCCGCACCAAAATATATCTTACCATCGGGGCCGATTTTCATGTCGGTATATTGACCGGAAGGGCCGAGAATCGTTTTGGAGGCTGCCGGGTTGGCTGCGGAAAGATCCCATTGATAGATCGCTGATTTTGGAGTAGAGCCTGCATAAACTTTGGTGCTATTCGGCGAAAAACTGCCCCCGTAAAAAGAACTATCGCTGATGGAAATAGCGTTGCTGAGTGCACCCGTTGTATAGTCGAAACTGAATACTTCTACGCCGGCGTTTGCGGGTGCTGTTGCCCGGAAATTACACGAAAGCAGTTTGGTCCGGTCCGGCGAAAATTTTATCACGCCCTGCATATAATTGGCCGCAGCATAATTACCAACATTGGATAATACCGGTGTCGTATTGATTCCTGAAGCGGTGATATGGTAGGCCCGGAACATATGCGAGCCCTGGTGGTGTACCATCAGCCATACACTGTTGTTACAACCCGGAACGGCCGTCATTTTCTCCGTCAATAATGTATCAGATAATCCTTGTCCGCGCAGCGGAAATGTAAGATCCACATCGCCGAGCCCGTTATTCATCGTCATGTCGATGCGGTTTACATACAATTGCGAAGTCAGTGAAAAGAGATAGTATTTGGTTTTACTGGCAGGATCCGGTACAATGACAGCGCCTTGTGTGGTGCTCCAGGTAGCTGTGGTACCGGTGCCGGTAAGATTGCTGCCATTGGGCATGACATTCCCATTTTTATCCCATACTAGGCTTCCGTTGGTATAAAACAATAAAGCACCATTGCTATCGCAAACAGAGGCGGCGGCTTCGTTGCTGTTATTGAGTGCAGTGGTAATCGGTACGGGGTTTGCGGGGTTGGTAAAATCGAGGCCGACCTTATTGCCCATTGCCCAGATTTTGCTCTGTGGCTGGTTATACTGTGCCGAGCTGGTAAAAGCTGCAATGCAGCCTGCAATTGTCAGTAGCCTTTTCGCTTTGATCATTGGTTTGCTTTATGAAATGTTTATTAAAAAAAATTTTGCATTTCACTGTTGCAGGCAGACGCAAACAAGGAAGGAAGAATTGCTCCGCAGCAAAGACAAGACAAAGCATTCAGCCCACCTTGCCTTTCCTCCGAAAGCTAAAGTGAATAAGAATACCTGGCAGGTCTTCTGGCTTTCCCGATCTCCGGATACCTTCCCATTCTACTTTGCAGAACAGTGGCTTATCTTTCCGGAAACACTGATATGACGCGTCATACCGGGATCACAGCTACGGGGATAGCGCCGGTTTTGCACCGGACTTCCCTTTTAATCGGCCGGCAAAATTGCACAGCCAAACCAAATACGGCGCGAAGATAGGGCAAAATGGTGAGTGGGCAATGGTCAGTGATAGCCGCTCGTGTTGTGGTGAGCCACTCGCTACCCTACTTATACGGGTCAATGTTCAGTTACGTATTGTCAACTGTTCATTGAATGCATAAATAATCACTGAACACCCACCGGTCAGACGACTTCAAGTCGCCCGACCGGTTATTAGTTGTGAGTGGAGAATAGTGTGTTGTAAATAAAAAAGCAATCCACGCCGGGCGCAGATTGCTTTTCCGAATATCGGACTGCAAGAGTATCGTCCATTGTCTATTGCTCTGGTAATGGTTATCGGATCACAGTAAATTTGTCTACTGCCACACTTCCATCCTGTGCCTGTACCTGGAGGATATAATTACCCGTTGGCAGTGCGCTGATATCATAAGATTTTGTCGCAACAGAATTGCCGCTCAGATGCAAGACTTCCTGGCCGATCATGCTGCGAATACTTATGGTTTGGATAGTTCCTGCATAATCGAGGTGCAACGTATTGTTGGCGGGATTGGGATAAATGCCAACGCGAGATTGTTTCGTGACATTGGTCACCGCAGCAGGTGTACTTCCGAAAAGTGTAGCGCGCTGATTGACGAGCACCCCGCGCATCACAGCTATCTGATCGTTTGTAAACAAAGCCTGGCAGGCATCACGGGTATAATCCATATAATCCTCCCACATATCCGGCAAATCACCAGCGGTACCTGCACCGCAACTGTTCTTGGTGGCCGGCGGACAGCTCACGCCGGAATTATTATCGAACGAATACAACGCTTGTGTCGGTGTATCGCCAATGCCATCGTCTGCAACCACCGTACAATCTTGCGTAGTACCATCATTGCTGCCAAATACATGCATCAGTCCGAGGTAGTGCCCTACCTCATGTACTGCGCAGCGCCCTTTGGAATAAATACCTTGCAACTGCGGATTCAGCACGCTGTTATCACCTACGGAATGCACCTGCAACACCACGCCATCCTGTAATCCAGCTAATGCCTGGTCTGTGCCCGCCGGCCAGTTGGAAGGCACAGGATTTCTTGGAGGCACCGCATAGCCCAGCACATTAAGCTGTCCGGCGCTGTCCGACATATTACAGACCCAAATATTGAGGTAATGGTCTGTAGGCCATGCATCGATGCCGCCAGTTGCGGTATGTTTTACACGCTCCAGTGAATCAAGCGAGCCATCTGCACTGCCGAAATATGCACGCGTGGTTGCAGTACGTGTGATGCCGGTTGTCGGATTTCCCTGCGGATCGGTAGTGGCCAGGTGAAATTGAATCTCAGCGTCACCAGACAAAGGCTTGAACAGAGCACGCACGTTGCCTGTGTCTGCATGCGTTTTACGATATGCTTTTGTGAGAATATCGATCTGGTTGGTCACTACACTATCCGGGATATTATACGCCACGTTCTGCGCCCTGTACACAATATGCACTACGACCGGAATATCGTACACCGTGCCCGTGGTACGTTGCAGCTGTGTTATGGCTGTTTGCTGGCGATTGGCTTCCTGAGCGGGTTGCATCACATCGTGGATATATTTGGCCCCGGACATGTTTTCTTTTTTCAAAACTTTATCGAAGCCACAAGGTCCGTTTTTGAGATTCAGTTTGACTTCCTGAGCTTGTGCCGTAAGCATCGCACCCGAAAAAAAGGATAGCAATAATAGTTTTTTCATGACCTTAATTCTTTATCCAAAGGTATTGGGTAACGATAACCTGCCGGGTTAATGGGTGCGTATTAGTGTTAATTAGTGTGAATGCATTTTCCAAAGCTCTGTAACTAATAATATTTTTGTGCTAAACGCCGATTATGCGCTATAATCTCCGATTGCTGGCAGGAATCACCGGAATTGCGATACTGGGCATTATCGTGCTCCAGGTCTTCTGGCTGCGCAACGCCTACCTGGAACAAAAAAACCGGTTTAATGCCGACGTAGAGAATGCGATAACGGAAGCACGTATCAATAATATCGTTGCGTCGTCCTTTAGCCTCGATACCAACGGAACAGTACACCAGGATACCGTTCGGGTTTCGATCACAAATAATAATGCGAAAGAAGATGCAGCCAGCCTGGTAAGCATGACGAAGTCGCCCGATTCCCTGCTTTACTATACAAAAAAACTCTTAGCTGAGGGACTGGCGGAGCGCCACAAAAAAACAGCCGCCCATGCTGCTACAACCAACATCAATTCATTTGATATTCCCCGGCCCGATTTGCAGCAATTCAACGCGGCTGTAAAAGACGGACTGAAACGAAGAAATATCGACATCCCTTATTCGCTCGCCATTTTCGAAAGCGGAAAAATCGTACAATGCACCACCGACACCAATATTTTTCACCAGATAAGTCAAAAATCGCAATTGATGGATGGTGCGCCATTTATGACCGGCACTATTCAACTTGCTTTTCCCAAGGCGAATTTTTACCTGCTCCGCAAAATCGCCTGGATATTGGTGACTTCCGTTGTCCTGATCCTGATTTGCGGCATCTCGTTTGGTATTATGGTCACGCTTTTCTTCCGCCAAAAGAAAATATCGGAGATCAGAAACGATTTCATGAGCAATATGACCCATGAACTCAAAACCCCTTTAAGCGCTGTATCTGTAGCCCTGCAGCTTATGCAGGATACCGGTATTTCCGAAACCCAAAGAGCCGAGTTTTACCAGGTAGCGGAAAATGAAATCAGCCGCCTGAATATGCTCATCGATAAGGTTATGAAAATGGCAGCGTTCGAAAAGAACGCCATTAAGCTCAACAAAGAAAACATAGCGTTGCAGCCCTTAGCGGAAAAAACCATCCAGGCATTTAGCCCGGTTCTCCAAAAACGTGGGGCTTATATTCACCTGAATGTGGCGCCGGAAAATGCGGCAATCTTTGCTGACCGGTCGCACCTGACGAATATCTTGCACAACCTCATCGACAATGCGCTTAAATACAATGACAAGAAAAACGCGGTTATCGAAATCGACATTTCGGAAAACCCATCAGATGTTTGCATTTCGGTAAAAGATAATGGGAAAGGAATTCCGGACGCCTACCTATCCAAAGTTTTTGATAAATTTTTCCGTGTACCTTCGGGAAACATTCATGAAACGAAAGGTTACGGGCTGGGATTAAGTTATGTGCAGGCGATTGTAACGCTACACAGGGGCAGCATTCACGTAGAAAGCAAGAAAGGAATGGGGGCCGATTTTATCATTCACCTGCCAAAAAATATCGACTGATGGCTACGATACTGTATGTTGAAGATGAAGAAACACTGGGTAAAATGATCAGGGAAGCAATGGAACGTAAATCTTACGAGGTCATCTATGCAACCAACGGCCACGAAGCGCTGCAACTATTCCAAAATACAAGTCCTGACATCTGCGTATTAGATGTGATGCTTCCGGGGCTGGATGGCTTTACGCTGGCAGGAAAAATCCGGCAGAAAAACAAAAACATCCCGATCTTATTCCTCACAGCAAGAACACAGACATCTGATGTTATTACCGGGTTTGAAACCGGCGGAAATGATTACCTGAAAAAACCATTCAGCGTGGAAGAACTATTTTTCCGCATCCGCGAGTTATTACAACGAACGACCAAACATCAGACAAATGCGTTACTGGAGCCACTAGCGCAGGACATACAGGAATTTGAATTAGGCCGGTATAAATTCAGCCACACCACCCAAACACTGAAATGGGACAACAATGCAACTAAACTTTCCTTTAAAGAATCATCCTTACTGAAAGCCTTGTTGTTACGTAAAAACGATGTTCTGCCCCGTAAAGAAACCCTGCTGGAACTTTGGGGCGACGATAATTTTTTCAACGCCCGGAATATGGATGTTTACATCGGCCGGTTACGCAAATACCTGGCCGGTGACCCGAATATTTCTATCGTAAATATCAGAGGGCTGGGATTTAAGTTGATTATTGAGAATTGACATTTGACAACGCTCCATTCACTATACCACCTAGTTGACTATTCACCATTCACGACTCAATGTCGTCTCTTTAAGAAAAATTGGTTTCCCATCGCGAAATCAGATTGCGACATCCTCATGCTTCGTCTTCGCAATGACCGGCGGGCGTGCTTATACAACGCGTTTCTGCCATCTGATGGTCTTTGCGAGGAGGCTTTTTGCCGAGGTCGCAATCTGATTTCGCGACTGCACTAAAACAAGAGCTTAAGGAAATGGCATTGATTCATGACAGACCATTGTCCGCAGGTTGTACAAGCACTTTATCAATCCGGCTCTTGTCCATATCCACGACTTCTATTTCAAAACCATGCCATTCAAACTTATCGCCCGTTTGCGGAATTTTACCCAGCTTATCGAGAATGAAGCCAGCAAGCGTAATATAATCGCCTTTGATTTCTTCCTGCGGCATAGCAACTTCTAAAATCTGCAAGAACTCCTCAAATGGAATCTGTGCATCGATCAGCATACTGCCGTCTTCCCGTTTCACCACTTCATATTCAAACTCGTTCGTCTCCGAAATATCGCCTACCAGCGCATCAAAAATATCATTGATGGTTACGATACCATTTACCGAACCATATTCATCCACCACAAGCGCATGGTGAATTCTCGATTCCTTAAAACGCTCCAGCACCTGGTAAGCACGGTTTTGCTCCGGGATATAAGAGGCAGGACGTTTAAAGTCGGTCAGGTGTTTCAGCACCTCATCAATATTATCGGTCAGCAGTTCTTTTGAATAAATAAAACCCAGTACATTATCAATATCGTTTTCACAAAGCGGATATACATGGTGTTTATGACGCAATATTTTCTCCTTCGTCACTTCCAGCGTATCATTAATATCCAGCCAAACGATCTCCTGCCGTGGCGTCATCAGTGAAGGAATTTTCCGCTCACCGAGATTAAAAACATTGTGAATGATCTCTTTTTCCGTTTCGTCGATGGCCCCTGCTTCCTGGCTTTCCGTCACAATGATCTTCAATTCTTCTTCGGAATGTATTTCGTGCTCGTGTACCGGCGCAATACCCATCAATCGCAAGAGTCCATTGGCGAGACTGTTGAGCAACCAGATAAACGGCCGGAAAACAAAATAAAATATCTTGAGCGGGAGCGCGACGACAAATGTGGTAGATACCGGCTTCCGGATCGCCATCGATTTTGGCGCCAACTCGCCTAATACAATATGCAGTATCGTGATGATAATAAATGCCGAAGGAAACGCAATTTTATGAGCAGTATTTTCGGAAATGGAAAGGCCCAGGCCATGCAGCAAACTCAGCACAATCGAGGTCATTACATCTTCACCTACCCAGCCAAGCCCTAGTGAAGCCAGCGTTACACCCAATTGCGTAGCCGCGAGATAGCCATCGAGATTATTGAGAATACTACGTGCGGCAATTAACTGCTTTCCCCCGTTGGGCTTTACCTCCACTTGCGAGGTACGTACTTTGACGATCGCAAATTCCGCCGCTACAAAAAAGCCGTTGAGTAAAACCAGGAGTAAGGTGATAAGAATATCTATTGCCATAAGTGCTTCAATTAACAGCTTTGCATTACCACAAAACTACAAACATCATTAGCCAAACTGTTGTTTTGCTGCTTCCAGTTCTGCCGTCATTTTAAAAATAGCTGCCTGATCGTTTTTTAACGTAGCATCCACCATCAATTCATTGCCTGTAATCTTCCAGCTGATCGTAAATACAGGTGTTACTTCCGGCAATATCAATTGCAGAAACTTCACTTGTCCGGTATTACGGATCGTAAGCGAAGTGCCGGTTTGCTGCGCCACAATTTCTTTTACGAGCTGCATGGTACACACACCTGGCACTACCGGCTGACCCGGAAAATGTCCTTTAAAAATTTCATGCTGCTGATTAAACAGGATTTTACCGGTTACCGTGTTTCCATCCTGCACTAAATCCGTCACTGTATAAAAATCATTCATCAGCATGTTGTTCTATTTTTTTGAGGGCGATCGTGAAATGGGCTTTGTGGTGCTTGATAAATACAGCTTCCGGCATTGCCTCCGGCGTCTGCTTTTCACCAACCGTCATCGTAATTACTTTCTTGTTACCCGCGTTTTCGATACGCACCAGTTTCTGCGAATCTATAACATAATAGGCAAATCCTTTATCGAGCGTAAAACGGTGGTACCATTCGTTGTCCGCAGTGAATATTTGCTCTGTTGCCTTCTTTAAATGGCGCATCAGCAACAACTCCATATCCTTGCGCAATGTTTTTACAACCGCCGACTTATTCAGTTGTGGAATAATCTGCTTCACGGTAAACGAATCCGCTGCATTCCATTCGAAATCGAAAAAAGCAAAGCCCATCTCGTTCTGGAAAACTACGCGGGTGGCATGTTCTGGCATTGTCTTAAAAAAAAGCACACCGCTGAGGTGAAATTTCTTGAACAATACTTTGCCATTTACCGTGCACCGGTATAGTTCCTTTTCAAATGAAGGTTTGTAGGCCAGTGCCGAAGGTTGACTCCCGTCAGAAGGCTGCAATTTCCGGTACGGATTGCCACAGGAAGCCAGCAGCAATATTGCCGGCAACAATAAAAGAATGTTATTTGACCTTAAAAATTGCTTCATTCAACGCTACATTATGCTGGGTGTTCATAAAGTCCATATCTGTATAATCGCCGCCGGTCTCTGTCATCGTAAGCCTGCTGACATCAAAATTCTTTTTGTCCATGTACACATCGATCTGCTTAAACATTTTCTTCATGGCATCGTTCGTTGGCACCAGGGACAGCAAATAGCCGGAAGTGTTTTCATAGGCTGATACTTTAAAATCAGGATTCTGAAAAACCGTGCCGCGCATACAATCGATCATAATGCGGTTGACAGATTGCATGGTTTTGCTGTTGCGCGTATTGACCTTATTGCTTTTTTGCTCGTCCTTCACCATGATTTGTCCGCCATTCATTACCAGCAGGTAATAATAGGGATCAACGTATTCGATGCGGACTTTGTCTTCTTTTTTGAAATAAAATTTCCCTTTAGACTTGATCTTATCGGCCAGCAAGGACAAATGTTTTACCTGTATAAAATCGCTCTGTATGGTTTGCTTTACATTATTAGCCTGCGCCAGGGACTGCTGAAAAGCGTTTATGTTTTTTACGGAAGAATAGCCTTTGGGTTGTGCCGAGAGTTGGATTGCGGCGAAGCAACAGCAAAGGAGCATAAATAATTTATTCATAAGCTTCGAGATCGAGCATTTTGTCTACACGGGTAAAGATAAATCCCTTTTTACGGGCTTCGGTGATGAGTGGCGTTAAAATTTGCCTGGTCACGTCCATAGAATCATGCAGGAGAATAATATCGCCGCCTTTTAGCTGGCTTAAAATACGTTTCAGCAGCAGGTCGGGGTCTTTGGCTTTCGTATCGAAAGAGCGCAGGCTCCAGCCGATCGAATGCATTTTGCTGCGGTGTACTGCTTTTGCCAGGTTGGGATTGGTTACACCATACGGCGGACGGAATAACTTTGGTTTTTGGCCGGTGATCGCGGCGATGGTTTCATTGGTTTGCTCAATTTCCGCCTGCATTTTCCGGGCAGTCTGCCAGTCGAAATTAAACCCGTGATGGTAGCTATGATTACCGATCACATGACCTTCATTTTGCCAGCGCTTTACCAATCCCGGATTGGCGGCGGCATTTTTACCGATCGAAAAGAACGCTGCGGGCACTTGTTGCGCTTTAAGTATGTCGAGAATAGCAGCGGTGTTTGCAGCCGGTCCGTCATCAAAACTCAGCGCAACCTGTCTGGGTTCTTTACCCCGGTGAAATGACCTGAAATAAAAATTCCAACGGATATAAATAGAGCCGAGCACCAGCAGATGTACGTACACGACCACCAATACCATGATCCAACCCCAGGAAAGCCCGTTGAAGAAGTAGCCCGCGTCGAGCGCCAGCAGTAGTAAGATGAAAACAGTTGTTGTGGTACGGAAGTTCAATTGGCGTTCTTTAAAGGTTAACCGGTTAAACAGTGAAAGGGTTAATTGGCCATTATGCCATAACCCTTTCGCATCGACAAAAAACGCGAACTGCAGACACCGATCAACCAATTAACCATTTGACGAATTACCGGTATTACAGTCGTTCATACAATTCAAGCAAACGTTCGCGCGTCATTTGCTCGCGCCAGTTTTTGCCCAGTGCGTTTTCCCAGAGTGGCGCCATATTCAGCGATACATCGATCATCGTATTGAACTGTTCTTCGGTAAGACCTTTCGTAATGCCTTGCGGAATATCGATATTGGCTTGCTTTACCATCTGGTGAAATTCCTTTACACCTTCCGGATAGAACGCTTCGAGATGATTAAACACGATACAATTACCGATGCCATGTTTTACCCCCAGCACATGCGCCAGACCATAACTTACCGCATGCGCCACGCCTACCTGTGAATAGGCAATGCTCATACCACCGGCATAAGATGCCATCATCAGATCTTCGTCGCTTTCTTCATCCCATTCTTTTTTGTGGAGAAATACTTTCTGGCAAAGTTCCAATGCTTTTTCACCGTACGATTTACTGAACGCATTGAGATATGTGCCTTGCAGCGATTCGATACAGTGGATATAACAATCCATACCGGTATAGAAGCGTTGATTTTTAGGCACCGATTTAATCAATTCCGGATCGAGCACGATCTGATCAAACGGCGTAAAATCGGAGTTCATACCCAGTTTTCTTTCCGGACCGGAAAGTACGCAGGTGCGGGAAACTTCGGCGCCGGTGCCGGAGATTGTCGGAATACCCACTTTATAAACGCCAGGAACCTTTACGAGATCCCAGCCCTGGTAATCCTGTGCCTTACCCGGATTGGTCATCATGAGCGATACGGCTGCAGCAAGATCCATTACAGAACCGCCGCCAATACCGATGATACCGGAAACGGTGCCGAATTGTTCTTTCAATTGAGTAGCGATCGCATCTACCTGCGATGTTTTCGGTTCGTATGTTACATCCGCGATCAGCAGCTGATCGTTGCCTTTCAGCGGAATACGGGCTTTAAATGCGCCGTCGTTTTCAAAATACTGGTCCAGCAAAAAGACCATCGGTGCGCCTTCTTTGCGATGGGGCGCTATGATTTCATCCAGCTGGTCAAAACAACCGCGTCCATACACCACATAGTCCACCATTTTAAAATTTCTGAATTTCATATCGTAAAGTCAAAAGTTAAAAGTCAAAGTGTCGGTCAATAGCCGACGGTAATTGATCACTGTTCGCACCACACTGGCCATAACAGGAATACCCGACAATTGCCCCGCAAAAATAGCATTTCAAACAAAAAGCCCGGCAGCAAATTCATGCGCCGGGCCTTTGCTATTTAGAGCAAATGAATTATTGTTTAATCACTTTACGGACGATTACGTCTTCGCCCGCAAGATATTTGATAAAATAGATACCGGCAGGATAAGCGCCGAGATTAAATACTGTGGTTCCCATTTTTTCTGTCAAAGACTGATAATCAAGCTTTCTGCCCTGGATATCAAATAATTCGATACGGGATTTATCTTCATTGCTCGAATAAGCTACGTTGATCAGATCAGAAGCCGGGTTCGGAAATACGTCCAACCCAAATATTACCTTATTAACCTGCGGAACGGATAAAGTATTTACCGTCGTAAAGTTAAAACTGTAGAACGTTCCAAAATCGGCGCTGGATGCTGCGAATGGTGTAGCCGAACCTGCAAAGTTCAGTCCGCTGATCGGCATACCATTGCTGATATTTTTAAATGAAAGGGATCCGGAACCGATATAAGAAGTAAAGAAAGAAAAATACAATCCGTGTTTATTCGGTCCGCCCCAGTTTGCTGGGCCATCGCAACCGAAATAGAATTTATAACAGGCATTGCCGGCCAGGTTGATGGTATCGTTGTAAGTCGTATTATCGGCCAGGTTATTTTTCTCGAATACAATATTACCATTGCTCATATCGATGATACGGTAGTATTTTTCACTTGCAGCCCCGTCTGTTTTCAGGCTGATGACAAAGCTTTTAGCCATTACACGTGGTGTGGCAAACGTGGTGTGGAACGTATCATCGGCATTGTACTGATCCGCTGTATTGTTCGGCGATGAGGTGTAGATAACGAATTTACCGCTGCTTGCCGTCCAGTTTACCGGTGTAGTCAGTGTTACGGTATCCATCTGCATAAATTTCAGATTGCCGGTCCAGTGGAAAAGCGATGTGGGGCCGCCTTCAACGCCGTAGTGAATATCTAGTGCAGTAAGATCGGCGCTGCCGCTGTTACGGATCACAATAATTGGCTGGTTACAGATCGGGTTGTAACGAAGAAATTCACTTTCCGGGCTTGGCGCAATTACATTTTCGAGCGTGGCATCATTGGTGTTGGCAATCGGTTTGTATTCGATCAGGAAACCGGTGGTGTTGATATTGCCAAACCATTTGTATGCGGTGTACGGTTCCATATTCATATCTACCGTATGTTGCGTACCGGCGGTAACATTCAGCACATCTACGTCGTCGTAACGAACGGGAGAACCGGGGCACCAGCCACCGCGATCGTAAATCCAGGTGCCGGCCTGAGGATACATGGAATTAGACCCGCAATCGTCGCGCCAGATCAGTTTGTGGCTGACCATATTGTTATCCCACATGATCTCGCGGTACTTCGGACAAAATTCCATACAGTTCTCCGCGCTGTCGGCACCATGCCCGGTATTCATCATGCGAATACGTACGCTGTTCGTTTGTGCAGTCAACGTTTGCTGTACCGGAATTAAATGCGATTCTACCGGGTTGTTGGCATCACCCATGGGGAACGAACCAGTCCAGAGTTTATGAACAGCGATCGGCTCACGCACCGGTGTACCCTCCACGCAGATAAATTTCACATTGATTTTCCAGCCACGGTCGGTATTGCCTTCATAACCGGTATGTTGATAGATCACTTCTACCGAGTCGTGCAGCAATGGCGCAAAATCGGTCACATCGTAATACCAGGTATGGCTCCAGTTGGACGAAGCATAACGGCCCGCTCCGTAAGGAGTAATAAAACGGGCAATTTCATAACCGAGACTATCTCCGTTTTTACCGCCCAGGTGGCCTATGTACACATTGTTGATATAATCCCATTCGCCACACATCAGGCCAGGCGCGCACTCAAACTTGAGCTGCATCATCACGCGGCGGTATGCGACATTGGTATTGGGAAACTCCGCCCACTGCGGGTAGAGTGTGTGGCCCACCGCCGGATTGGTTTTGATCACCACATCCTGGTGCGATATCACCACCGTCGTATCCTGGCTTGCCTGGGCCGCAAAGCCGAAAGCACATAAAACAGCGACGAAAAGGGTAAGTAATGTTTTATTCATTTTTGCAGACAATATTATGTCCACAAATATATTTTCTGCTTAGAGATTTCTCAATTCCATAAAACGCTCGGCTCTTATGATATCTTCCGGCGTATCGATCTCTACACCCATATAATTTGTCACCACCATTTTCATCGGAACACCATGTTCGAGGAAACGGAGACATTCGATTTTTTCGGCTGATTCGAGCGGCGTCATCGGCCAGGTAGTGAAGTCCATCAGTGCCTTTTTTCTGAATGCATAAACACCGATATGTTCGTACCAGGTAATCGCTATTTCTTTGTTGCGCGGATAAGGGATTACACTGCGTGAAAAGAAGAGTGCATTCTGATTTAAATCGAGCGCCACTTTTACGTAATTCGGATCTTCGATAAACGCTTGTTCTTTGAGTTCCTGCACCAGCGAACCCACTTGCACAGCCGCTCCGGCATCACTAGCAAACACCTGCAAAAGTGCCTCCAGTGGCTGCTTTTGAACAAACGGCTCATCGCCCTGCACGTTCACAAAAACATCGGCATCCATGTCCATTGCCACCTCTGCAATACGATCCGTACCACTCTCGTAACTGCCTTTGCTCATTACTGCTTTACCACCGTTTTTTTCGATCTCTTCCCGTATTTCTTCGCTATCCGTTACCACCACTACCTCATCAAATAAACCGGTGTTTAAGGCCGATTCATACGTGCGGCGAATTACCGTTTTGCCCTTAATTTCTGCTAACAGTTTTTTAGGAAAACGGGTGGCGCCAAGGCGTGCCGGTATCAGTGCAATAGCTCTCATTTTTGTCTCTGTTTAAGGTTGCGAAGTTAATCAAATAGCCAGTTGCGACCGGCCGTTTTTCAGTTGTCCCGAAGGCAAAAAACCTTGGTTGGGCGCTGCAAAAAATCACTAAAATTATGGATAAAATTCACCAAAAAATGCTAGCTTTTTTTGAGGATTGCCGATAGTAAAAGCAACCATCCTGCAATAAAAAACAAGCCACCTATGGGGGTAATGATGCCAACCGGCCCGAGACTGATGCCATAAGCGCTCAGCAAAGACATGGCATAAAGCGATCCGCTAAAGAGAATGATGCCGAATAGGAAACAACTAGCGGCACGCACCATATTTTTACCAGGAAACGATTGATGCAAAATACCGGCAATTATCAGCGCAAATCCATGATAGAAATGATAACGGACCCCCGTCTCGAAAATCGGCAACTGGTCTGCCGGTAAAATCTGTTTTAAAGCATGGGCGCCGAACGCACCCAGTATTACAGCCAGCGCAAGCAACAAGGCTCCGCTGACTAAGGCTGGCTTATACATGAAAGGATAATTTCCTCAAAGGTATCGACAGAAAGTGTTTCTACCTCCAAAACATGATGTGCTCTTTCATAAACAGGTAAACGATGGTTTGCCAGTTGATGCAATTTATCATGCACGCTATCGACCTGCAGCAGTGGACGAAATTCCGTGTCGGTGAAAAGACGATTGAGCAATGTATCCATGGCTGCATGCAGAAAAATGACGCAACCCACCTCTTTCATTTTTTCCATATTATCGAAAAAACAAGGCGTGCCGCCACCACAAGCTACAACGGTTGCTATATCGCTTTCGGCCAGTACGGCGTCAAGCGCACTGCGTTCCATTTCCCTGAATTTATCTTCGCCCTGCTGGGCAAACAATGCAAGAATACTGTTGTTCTCACGCTCTTCGATAAAATCATCAAGATCCACGAAACGCATACCAAGATGTGCCGCAAGCTTTTGCCCCCAGTACGTCTTGCCCACGCCGGGCATACCGATGAGAAAAATAAACCTGATCATATCCGTTCATTCAAAAGTTTCCATAACAAGAGAAAGCCGTATTGTACCGCCAGCTCTTTGTTACGTATCCGGTCATAATAAAATTGAAATGTTTTAGACACGACCCTGTCTTTGTCTGCTACTGCAATGCATACCGTTCCCGGCGATACCGTATAGGCATCATCAGGACTCAGCAGGCCGGTAACACCAAGGCCATAATCGGCGTTTAAAACATTTCTTGCTCTTTTTGCCATTTCTTCGGCCACGGGTTCACTTACTACACCAGCGTCGTCGATCAATGTTCTTGCTATCCCCAACAAAGAGACCTTCACGTCGACGCTATAACATACGATTGAACCCATGAAATAGTTTGACGATCCGGCAACCTGTGTGAATTTATGCGCAATATATCCACCAGTACAACTTTCGGCGAGGCCCACGGTCTTATTTTTCTCTGCAAACGCCCTGCCCACAATGGCTTCCATCGGCAGGTCTTCCGTAGCTACGGTGATAGCTGATAATCGTTCTGCCAATTGACGATGCCAGGCTTCTACGTCTTCGGTAAGCTGCCGCAGATTTCCATCCCGGCCGGTCAGTCGCAATTTTACACTGCCCGGCGAAGGGAGGTACGCCAGGCGGATATGCCCGGGTAATGCGGCTTCAATATCTTTTATTGTTTCGGCAATAAAGCTTTCGCCTTCCCCTGCGGTAATTAAAGTACGGTGTACAATGGCATCGGAAACAAAACGCTCCGCTAGTCGCGGCAATACCTCTTCCGTCATAATATGCTCCATTTCAAACGGCACACCCGGCATCGACACGTACACTTTTCCGTCTTTCTCAAACCACATACCTGGCGCCGTGCCCATGCTGTTAAACATCACCTGGCATACATCGGGCACTTCGGCCTGTTTCAGATTGCTTTCCAGAAAAGGACGGTTTCTGCGGGAAAAGATTGCTTTTACATGCGCCAGCACGCGATCATCCACCACCATTTTCCCGCCAAAATATTCACATAATACCGGTTTCGTAATGTCGTCAGACGTTGGGCCCAGACCGCCGGTCATTAAAATAACGGATGCTTTTGAAGATTCCTCGTCGAGTGCGGTGACAATCGCATCTTTCTGATCCGCAACCGCTACCCGACGCACTACATCAATACCGATAGCATTGAGTTGTTGCGCCATCCAGGCTGAATTGGTATCAATGGTCTGGCCAATCAGCAATTCGTCTCCGATGGTTATAAGTATGGCTCGTATGTTATTCATCTTTCTCTATTTTTGAAAATATGGCTCCAGTCTTTTGCGCAGTTCCGGGTGCATGTTCACTTTCTTTTTTTCTTTAGGATCGTAAAATACGAGCGTGGTTACGCCTTTATTGAGTAATTGTTTTTGTTCGTTGTATAATTCCGAGTGGAATTGTATCCTGGAACTTTCCGGCAGTTCTTTCAAGATCGTCTTTACAGTGATCAGATCATCATACAGTGCTGGCCGCAGGTATTGGGCATGCAAGTCTATAACCGGCATAAATATACCCAGGTCTTCCAGTTCGCGATACGTAAAACCCAGCTGACGGATAGCTTCCGCCCGGCCTACTTCATAGTAAAGCGCATAGTTTCCGTAATACAGATAGCCCATCTGGTCTGTTTCGCCATATCGTACACGTATTTCCGTTACTGATTCGTACATCGTCTCGGTCGTTAAAATAATTATTTATTGGGCTTTACTAAATCTGCGTCTTTTATAGAATAGATTCCATTGGCCTGCGTGAGGCAGGTAAGCGTGAGATCATTGACACAAACATGCGGCGGCAGTGTAGCGCAGAAATAAATCACGTTGGCAATATCTTCCGCCTTCAGGGGTTGTACGCCTTCGTAAACTTTACCGGCACGGTCGGCATCGCCTTTAAAGCGAACCAGCGAAAATTCTGTTTCCGCCATACCGGGATTAATTCCTGTTACTTTGATACCGTAGGGAAGAAGGTCTATGCGCATTGCTTGCGTAAGTGCATCAACAGCAAACTTGGTAGCACAATATACGTTTCCGTTTTTATAAACCAGCTTTCCGGCTGTAGAGCCTATATTAAATATATGGCCGCCGCCCTGCGCTTTCATGAGCGGCACAATCTGCCGTGTCATGTACAACAGTCCTTTTATATTGGTATCGATCATCAGATCCCAGTCATCGGTATCGCCTTCGTCGATAGATGACAAACCTGAGGCCAGGCCTGCATTATTGACCAGGATGTCGATTTTGTCAGTTTGCTGCACTAATTTCGCGACCGCTTTTTTTACCGACGCTTTATCACGAACATCAAATGCCAGGGTGATCACTTTGCAGGAATAGGTCTGTTCCAGTTCTGCTTTTACTTCGGCCAGTCGCTCCACACGGCGGCCGGTGATCACAAGGTCATAATCGTTTTTTGCAAAATGCCGGGCTATGGCGTTGCCGAACCCAGACGTCGCTCCTGTGATAAGAATTGTTTTGCTCATATTCCGCAAGATACAGACTATGACAGAAAACGTTATGCTAAAAAAGCTGGTATTAAGTGAATGTGAATAATTTGAAAGAAATACTGAAAAAGCTCCGGTGCTTACTGCTTATGATTTATAATCAAAAAGACGTATAATTCGGATTGCTGATGTCAAGCGTCAATCGTGAGTGGTCAATGGTCAATGGTCAATGGTGAAACGGCAAACGTCAATTTAACGGTGCCAATCATTTCCTGCCCTCTTAAAAATTGCTTTGAACCAAAGTTTGAACCAGTCTATGTGGGTAACAAGAGCGCCGTGGAAAAACAGCAAAATATTTTTGACTTCATGAAATAGCTCAATGCAGACTTGCAGTGGATTTGAGAATAGAACGGTATTCGTTTTTTCTTTCTTAGTGAAGTATCGTTGATGTTTACCTGGGCGGAGTCGAAGGCGCGCTGGAAGTCCTCCTCCTTTGGAGGAGCTAGAACAGGCATTATCGAATTAAAGTAACGTCTCCTTTGTAAATTTCTTCTTTACCGAAGCGATCGGTGAGACTCAGCACCCAGTAAAATACCCCCATGTCTGCCGGACGGCCACCCTGGGTTCCGTCCCAGCCTATTTTAAATTTGGTCCCGTAATAGACTTCTTGCCCCCAACGGTTATAAATGCGGAAATAATTGACATTGCGGTAGCCGATACCTATGGGCACTAAAATATCATTAAGGCCATCTCCATTTGGTGTGAAGGCAGAAGGCACATACACACTCGCCTGCCCAACCACCCAAACACCGAGGGTATCATTCCCCTGGCAGCCATTTTCGCTCACGATATGCACGATATAAGTAGTACGGCCGGTATCGGGGTAATATCCGATGGGATTACCGATAAGCGGATTATTCAGATAGGTTGCCGGCGTCCAGGTGTATTGAACACCGCCGGTTGCATTGAAATTGATACTTTCTCCTTTTACGATGATCGTGTCGCCGCCGCCTGCATAGGGTTTGAAATCTTCTACGATCAGCTGCTTCACGGCTGTGTCGGTACAACCGCGCCTGCTTTTCGAAATCAGTGTTACATTGTAGGTACCGCCTTTATTGTAAGTGTAACTTGGGTTTTGATCTGTAGCGGTGCCGCTGGAGTCGCCGAAATCCCAGTTCCATTGTATGATCGGCTTATAAGTGGCCATCGACTGGTCCGTAAACTGGATCGGGGTATGCGGACAAAGCAAACCGGAATAACTAAAATCGGCTTTATAGGTCGGATAAATTTTCACAGCGCGTGTAATGCTGTCCGGGCAAGTTGTACCACGGTTCACGACGAGTTTCACATTATATACGCCGGTATCGGGATACACAAAATCCGGTTCAAACGAATTGGAAGTATCGTCTGTGGCGCCGGGTACTCCGAAGTCCCAGAAATATGCGAAACCGCCGGTACTCTGGTTGATGAAGTGTACATGATTGCTGGTACATTCAACGATATAGGTATTGAAGTCGGAGGAATACTGCGGAATATTTGCCACCACTGCTTTCGAGCAATTGGTCACTACAAATTGAAATTCTCTTTTTACAGTATTGATCATAACACCGTTTCGCCATTCATGACAACAAACGGTGACCACATAACGACCTTGAATATTTGGCGTGCCGGTAATTAACCCGGTTGTCGGATTGATCTGTATTGGCGGGTTGCCCGTCATCGGCCGGCGGGAATTATAAAATGCGGCATACTGCACAGAGTCTCCCGGAGCCGGGAGATCAGGAACTGGTTTTGCATCGTTGGGACTGCCCCCGGTATAGGCTTCGCAGAATTCATAGCTGAGCGAATCGCCATCGGCATCATAAGCCGAATGATCGTACACCAACGGATTATTGATACAGATGATCTGCGGCGGATAGTTTTTGAATACGGCGCTGTTGTTACAAATAGCCTGGCGGGAGGGCGGGATCACACAAGAATAAGTGGCGCCCACCGCACCGGGATTTACAATGTTCATAATAGTCCCGTTGCGGCAGCAACGCTGATAGATGACCCGGTACCCGTTTGTATTTTCCGGCAGTGTATATGTTTTGATAAAAGTTACTTTAGTCAGGCAGGTAGGCGGCGGATTCTTTACACATTCATTTTTGAAATTGGGCGGCACCAGTTGTTTCGCACTCGAGCGGATGGAATCAAACAAAATACGGGTCGGGTTGACGCCGTCGAAAATACAGATATACGCCGGATCGTCCTGTGCAATCGCTGTAGGATCGCCGCTGATGCAATCCTGGTAAATATTAATGCTGATTTGATATTGATTATTTCCAAGACACTTATAGGTCACTTCGCCACCTACAATATGGGTTGCCCGGGCCGGGGAAAATCCACCTGCGATGAGCATCGTAACAAGAATGGCAAGTAGGTAACGCATCCTAATACTAAGTTAACGAATTAATAGTATATAAATAATTTCTTTCCATCGCATTTTGTTATTCATTCGTAAATGAAGAATAGCTCCGGCAATTGTTTCAAACACAGTCCTGGCAGACGATTTAGCGTATCAGGGTCACATCTCCTTTGTAGACTTGTTCTGCACCAAAACGATCGGTCATAGCAAGCACCCAGTAGTAAACACCCAGGTCCTGCGGCACCCCGTTGAACGTTCCGTCCCATCCCATTTTAAATCGCGTACCATAAAAAACTTCCTGGCCCCAGCGATTAAAAATACGGAAGTAATCTACGGTACGATAACCGATGCCGATTGGTGTCAACACATCATTCAAACCGTCGGCATTCGGTGTAAAAGCAGAGGGAACAAAAACACTTGCCTGTCCTACTACCCATACACTAAAAGTATCGTTGCCCTCGCAGCCGGCTTCACTCTTTACGTGTACAATATAAGTAATACGCCCGGTGTCGGGATAATAACCTATGGGATTTGCGATGTAAGGATTATTAAGATAAGTGGAAGGCATCCAGGTATATTGGTTGCCGCCTGTTGCCTGAAAATTGATACTTTCTCCTTTTACGATAATGGTATCGCCCGTTCCGGAAGAAGGACGAAAATTCTCGACCACTAGTTCTTTGGTAGCTGTATCCACACAGCCTTTTACCGTTCGGGCAGCAAGTGTTACATTATAGGTACCACCTTTAGTATACGTGTAACTCGGATTCTGGTCTGTAGAAGCGCCCAATGAATCGCCAAAGCTCCAAAGCCAGCCGTTCACCGGTTTGTAGGTAGCTGTAGATAGATCTGTAAAGTTTACCGGGGTATTCGGACAAAGATTTCCGGCAAAAGAAAAGTCAGCCTTGAATGTAGGATACACTTTCACAAAACGATCGATGCTGTCGGAGCACGTCGTTCCTTTATTGACGATCAACTTAACAGTGTACACACCGGTATCAGGATATTTAAAATCTGGTTCAAAAGCATGAGATGTATCGTCTGCAACACCGGGCACGCCAAAGTCCCAAAAATAAGTGGAACCGTTCTGACTATTATTCACAAAATGAACCGTCATAGAATCGCACTCCACAATATAAGTATTGAACTCAGTGGAATACTGCGGGATATCTGCCACTACAGCTTTAGAACAGTTCGTCACTACAAACTGAAATTCCCGGGTCACGGTATTAATAACGACCCCGTTCCGCCATTCAGTACAACGTACGGCCACTACAAACCGGCCTTGTACAGTGGGTTTTCCGGTGATTAAACCAGTAACCGGGTTGATCGTGATCGGCGGAAAACCTACCATCGGACGTTGTGAATTATAGAACGAAGCATACTGCACGGAATCTCCCGGCGCCGGATAGTAAATTGGTTGCGGACCACTGCTGGTGCCTGGCGACCCGCCGGTATACGCCGGACAAAAGGAGTAACTCAGCGAATCCCCATCGGGATCTACGGCCGAATGGTCATATACCAAAGGGTTATTGATACAGATGATCTGCGGCGGGTAGTTGGTGAAAACAGCACTGTTGTTGCATCTTGCAGGAGGGATCAAACAAGAATAGGTAGCACCTATATTTCCGGGATTTACAATATTGGCAATGGTTGCATTCCGGCAGCACCGCTGATAAATAATACGGATGCCGTTGGGATTATTCGCAAACGTATATGTTTTAGAAAATGTGGATTTTAACAGGCAGGTATTCGGCGGATTTTTAACACAATCATTTTTGAAATTGGGTGGCACCAAAGCCCTGGCCGAAAGGCTCATCGAGTCATCGCCACGGATATTCGTTCTGGTTCCTTCATCGAAAAAACCGATAAAAGCGGGTACGTCCTGCGCAATGGCTCCGGGATCTCCGGTAATACAATCTTCGTAAATACTCAGCGTAATCCGGTAAGTATTGCCGCCCAGGCAAACATAAGTCATTTCACCACCTACAATATGAGATGCGAAAGCAGTGCCGGTGACGAATAACAGCAACAACAGAAAACCTGTGATGCTCCGGATTTTTTTTATTAATGACATCGTTATTTAAAACAGTAAGCGGTAAAATTGCCTAAATCAGCTATAAGTTTCGCCGGCTGTTCCATCATGGACATATGCCCGCAATTGGCGTAAACACCTACAAAGTTAACGTTTGCGAGGTAGCATTGTTGTAAGGCCTGCACCATAGGCGTGGCATTGTCTTCTTTTCCTATGATCCATTGCACAGGGAAAGCCGCGCTGCGTAACACTTCTACTCTTCCCGGACGGTTTATCATGGCATTGTAAAAATCTACCAAACTGTCTTCCGGCAGTATCAACGATGTTTCGATCTGCCGATCGATCGCTGCTGCATCATTTTCTTTAAACCAGCCGGAGAACAGGTTGCCCACCATTTGCCGCACAAATACATCTTTGCCCCCTTTCCGGATAATGCCGATTGCCTTGCGCCGCGTCTCTTTTTTCTCTTCTGTATCAGCATATGCCGTAGAATGTACGAGGGACAAACCTTTGGTCATCTCCGGAAAAAAATCCGCAAAAGCCAATGCCGCATAGCCGCCCATCGAATGGCCGGCAACGACGGCAGCTTCGATGCCTTCGTGTTCCAGCACTCTTTGCACAGTCAACGCCATCACTTCCACAGACAGTGCACCGCCGGTATAAACGGTTTCGCCGCTGCCTGGCAAATCGGGCGCGATGATTGTGAAATGCTGTGATAATTCCGGCCAGATCTGTTGCCAGAGTGTACTGTTTTCGGGAAAACCGTGAATCAGCACCAGCGGATCGCCACTGCCGATTTTCCGGTAAGCTATTTTGGGAAAATTTTCCGTTTCAAATGTGTGATATGCTACCATAATTAAGCTGCTGGTTTACTGCGTTTATAAATCGTGCCATAGGTACAAAGCAGCGCCAGCAATAACGGCCAGATCTCTCCCAAAGGCAATTCCTGAACATGAAACACGTGCAACAGCAACGATACAAACAGCAGCGCAATGGCGATACCAGCATAACGATTGCGGTTGCGGGTAAATGCAAAAATAAGGTTCGTCGGTAATGCCCAGAGCACATTGAAATTATCCTGGCAAGCCTGGTGGTCGGTTCCAAACCACATAAACAACATCAGGCAGCCAAGCAATCCGGTAATGACCAGCAACAGGCGGCCCAGGAACTGGCCGAACCCTTGTAACGCAGGTGTAAACAACGATGCTATGGTCAGCAGGCTGAAAATAAACAGGGTTACCAAAGCCCAGTTGATTCCTGCCGGTTCGTGCTCAGAACCGTCCAGCAGCAGTTGTGTTTTTTCAGTCACGGGTGTGCCGCTCAATGTAGCGCTGGCCAGGCCGTCTCGCAGAAAGTCAGGCAAAAACATAATGGCTTCATTATCCATCTTCTTATCGACTTTCGAGCCAAGTAAAAGATTAATACCCAATCGCTCGAAATGTTCTTTGTACAGATATTGATTGACGATCTGCCGGAAGCTGATGGTTTTACCTGCAGCGGCCGTGTTACCGAATCTGAACTCCTTCCCTAAGGTCTTCGGAAAAATATCGCGGATACGAGTGGCGCAGTTGTCGAACAGGAAATCGTACTTGTAATCGCGGTTCTGAGGCTCGGCATTCCATTTCAGAAATGCATAAATTTCTTGTTTACGGCTGCCGTCAATCTTCAATACCTGCTCTTCTACTTTGCGATGCGCCTGCACATATTCTTCCATAAACTCCGGAAAAGGATAATAGGAGACATAATACAGCAATTTGCCACGCATGAATTTCAATTCAAAGTCCTTTTCAAAACCATTGAAAGTGCCGTAATTAAAAACCATATCGGTATGCATCAGGCTATCGGTGACGCGTACGCCCGTATGCCCAAAAGTTTCCCAGATCTCTTCGCCGGGTCCGCAGGTGAGCAGTGAAATGCGCAGATGGCTGGTATCAATTTGTGCAGATGCCTGGAAAAACGGGAGCAGTATTAATAATGAAAGGAATAGTCTCTTAAACATTGGAGCAAAATAGTAAAAGGCTGCCTTATACAGACAGCCTTTGCATTATAATTTTGGGAAAATTAGCATTAAGCGTTTCCGGTTCCTTCGCCGGAGAATACTGCACCGATATACTCACGGTTGAGGCGGGCAATGTTTTCTAAAGAGATACCTTTAGGACATTCCGCTTCACAAGCGCCGATATTCGTACAGTTACCGAAGCCTTCTTTGTCCATCTGGTTGATCATGTTCGTAGCACGTGTCTTACGCTCAGGATCGCCTTGCGGCAATAAAGCCAGGTGAGAAACTTTTGCGGAAACGAAAAGCATTGCAGATGCGTTGGGACAAGCCGCCACGCAAGCACCGCAACCAATACAAGCTGCTGCGGCGAATGATTCGTCTGCTTTATGTTTTTCGATTGGCAGCGCGTTGGCATCAACTGCGTTACCTGTATTTACGGAGATATAACCACCAGCCTGGATGATACGATCAAATGACTGACGATCTACCACGAGGTCTTTAATTACCGGGAAAGCATTAGCACGCCAAGGTTCTACCACAATGGTATCGCCATCTTTGTACTCACGCATGTGCAACTGACAAGTGGTAGTCTGGTGCCAAGGGCCGTGTGCACGACCATTGATGTACATACTACACATACCACAAATACCTTCACGACAGTCATGATCGAAAGCGATTGGTTCTTTGCCTTCCGCGATCAATTGTTCATTCAACACATCAAACATTTCCAGGAACGACATTTCGGAAGAAATGTTTTTCACCTGGTATGTTTCAAAACCACCTTTGTCGTTTTTGTTTTTTTGCTTCCAGACTTTTAAAGTCAGGTTCATGCTATAATGCTCCATCTGGAATTTTTTATCTGTTTATTAAAAATTCTTACTTCTTAATGTGAATTCGTCAAAGAAACCGTCATATTTCACCTCACCAATATCATTCGAATAATAAATCGTATCGGTATTGAACGCCCCTGCGGTATAATAAGTAAGCTTATCGCAAACAAAGTTACCAGCTGGCGTCGAAACTGTCACATTTTTTGCTACTACCGTATAAGTATTGACATTATTTACAGTCCAGGTATCTCCCAACGCACGGTTAAGTTTGTATGTCTTATTGGTAGGTTCCCCTGTTATAGAGACAGATACCCAGTCATTACATTCTTTCATGTTGCGGGTATTTCCATTTAGTCCAAAAAGCTGGCCGCCACCGGAAATACTATACTGATAAGCCCCGCCGGATGTTTGCCCGGTTACTTCAAGCGTCAGTACCGAATCATCCGAATAAACTTCGCTGTAATCGTACACACATTTATTCCCTACTTTCAAAAACTTAGCCAGACCATTATTCGTACAAGTTCCCGAATTGTTTCCACCGTTGTTACTCGGGGATGTGTTGTTGTTGTCGTTCTTATGACAGGCAGTTAACAAGGTTGTACCAGCCAGCAAAAGTGCTGATACCTTTAAAACATAGGATTTCATTTTATGGTATTCTGTTTTGTTTTTATTTTTTATTTATAAGAACGTTGGCTTGGATGTACGACTTCGTAGTCCAGGCTTTCTTTGTGTAACTCGTAATTGCTGTCGCCTTTATATTCCCATGCGGCAACGTACATGTACTGATCGTCCTGGCGCAATGCTTCACCGTCTTCGGTCTGGTATTCTTCACGGAAGTGACCGCCACAGCTTTCATTTCGGTTCAGTGCATCGATACACATCAGTTCGCCCAGCTCGAGGAAGTCTGCCACACGACCGGCTTTATCGAGCTCAGGGTTAAATTCTTTTACATCGCCCATGATACGGACATTGCTCCAGAATTCTTTACGCAGCGCCTTGATTTCTTCGATCGCTTCTTTCAGGCCTTTCTCATTACGGGCCATACCACATTTTTCCCACATGATCTTACCGAGACGTTTGTGGAAAGACTCAACGCTTTCGGTACCCTTGATGCTCATCAGGCGTTCGATACGGCTGCTTACTTCTTTTTCTGCGGCTTCAAACGCAGGGTGTGAAGTAGGAATTGCATTGGTACGGATTTCGTCTGCGAGATAGTTACCGATTGTATAAGGAATCACGAAATAGCCGTCAGCCAGACCCTGCATCAATGCAGAGGCACCGAGACGGTTGGCGCCGTGATCACTGAAGTTTGCTTCACCCAAAGCGTACAGACCAGGAATCGTAGTCTGCAGTTCATAGTCTACCCACAGACCGCCCATTGTATAGTGAACGGCAGGATAGATACGCATTGGTACCTGGTATGGATCTTCACCTGTGATCTTTTCATACATCTCGAACAGGTTACCATATTTTTCTTTTACCACATCCATACCGAGTGCGCGCACCGTCGCTGCATCCGGGTTGTGGTTGCCTTGTTTACCTGCTTCGATCTTACCATAACGTTCAATCGCAGAAGCATAATCAAGATATACTGCCTGTTTGGAAGCACCTACCCCATAACCGGCATCGCAACGTTCTTTAGCCGCACGGCTCGCCACGTCACGCGGCACCAGGTTACCGAACGCCGGGTAACGGCGCTCCAGGTAGTAGTCGCGTTCTTCTTCAGGAATTTCGTTTGGTTTGCGTGTGTCACCTTGTTTTTTCGGCACCCAGATACGTCCATCGTTACGCAGTGATTCTGACATCAAAGTCAGTTTTGACTGGTGGTCGCCACTTACTGGAATACAAGTAGGGTGAATCTGCGTCATACAAGGGTTACCGAAATAGGCACCTTTTTTATGTGCTTTCCAGGCCGCTGTCACATTGCTGCCCATTGCGTTCGTAGACAGGTAGAATACGTTACCATAACCACCGGAACACAGCAATACTGCATGGCCGAAATGGCGCTCCAGTTCACCGGTTACCAGGTTACGCACAATCACACCACGCGCTTTACCGTCGATCATTACGACTTCCAGCATTTCATGACGGGAATATTGGGTAACGTTACCGAGTGCCACCTGGCGCTCCAAAGCCTGGTACGCACCGATCAGCAACTGCTGACCAGTCTGGCCTGCCGCATAGAAAGTACGTTGAACCTGCGTACCGCCAAATGAACGGTTGCTCAGCAATCCGCCATATTCACGGGCAAAAGGAACACCTTGTGCCACGCACTGGTCAATAATATTTGCAGAAACTTCCGCGAGACGGTAAACGTTTGCCTCACGTGCGCGGTAGTCACCACCTTTAATAGTATCGTAAAACAGACGGTAAGTGCTATCACCGTCGTTCTGATAGTTTTTTGCTGCGTTGATACCACCTTGTGCCGCGATGGAGTGTGCACGACGTGGGCTATCCTGGAAGCAGAAAGTTTTTACTTTATAACCTAATTCACCAAGTGAAGCTGCAGCAGAAGCGCCGGCCAAACCGGTACCAATGATGATAACTTCGAGCTTACGCTTGTTGGCAGGGTTAACGAGTTTACATGTTGATTTGTAATCAACCCATTTATCCTGGAGTTTACCTGCTGGTATTTTTGAATTAAGCGGTGCCATATAGTGACGACAAGAATTTGTGAGCGAATAAAATGATTAATGAATCCAGTTTGCCATGAAACTGATCGGCATAGCGGCAAAAGTCACCGAAACGATGATAGAGAATGCGATACCGATGTTACGAATCATTTTCTTATATCTGTGTGTACCCAGACCCAGCGTCTGAAACGCGCTGTAAAAGCCATGAATAAGGTGGTAGCAAAGCGCAATGCAACCGAGCACATAAACGACTACTACGATCGGATTGGTGAATACTGCCTGCATTTTGCCGAACAGATCGATTTCGCCGTCGCCAAATGTTTGCTGATAACGGTTAGGAATCCAGAAATGATACAGGTGCATACAAAGGAACAACAGGATAAGCGTTCCGAGAAGACCCATAGAGCGGCTGTACCATTTGCTCGTTTTGTTACCGGCAGCTACCGCGTAACGGGTATTCCGTTTGCTTTTGTTCTGTGACCAAAGCATCAGCCCCTGGATGATATGCAGGAACAAGCCTACAAAAAGAAGAATCTCAACGGTACGGATTACCGGATTGGTCGCCATGAAATGGCCTGCTTCTGTGAATTTTACACCGCCATCCATCCAGAAAATCTGGGCGTTAATGTAGCAATGTACAATCAGGAAGGTGATCAGGAAAATTCCGGTAAAGCTCATAACCAGCTTTTTACCGATGGAAGATGTGAATGCTTGTTTCCAGTTCATAACAGTGGGACAGTATTAGAATTGTAACTGTTTTGTAAAATCTCTGCAAAGATAATAGCCGAATTTACAACCTCAAACCCAAAAATTCCCTTTTTTGAAATTATCTTCCGGAAATTATCAATAAATGGCCTTAAATCGGGGCTTTCACCAAACGCTTGAAAGTTAATAATATACCTTCTTTCGCAAAAAATGATGATCTTTTATCCTCATTTAAAACCATTAGTGATTTTTATCACCTAATTATTTACCTACAACGACGCAGCTATTTTCATCGGCAGTAACACAGCTATTTCCTGCTGCAATTCGGCGCCTTTATTTTGTGTGTACCAGGTATGTAATTCTTTTTCGAAACTATCGAAATCCTTTCCGGCCGGATTGTTTTTCCAGGACATCATTAACTCCTGCGCAGTAGCCGGGCGGGGACCCCATTGAAACAATTCATCGCCGGCCATATCCATCGCTACCAGCTTCGGAATACTGCGGCTGCCATTGGTCAGATACTGGTCCATTATTTCCGGGTGCTCATCGCGCAACACGATACGCAGTTCGATCTTTCCTTCGGATGCAGCTACCATCTTCGCAATGCCTGGCAGGTTTTGCGCACTGTCGCCACACCAGCCTTCTGTAATCACCCACCAGATTTGCTGTGGCTGGTCTTTTAATTGCTGTGCAAATGGTTCATTTAGTTGAAAGGTTTTATTCCAGCGTTGCATCCGCTGAAAATTAAGCTTCGTATAAAATTGGTATTTCTCGCTTTGATTATTGCCGGTAGTTTTGCCTTCGGCCATCAATGTTTCTATAAGCTGCAGGAATTCGGCATAATTGTAAAACCGGTTTACCTTGCTAAAATGATTCATTCTTTATTGCTTGTTTAGGTCGCCGCAAAGTTATGCCATAGCGAATGGACAGGCATTAAGATAGAATAAGAGATTATTATAATTGACAATAGACAGTTGCTCGTAATTAATTATTGCCAGGAAACCGGCGAGTCGCTCCTCATTTTCGACTAATACTTTGGTTCGGCTATCGATTCTTTTTAATTTTTGCTTGCCCCAAAAAACAGTAGAAATTAAAAACTCCGTGGTTTCAACGATCACTCGATTAAGCGACATCGATACTGTACTGCCAGGTTAAAAGCCTTGAAGAACGTAATTTCCAAATGGCCTTGCCGATAAGATATATACACTGCTCCAACGACTTTTTTACGGTCGTCCCCACCTTTTTTAAATTTCACTTTCGGCTGCTGACGTAACTTCTAGCCGCTAACTTTTGACTTAACAACAGGATCATCGCCAGCGAACAGGCCACACAATTCCAATAAAAATACCGGAAATCCGTATCGATCTGGTAAATGAAAAATTGTGGCAGTAAATAGCATAGAGAAGAAAGCAACAGCATCAGGAAAGGGATACGCATATTGTTGCGCTTCAATGCAAAAGCCAACGGAATTAAAAGCACATTCAGCAACAACCAAAACCAGGGCTTCATGTAAATAAAATTCGCCTGTAGCCTGATGGTGTTTTCCATGGTGTCGAGCAACAGATTACGACGAACGGAGCGTTGAAAATTGTTCGGTGTGACAAAATACCAATAGTAAGTCAGATCAACGTTTGGGCGATGTTTGATGCGTAAAAAATACAGAAACCCGTCGTAGCGATTTTTGAGGTACAATGGAAAATTGCGCTTGACCGCCGTTTCCCAATAATCTTTTAATACACCGGCGCTATCGTCGTTTACGACCATATTTCTTTCCCAGATATCATCGAAAGTCGCTGTTGTAAAATGGGTGCGGATATAGGCAGTGTCGAAACTCGGTTCTTCCAGTAAAAACCTTGGAAATACCTGCTGGTTTGTATGGGTATAAATGCCCGAAAGATCTTGTAAGAATAATTTAATTTCAGGATGGGTTTTTTCGGGCCGAATGATCTTGTCTTGTATACCGGAAATGAGCAATAGCATCATGAAGCAAGTAACCATTGAGATCATTATCTTTTTCCATTCTTTCCGGAGCGGAAACTGTTGACGAACCAACAAGTATATTAATGGTAAAACACCCGGCAATGCATTAATCCGAACCCAGGTCCCGTAAAGTAGCAAAAGCAATATTATTGCAACTTGGGGTTTAGAAAGCTTACGATCCAATGCGACAGCTTTTATAATCATCGCAGTGGCCAGCAACCAGGAAAATGCCATGTGTACATCTTTTACGATGTAACCGGCAAAATTCTGAACGACGGGTGAGCAGCAGAAAAAAACGACAAGCAGTTTTACCAAATTGTTCCGAAAGCAAGACATGAGTACGGCACAGGCCGTCCACAGCAATGCGAGCTGAAACAACAGCATTGGTCCTGTACCTTTTGCCACAAACGTAAAGCAACGCCAGAGCAAAGCCATGATGGGCGGGTGCCAATCGTCATATACGCCTGTCAGTGCCTGGTTGTATTGATCGATCGTATCGGGAGAAACGAATCCCGGATAGCATGCAAAAACATTGATAAAGAAAAACAGGATGCAAAGCAATACCGGCCAGTTGCCAATAATTTTTTGCTTCATCAGCGTTCCAGGAAATTAAGGTCCTTGCCAAATGTTTCTTCCGTCATCAAAGCGGCGATAATGGAGACCGCCATCACGATAACGCCGGTGGTAACAGCTGCGGGCACATAACCCTGGCGTGGTTGCAAAGTCTGGAAGAGGAGGCTCATCAGCGGCAGCGAGCCACGCACCATGTTCGGAACCGTAGTGGCCGCTGTGGCGCGCAGGTTGGTGCCGAACTGCTCTGCCGCCATCGTCACGAAAATAGCCCAGAAGCCCGTACCGAAACCAAGTAACATAGCAACCCAGTACAACTGATCGGCGGTGCCGCCTTTCAGGTTAAAGAATAAGGTAATGCCGATGGCGGTAATTCCGTAAAAGATAAACAATGCTTTTTTACGACTCCGCAACGCATGACTTACGAAACCGATTAAAATATCGCCGATCGAAATGGCTACGTAGGCCAGCATGATGGCCTTGCCGGGATCCACCGCTTCGCTGATGCCAAATTCTTTGGCAAATTTATTACTGAAAGTTATCAGGATACCGATCACATACCAGGTTGGCAACCCGATGAGGATAGCACAGAGATATTTTTTAAGACGCTTTCCGCTGGAGAAGAACATGAAGAAATTGCCCTTCTTTACTTCTGTGTGCTGAATATTTTTAAACATGCCCGATTCAAAAACCGATACGCGCATCAGCAAAAGGCAAAGCCCTAAGCCGCCCCCAATGAAATAACAGGTTTGCCAGGAAAACGACTTTGCAATAAAATAAGCTAGGATAGCGCCGCTCAACCCGATACCCGCTACCATCGAAGTGGCGATACCGCGTTTTTCTTTCGGCAGCAGCTCACTAACGAGTGTAATACCGGCACCCAGTTCGCCCGCCAGACCAATACCGGCAATAAAACGACACCAGGAATATTGCTCGATCGTATGCACCAACCCATTGCAGATATTGGCAACCGAATAGAGAAGAATGGAACCGAACAGCACACTCAGACGACCTTTTTTATCGCCGAGCACGCCCCAGATAATACCGCCGATCAGCAGACCAAACATCTGATAATTGAGAATCGCTGTTCCCTGGATGTTGATCGCTTCCTCGGTGAGACCGAGATCACGCAGGCTTTTGATGCGGATAATGCCGAACAGGAGCAAATCGTAAATATCAACAAAGTAACCTAAAGCAGCTACTAAAACGGGAATGCTGAATAGAGCGACGGTGGTCTTTTTGTTTTCCATGGTTATGGTTGCAATGTATCTTCCGGTGTATTTTCAGTCACTAAATCGTGCTTCTTTTTGCCAAAAAACATTTTGAACAGCACCGGGCCGGTGGTTACCACGATCAGGCCGATTACGATCTTTTCAAAATTGTGCTTCACCCATTCATTTTCGCCCAGGAAATAACCACTCATCACCATGCTTATTACCCAAGCCACACAACCAATCACGTTATAAACAAAGAAGGTTTTACGTTCCATTTTTACCACACCGGCAACGATAGGCGCAAATGTGCGAACGATTGGCAGGAAACGGGCGAGTATAATGGCGGCACCACCTCTTTTTTCATAAAAATCATGTGCCTGTTTCAGGTGTTTCTGTTTAAACAACCAGGTATCCCGCCGTTCAAACAATAGGTGCCCTGTTTTACGACCAAACCAATAGCCTACCATATTACCTAGGATGCCGGCAGCGCTGATGATGGCCAGCCAATACAGCAGGTTAGCAGCATCGTTGCCAAACGGACTTTTGGAATTGGCAATCATCAAGCCGGTAACAAACAGCAGAGAATCGCCTGGCAGAAAGAAACCGACAAACAAACCAGTTTCTGCAAATATGACCAACGCCACTAAATAAAGGCCTCCGTAAAGCGTTACTAATGCAGCCAGTTTTTCAGCGTCTAAAAGCTCCTTAATGAATTCAATTATTTCGTGCATCTGATTGTTTTCGGGCCGTGAAAATAGACAATTAAACCGAAATAAACTTTTTAAAAAATTGCAATAAAATTAACTTAAAGCGCTTTCTCCCATTTACTTACAACTGCAGTGGCTACACTATTACCCAACACATTTGTGGCACTTCTACCCATATCTAACAGCGGATCAATGCCCAGCAACAATGCAATACCAGCTTCAGGAATATTAAAACTGGCCAAAGTGCCGGCAATTACCACCAGAGAGGCACGCGGCACGCCGGCAATGCCTTTACTGCTCAGCATCAGTACCAGCAACATACTGATCTGGGTGCCTATGGGCAGATGAATGCCATAAGACTGTGCAATAAAAATGGAAGCAAAGGTCATGTACATCATAGAGCCGTCGAGATTGAAGGAATAACCGAGCGGCAGTACAAAACTTACAATTTTATTAGGGCAGCCGAATCGTTCCAGCATTTGGAGTGTTTTGGGAAAAGCTGCCTCGCTGCTGGAAGTGCTGAACGCCAGCAATGCCGGCTCCCTGACCCCGCCCAGCAGCGGAAAGATCCGCTTGCCGATAAACAAAGCACCGATACTGCAAATACAAACCCATAGCAAGAGTAAACCCAGGTAAAATTCGCCGATAAAGATGGAATAGGTTTTCAGGATGCCGCCACCCTCTTTGGCAATCACCGCCGTCATAGCGCCAAAAACGGCTATAGGCGCCAGTTTCATAATATAACCAGTTACGGTAAGAATGACATCCGCTATCGCATCAAACAGTTTCACCACCACCTGGCCTTTTTCGCCAATGGCTGCGGTAGCTACACCAAAGAATAAAGAAAATACAACGATCTGCAGAATTTCATTCTGTGCCATCGCCTCAATAACGCTGGAAGGAAAAACGTGATACAGGAATGTCTTGAGCGACATCGCTGCCTTTTGCACGCCGGTTTCAGCATGCATATCCGGTAGTTCAAGGTGCATCGACATTCCTGGTTTGAAAATATTGACCAGAATCATACCCAGCAGCAAACTCAGCAAAGACGCACTTGCAAACCAAAGCAGGGTCTTACCGCCGATGCGGCCCACCGCTTTTATATCACCCAGTTTGGCTACGCCCACTACCAGTGTTGTAAATACCAGCGGCGCCACAATCATTTTGATCAGACGAAGAAAAATATCGGCCAGCAGTGAAAACGGTTCCATTTTATGGTCTACCGATTTCGTCAGCTTTGTTTTCTCCGCTTTTGCAGCACTGATCTGTTGTCCCATATCCTGGTAGGCAACAGCGGCCGTATCTTTAATCAATTCCTGCTGCTTTTGCAAATGATCGATATTGGTTACCAATAGTTCAATACGTTCATTCTCTGCTTTTACATAAAAATTGTTGAACACAAAGCCTAAACCAATGCCAAGCACAAGGGCAATGAATATATATAAGGTAAGACGGTTCTTTTTACCGCCGACTGGTGTGGTGGCTGACATGCTGGAATGTTATAACCTGCAAGATAATCGAAATTTGCCTTAGCGCCTTGTACGGACGCTTCGAGGTGATGCAGGATTATCATGCTTCTCCAAAAAAGGGAAACGCAGCACACGAGCGCTGCATTTCTTTAGCGACTTCTGCTAATGTGCCCAAACCATACATTCCCGGAATGCAAGGGAAAGAAAATTTTAAGCCAGCGATCTAAAATCCTTCGTAAATCGCGCCGGATGTTGGCGTCTCATTCAGCTCAATGCGCTTCAAGCCTGGAAGAACGGGCTTCAACTGATCCCACAGCCATACGGCCAGCAATTCGCACGTAGGGTTTTCGAGTCCGGGAATATCGTTTAAGACTTTATGATCCACCACATCTATCACTGGCACCATCGCTTCCTTCATATCCTTAAAGTCAATTACCCAGCCTTCTTTCGTCAACGGTCCTTCAATAAACACTTTCAACCGGTAGGTATGGCCATGCATATGACGGCATTTATGTCCCTCCGGAACATTTGGCAGAAAATGCGCAGAATCAAAGGTAATTTCTCTATATATAAGCATGGGGGAAATTTTCGCGGCGCAAAGGTACATTATTTGAAATTGAAGATGTGCATTTGGCGATTGTCCCCATACAAGTGAGGAGTATCGAGGCGCTACAAGGGGATGGAATCCTATTGGACGTCAGTAATTAAAACAGCGGTCATCCATTATCAATTCGTTTTTTGCCCATTAAACGCAGCAACAAATAAAACATTCGTTTTACACTTCCTTTCCTGATGCCTGATAACGTAAAAACAGAATCAGCGATCGGCAATCAGCCATTGCTTCGCCTGCAAGCCCACCACTCCGCTAAAAACAACAAATGCCCCGATGGCCAACGGCAGCGAATAGCTCCATTTCAGGTAACATAATATGGTAATCGCGATGATCAGAAACGGAACAAAGGAATAAAGCAGCCTTACCTGCGTGTGCCGGCCTGCTGCCCAAAGTTGTGCAATCAGGATAGGATATAAAAAAATACCGACCCAGATTTCCGCACCAAGCAGCGCCAGCATACAATTGATCAAGGTGACCGGCAACAGCAGCAACAGCCCGAGCAGGCAAATGGTTTTGGTAATCGTTGCGATCAGTACCGGCCGCGTTTTATTGATCATTTTCAAATAAAACAACATCAAATTACTAAACAGCGCAAGCAGCAGGCAGCTAAACAAACCCGCAAAAGCGGTGGCGTTCCATTCTATTTTATTGCGGCTCCAGATCAGGTACACGCGTTCCAGCAAAGGATAACATAAGATAACGGCAACGCCCATGATCGAAGCACCAAACATCCAGATCACCCGAAAAAGATACAGCAGGCGCGTTTGGTTGCCTTTGGTCTGAAACTCCTGCATTTTGGGCACAAATACGGTCTGAAATACGTTGATACCACTCAAAGCCGCGTTTGTCATGGTGCGCAATGAAGCCACTTGCCGGATCACCGCTACCGGGTAATAAAACCAGGAAAGCACCAATGCATAAGAATCGGTGGCCAGCTTCTCGATGAAGTTATTGACGATAAAAGGTACAGACGCGACAAACTGCCTGCCGCCTTCGGTATAAGTACCGCTACGTATGAATGAAAAAATTTCGGGATGCCTGCGGGCGGCTAAACCAATATACACAATTGCCGTAACCAGAAACACGGCTCCATTCCACAAGACAACGCTGGTAAAATCCCGGATATAAATAATGCTGAACAACAAGACCAGCAATTCAACCGAGCTAAAAACAACTTCGTACCGGAAATTCTTCCAGAGATTACCCACCGGCTCATTTACTGCATAAAAAAAACGCAACAGGTTCATCAGGATATTTCCGATAGCAAATGCGCACAATGCCAGACTCAGGTGTTGCGACTGCACAACCGCTACCGAAGTTTTAAATACCCAGCCGGTAACCACCGGAAAAAGAAAGAGCAATAACACGATCGCCAGACTAATAGCCGCACTCATTGCCAATGCAAACCGGATGCCGCTGCCGAGCATGAACCCGGCCTTGTCCTTGTTTTCATGAAAATGGAGATTGTAGCTATTCGCAACATAGCGGATGTATGCATCGTAAAAGCCCAACAACAAAGCATTAACGGCCGTAAGTAATATCCAGGAGGTATAAAACCCGGTACCACAAAAACTAAGTATCAGTGGCAACAGCAAAATGCTTTTCAGAAAGACCAGCATATAACGCATACCCGCCCAGAAAGAGCCCTTGACAATGCTTTTCCGGCTATTCATAGGCTATGCAGCGTTTGATGGTCCATAAATTTCCTTGTGCATAAATATACGATCCGATCTGAAACTCTTTGCCACAACGATCTATTTTACGATTTTGCAGCATCATTCATCAACACCATCTGTCGTGAACCTGTTTTTTAACGCATCCAATCTACGCTTCGGCGGCGGCATCACGTTTACAACGCAGCTGCTGGAGGCATTATTGCCATTGCGAAAAAACGACCAGATCACGATTATCGTTCCAAACGGCGCAGGCTATGAATCGCTGGCGAAACTGCCCAATGTGAAAGTTATTTTTGTGCCGGACCGTTTTCATTATTCGCGCGTCAGCAAGTATTATTACAATCGTTCGGTTTTTGAGAAATGGGCGAAGGCGGCAAAAGCCGATAAGATTATCAGCCTGGGCAATATTGCTTTTCCGGCGGCCGGTATCCCGCAATTGCTGCTGATCCAAAACGCATTTCTTTTTTATCCTGAATCGCCCGCGTGGAGCCGGATGAATGTGCGGCAATTTGCCTACAACCGGATGATGAATGCTTATACGGCCAAACATCTGAAATTTGCCGACGCCTATGCCGTGCAAACGGAAGTGATGAAAGAGCGCCTCTGTCGCCTGTTTGACGTGAACCCGGCAAAAGTGGATATCGTTCCCAATGCCGTTAGTTTTTCGCCGGAAACAAATATCCGTACCAAAACCGATCATGAGGATATTCATCTGCTGGTGCTCAGCAAGTACTATGTACATAAAAATTTTGAGGTCCTGATTCCGCTGGCAAAAGCCATACAGCGTCATTCGTCGAATATGACCATTACACTGACATTGGAGCCCGGCGAGTCGAAAGATACAGCCGCGTTTCTCGATACTATTCAAAAAGAACAGCTGGATGGTATTATTAAAAATCGTGGCCATGTGCCGCTGGCGGAGATCGGAAACATATTTCAGTATTATGACGGATTGCTGCTTCCTACCCTGCTGGAGTCGTTTTCGGGCACTTACCTGGAAGCTATGAAAGCCGGCAAACCCATCTTTACCAGCCGGTTTGATTTTGCGACGCATATTTGCCAGGATGCAGCTTTTTACTTTAACCCGCTGCATGCCGATTCCATTTTAAACACCATTCTTCAGGCTTTTGCTTATCAGGAGGAGATAGACCGAAAAGTGGCCAGAGGTTATGAATTGCTGCGCGAAATGCCCGACTGGCAAAGCGTAGCACAATCTTTCTCAGAAATTATTGATAGGTTTGACTAATGTGCGGCATTGCTGGAAGCATCCATAAAAACCTAACCGACGCGCAAGCTGCGGCTTGTCTGGAAAAAATGGCCCATCGTGGTCCGGACGATACAGGGATGTATCGCGATGGCGATGTATGGCTGGGACACCGGCGCCTGTCGATACAGGATGTTTCCGAACGTGGCCACCAACCTATGGTGAGCGAAGACGGCAACTATGTGCTTGTGTACAATGGAGAGCTTTACAATAACGCAGCATTGCGTGCCGACCTCCAAAGCAAGGGTTGCTCTTTCCGGTCGCAATCCGACACCGAAACTTTACTTAAAGCATATCTTGCTTATGGAAAAGACTGCCTTTCGCGACTGAACGGTATTTTCGCATTTGCATTATACGATAAAAAAAAGCAGGAGCTGTGGCTGGTGCGTGATCCGCTCGGCGTTAAACCGCTTTATTATTACAGCGATGCCAATTCTTTTTTTTTCGCTTCGGAATTAAAAGGGCTATTACATCTGCCGCTCGATTACCGCATCGACAAAACTGCATTTTATCGCTACCTCTTACTGCTCTATAGTCCGGGAGTTGTAACACCGTTTCAATATATCAAAAAACTATTGCCGGGTCATTATATGACCGTGGATACCAACTCCGGAACAATCAAAGAGGAAAAAACATTTTACCAGGTACCCTTTAACGGGCTGTACGAACCGCTTTCCGAAAAAGAATGGCTGGATGAACTGGACAAGCAACTGACCAATGCCGTGAGGCAGCAATTAATTTCAGATGTGCCGTTGGGTTATTTTTTGTCCGGCGGCCTGGATTCCAGTTTGATCCTGGCGATTGCGAAAAAACTGCAACCAGGCATTTCATTACAAGCTTTTACGATCGATACAGGACATTTATTTAAGGAAGAAGGATTTGATGATGATTTGCCTTACGCCCGGAAAGTAGCGCAATTACTCAACGTACCGTTGCAAGTGATTCCTGCAGATACTGATATGCTGCAACACTTCGACCGGATGATCTGGCAACTGGATGAACCGCAAACAGACCCGGCTTCTTTGTTCGTTGAACAGATTGCCAAAGCAGCGCGCGAAAAAGGCATTAAGGTTCTATTAGGCGGCACTGGTGCCGACGATATTTTTGCAGGCTATAAAAGACACCAGGCCTTGCAGCTGGAGAAATATCTTTCAAAAATCCCAGTGTCGCTGCAACGGGGCATCAGAAATCTTGCGCGCCTGTTGCCGCAAAATGCACAGACAAGACGCTTACAAAAACTACTGCAACATCCCGGACAATCGCCACTGCAAAGGCGTACAGGTTATTATTACTGGCTGCCGCCTGCGCAGGCAAAAATGCTGTTTCATGCCGAGATCCGCGACCGGCTCCCAGATATCGATATTTTATTTTCCGATCTGCTAAAGGACATTCCAGGCGAACAATCGGCGCTCCATCAAATGCTGTACTGGGAATTGCGCACTTTTTTGCCGGATCAGAATCTTAATTATACCGACAAGATGGGCATGGCCTCAGGGGTGGAAATCCGTGTTCCTTTTCTCGATACACAGCTCATTGCGCTGGCTGCGAAAATGCCGCCTTCTTTAAAATTAAAGGGTAAAGAGACCAAGTATATTTTAAAAAAACTGGCCGAGCGTTATTTACCACATGAGATTATCTACCGTCCGAAAACCGGCTTTGGCGCACCAATCCGTCAGTGGGTAAATCATGAAATGAAAGAAATGATCGAGGAACGTCTGAATGAAACCGCGATCCGGCAATCAGGTTTGTTCGATGTGGATGCCGTAAAAAAGCTTATCAGCGAAACAACCGCCGGCACCACCGACGGCGCCTATGCTATCTGGTCGCTGCTGGCAATAGATTCCTGGATGAAGCAGTTTGGTAACAGGTTAAAAAACTAATTGGTTAAAACCAGTTCTTGTAACGGAGTTAATGCGATAAAAAATCAATTGGTCCAATCGATCGTTGATCAAAAATTATCCCTAAAGTCTCCCCCAATTAACCATTTGACTTTTTAACGACTTAACCTTTTAACGATGTAACCATTTAACTAAATTTGATGCATGTACCAGATCATCCAGGACTTAAAGAATGGCGATACAACCCTTGAAACAGTGCCGGCACCCGCTATACAAGACGGCGAATTGCTGATACGCACCACGCGCAGCCTGGTATCGTTGGGGACAGAACGTATGTTGGTCGCATTCGGAAAAGCCGGCTGGATTGAAAAAGCACGCCAGCAGCCCGAACGGGTGCGAATGGTGCTGGACAAGATAAAAACCGATGGGCTGAAGTCTACGTTCAACGCGGTCACGAGTAAACTAAACCAGCCATTACCGTTGGGTTACTGCAACGCCGGCATTGTGATCGGTATTGGAAAAAACGTGACTGGATTTCAGATCGGCGATCGGGTTGCTTCGAATGGCCCACATGCAGAGATTGTTTCTGTGCCGCAAAATCTGGTGGCCAAAATACCCGATACAGTAACCGATGAAGAAGCTGCTTTTACGATAGTAGGCGCTATAGCATTGCAAAGTATCCGGCTGGCGCAGCCTTCCCTGGGCGAAACTATGGTTGTGACCGGACTGGGATTGATTGGCCAGATCACCGCTCAATTGCTGCAAGCAAATGGTTGCCGCGTCATTGGCATCGATATCGATGAAGCGAAACTGGCACTGGCCCGCAACGCAGGCATTGAGGCGATACATGCAGACAATGCTGCTGCAGCTGTTTATGCCGCTACGAACCAGCAAGGCGCAGACGGCGTAATAATTACAGCCACCACGCGCAGCAGTGAAGTAATTGCCCAAGCGGCCGAAATGAGCCGTAAACGGGGCCGTATCGTACTGACTGGCGTGATTGGACTGGAACTGAACCGTGCTGATTTTTATGAAAAAGAATTGAGCTTCCAGGTAAGCTGCTCTTATGGGCCTGGCCGGTATGAGCTGCAATACGAAGAGAAAGGTCAGGACTACCCCATCGGCTATGTACGCTGGACGGCCAAACGAAATTTTGAAGCGGTGCTGCAAGCTATTGCATCGGGCCGGCTAGACGTACGTCCACTCATCACAAAGCGTGTACCGCTCGCCGACTATAAAAACATTTACGATCATCTTTCCGATAACCAGGTGATCGCCGCATTGATGGAGTATCCCGAAATGGTGAGCCATGCGGCGAGCATTCAACTACAAAGCCGCAATTTTTCCGGCAGCGCAGTTGTTTTAGGGATAATCGGTGCGGGCAATTTCACTTCTTCATTTGTACTCCCGGAGTTAAAAAACAGCCGTGCTTCTATCAAAAGCATCGCCAGTGCCAATGGACTTTCCGCAACAACGCTCGCAAAAAAATTTGAAATACCCACGGTTACCAGCGATTACCACGCCATATTAACGGCCCCTGAGATAACCGCCGTTTGTATTACGACGCGTCACCATCAGCACGCCACTATGGCTGCAGCAGCCTTGCAGGCGGGGAAAGATGTGTTTGTAGAAAAACCTTTGGCGCTCGATGAAACAGGCTTGAATGATGTCATTACAGCCTATCAGCAAAGTAAAAAAACGCTCCACGTAGGCTTTAATCGCAGGTTTGCACCACTTGCACAGAAAATGAAACAATTGATTTCCGGCAGCGAAAATATCCCTTCTAATATTGTTGTAACTGTCAATGCAGGTAGTATTCCGCCCAACAACTGGCTGCAGGATATGGATATGGGGGGTGGCCGCATTATCGGCGAGGCTTGTCATTTTATCGATCTCTGCAGTTTTCTGTCGGGCTCATCCGTGCAGGCGGTTTGCATGAATGCAATGGGCACAGAAAAAAATATTGCTTCAGATAATGCTACGCTGTTACTGCAATACGTCAATGGCACCAACGCTACGATTCATTTTTTTGCCAATGGCAGTAAGGCTTATGATAAAGAGCGGGTAGAGGTTTACAACCAGGGTCGCACACTGATCCTGGAGAACTGGAAAAAACTTACCGGTTACGGATTTAAATCTTTTTCCTCCGTTTCCGCAAGTCAGAATAAAGGTCATGCTGCACAATTTTCCCTGCTGCTCGACCGACTGCAGCACGGTGGACCAGCCCTTATCCCGTTTGACTCGCTCATCAACACCACACGGACCAGCTTTGCGGCATTGCAAAGTCTTTTAGAAAGAAAATGGATATCGGTTTAACGGTATTGGTTCGCATTTGCGCTGCCTGGCCGTCAACGTATCAGCGTATCGCCCTAACTTTGTTTTCAAAACCGATGAACTATGGAATTTGGGAAAGTACCGGAACGCGAACTGGAACAGATTGACTTTACCCTTCCGCCCGACCCTCCGGTAACCACTGAAGTACTGAAAAAGGGAAAGGGGAAAACGAAATTTTATGTGGGTTGTGCCAAATGGGGACGCAAGGACTGGGTCGGCAAACTCTACCCTAAAGGCACCAAGGAGAAGGACTTTCTCGAATATTACGCGCACCTGTTTAACGCCATCGAGTTCAACGGATTTTTTTACAGCCAGCATTCGCGGGAGCAGGTGGAAAAATGGAAAGAAAAAGTGCCGAAAGGTTTTAAATTCTGCCCAAAATTCACGCAATCCATCACGCATTATAAACGGCTCAAAGACGCCCGTGCCGAAGTAGATTCATTTCTCAATATTGTAGCGGCTTTTGGCGACACGCTGGGCCCTTTATTTTTGATGCCGCATCCGTCTATGAATCTCAAAACCCTGCCGGATATAGAAACTTTCATCGAGGATTTTCCGAAAGACGTTGACTTATTTTTGGAACTACGCAATGAAGCATTTTATACGGATGGTTATAACGCGGACCTTTATGCTTTCCTCAGAAAACAAAAAAGAGGGACCATTATTACCGATGCTGCCGGCCGCCGCGATTGTGTGCATATGCACCTGAGCACCCCCGAATGTTTTATCCGTTTTGTAGGCAATTCGTTGCACCGTACCGATTATGAAAGAATTGACGAATGGGTGGATCGCTTGGGTAAATGGATGAAGGAAGGGCTGGAGCACTGTTATTTTTTTATGCATCAACATGAAGAACTGCATTCGCCGGAGCTGATCAAGTATTTTGCAGAACAAATGAACAAACATCACCATACGAACCTTCAGGTACCGGTCTTACAGGAAAACACATTATTTTAAGCTAAAATCCGAGAGGCGCCTGCGGCCTGAAGCTTACCGCATCCTACGCAATACTTCTTAAAATAAGGCCCAAAAAACTTGACAGGCATATACATTTTACGCTATCTTCGCCAAAATTTTTGCACACATGAACTTGCATGAATATCAAGCCAAGGAGCTGCTGAAACGTTACAACGTACCTACTCAGGAAGGTATCGCAGTTGATAACGCCGACGACGCGGCAAAAGCATATAAAGAAATCTCTGTAAATACCGGTAGCAAATTTGCGGTTGTGAAAGCGCAGATCCATGCTGGTGGCCGTGGTAAAGGTACCATGATCGAAGTGCCTGAGCAACACGGTGTACAGGTGATAAAAAGTGCAGAAGACGTAGAAAAAGTTGCTAAAAATATTTTGGGTAATACGCTGGTAACCATCCAAACTGGCGCTGCCGGTAAGAAAGTAAACAAAATCCTGGTTGCACAGGATATGTATTACGATGGTCCTAGCGAACGTAAAGAATTTTACCTTTCCATCTTGCTGGATCGTGCTAAAAAACAAAACGTAATTATGTATTCTACCGAAGGCGGTATGGATATTGAAGAAGTAGCACACCACACTCCTGAAAAAATCTACAAAGAATGGGTGGAGCCTAATTCTCCATTGTTACCGTTCCAGGCGCGCAATATCGCATTCAACCTCGGTTTGAGCGGTGAAGCACACAAAAACATGGTGAAATTCGTAACCAACCTGTACAACGCATATGTTGGCCTGGATTGCGCGATGCTCGAAATCAACCCACTGTTTAAATCTGCGGACGATAAAGTCTTCGCAGTTGACTGTAAAATGAACCTCGATGACAATGCTCTGATGCGTCATCGTGACCTGGCTGATCTCCGCGACAAAAGCGAAGAAGATCCAACAGAAGTAGAAGCTGCTGAAAGCAACCTGAACTATGTAAAACTCGACGGTAACGTGGGTTGCATGGTAAACGGTGCTGGTCTGGCGATGGCTACTATGGATATGATCAAACTGGCGGGCGGTGAACCTGCAAACTTCCTGGACGTAGGCGGTACTGCAAACGCACAGACTGTAGAAGCCGGTTTCCGTATCATCATGAAAGATCCGAACGTGAAAGCGATCCTGATCAATATCTTCGGCGGTATCGTTCGTTGCGATCGTGTTGCTGCAGGCGTCATCGAAGCTTACAAAAACATGGGCACGATCAATATTCCGATCATCGTTCGTCTGCAAGGTACTAACGCTGAAATCGCAAAAGAACTGATCGAAAACTCAGGTCTGAAAGTACAATCTGCAATTTTGCTGAGCGAAGCTGCTGAACTGGTTCAGAAAGCTGTGAGCGCTTAGTTTTTTAATAGCGTTTATAATCAGGAAAGCGCCTCCGGATGGGGGCGCTTTTGTTTTATGACCGATTTTTTTTTAAAATGGAACAATTCGCGCTGACAGCGCTTTGACTTTTGTGCGTTGAATTTTTATTTTTAATGAGCATTTCAGGACACAGCAATTTTATGTACTCTTTCACTACGCATTGGCAAATAAAAGCACCGCTCCGGAACGTCTGGGATGTATTGTACGACACTGCCTCTTGGCCTGAATGGTGGAAAGGTGTAATAGCGGTGAAAGAAATCCATGCGGGTGGCGCAAATGATATTGGTGTGGTATTTGCCTACCGTTGGAAAGGAGGCAACCTACCCTACACGCTTTCTTTTACGATCGAGCTAAAGGAAAAAACAGATTATCAAATGCTCCGCGGAACAGTATCTGGCGAATTGGAAGGCCAGGGAATCTGGAGATTCGAAGAAATTGACGGTGTCTGCCATATTTATCATTCCTGGAAAGTACAGACCAGAAAAAAATGGATGACCCAATTTGCCTTTTTACTGAGGCCCGTATTTAAACACAATCATGATAAGGTGATGCAATGGGGCGCTCAAGGACTTGCCCGACTGCTGCAGGCGCCGCTTATCAGTTTTTAGTTTTATCGATCGCCGACATTTTATCTCTTCTTTTAGCAGAGCTCTTTTCCACATGATTGACTTTGGCCTCGTCTACGGAGTGAGTACTGAACAGGTCTATGTCTTTTTTCGCCAGCTCACTGATCGTTACATAAAATTCCTTCAACGTCAGTAATTCCTCTTCGGTCAGATCTTCCGCACTGACCAGCCGGTTACTTGCGGTTTCGGAGGCAGCAATCAGTTCATTTAATTTTAGATGGATCGCTGCGGTATCCTTATTCTGCGATTGCTGGATCACAAACACCATCAAAAAAGTAATGATCGTAGTGCCCGTATTGATGACGAGTTGCCAGGTATCCGAATAATCAAAAATTGGCCCGGTAACTGCCCAGACCACCACAATTACGATAGCGATAATAAAAGATACAGGCTTTCCTGTGACCTGCGTGACTTTGGTCGAGAACCGGTCAAAAACACGTCCGAGTTTGCTATTCTTCTTCTTTTTCATAAAACTCCTCCAGGTGATATATGGAAATACCTAAAAAAGAATGCCACAAAACGCTGTCCCCCTATTTTTGATCACTTATTTAGGGTAATTGAAGCTAAAAATCCTAACAGCAACCGTCAGAAAGCAAGAAGCCTCCAGCAACTACGCTGCGAGGCTTCTCGATGGACACCCGCCAATATTATCTTACAAGGGTTACATCTCCTTTATACGTTTCTACATAACCATCAGGATAAGCTATACGGATGATATAATTGTAAGTGCCCATTTCCTGTGCAACACCTTTCCAGGTACCATTCCAGCCTTTTTTTCCATCGGTAGTGGTAAAAATTTCCTGACCCCAGCGGTTGAAGACGCGAAACTCTGTGACCTTCTGGAAGGTGAAATTTACAATTCTGAATTCATCGTTATGCCCGTCGCCGTTCGGCGTAAATGCAGAAGGAATCATTAGCCGGTCGCGATAGTCAATGCTGATCTTTACGCTATCCTTAGAACGGCAACCGGAAGAGTCAATGCCTGTCAGGAAATAAACTGTTGGTTCGGTTGGTGTTGCAATCGGATTTTTAATAGTCGGATTGTCTAGTCCTGCACTCGGAGACCAGTAATAGAGATACGAACCAGTGGCTTTAAGTTGTACACTTTGCCCGTATTTAATCAACGTGTCATGATTGGCCAATTTTACCGGCGCCGGTGGTTTCACGGCTATGTGAAGTCGTATGGTATCGCTGCAATTGAGACTATCGCTTACAACCACATAGTAGTCACGGGTTGTTGGCGGCATCGCAACCGGATCTTCGCACGCATTACAACTCAAACTGGTTGCCGGTTTAAAATTTCCATCTTCGTACCAACGATAAACAGCGCCGCCACGCACATGCAACAATAGGGATTCGCCAGCACAGACTACAGTGTCTTTGGGCCATGCTTCTGCTCCATGCAGCGAGACATATACATCTACGGAATCTACTATTTTACAACCGCTCCGCCCTACCGTCGTTACATAATATCTGGCGTCCTCTGAAGCATACAGCAGTGGATTGGCAACGGTAGAGTCCGACAATGAAACGCTTGAACTCCACGTATAAGTAAACGGAACTGTATCGGCATTGCAATAGTTGAAACGCATCTGCGGCATTTCCGTATAGGCCGTCGGGCCATAGAAGATTGGATTGGCGCCGCAAATATTGCCAGACGAATAGTATTCTGTCAACGTGCTGACGTAACTAGTGCTTATATAATAAGTGTAAATAGGGCTAACGACATTGGGATTGGCGTAACAAACTTCTACGATCAAATTCTGCGTGGTATCCCAACTGTATGGCGTATCGAAATTGAACTTCACATAGCCGTTTGGTGCCGCAACCACCGTTACCGGCCCAGGGGCCGTATATACCGGAATTGTTCCTTGAAGCAGGCCGTCCGAAACATTGAGATTCTGAACAGGCGCACATCGCAAGGCTATTTTCAAGTTGTTGATCACGACCGGACCGGCAAAGGCAGGGTGTAATTTAAATGACAGACTCTTCAATGTGCTGGAGTGTACACCGCTGCCCAGCAGATCTGCTTTTCTAAGCAAATATTGATGTCTGGATGTTACATAGCCGCCATAAAACGGACTGGTAGTCACATTTGTATGCGCTATACCCGGAAAAAGACCATAAGGAATCACATCGGCGGAATCCGTAACGGCACATGAAACCGTATCCAATGTACTGCAAGAAAGATTCCTCAGCGGTCCGGGACCTGTAGCATGCGCGTGAAGCGTGATATAATCCGGTTTACAAAGAATAGCCGGCGACGGACTAACGGTAAGTTTATTTGCACTGTCTACAAAAATAGTGATCGTATCTTTCTGTTTACAATTGGCGGGAAGGCCGTTATTGATTACTGTCACCTTATAAGAAGTGGTATTATGGATTATTGCCTGTGGATTATTGATATTTGGATTATTGAGCCCTATGGCCTGCCCTCCGGTTACGCTAGTCCAGGCATAAGAAAGATTTGAGATACCGGCCATTGCTTCCAGCTGAATCGGTTTATTATCGAGCGCACAATACCCATATTTGTCGGGTCCAGCGTCTACACCGGTAATTACCTTGAGCAATATAACCATTGAGCTGCGAAAAGCTATAGGTTGCTGCGTAGTACAGGTAGAGTCAACCGCATCGATTCTTACAATGTGATCGCCGATGTCATTAATACCGGGTGTCCAGGAAAAAGAACCAATCGGGTTGCCCGTGCCGTTATTCACAACGGAAAATTGGGCACCTGGTGCTGCCGAGGTGTCTGCATACAGGCTTACCGAATTTGTTGCAGATTGAGAATGCCCTTGCAAACTGAATGAAAAATTTGCGCCGGGGCAACCAAGCAATATATTGCCGGCGGTTGAAATGAATTTTCCACCTTGTACATTGACAGGAATACTGTCGATAAGCGGCGCAGATGAGCTGCAGGGAAGTACAGAAACCTGCACGTCCCTGGTAACATAACCAAGCAGTTTTTTGCTCGTGCGATCATACTCATAACACCGAAATGCCAAGACATACTTTCCCTGCAGCGGCGGTATAAAATTAGCGGTACCCGTAGTTGGACTTACGACATAACCGTTACTGGAATTAATCGGATTAGATAGACTGTAAGGTGTATTGTAGGATATCTCCGTATTAGGCCCGCAAACACAGGACATACAACCCTCGGGCGATTTGTTCAATATTTCCAGAGAGTCTCCGTTGGGATCTACCGGCCCGTTATAGAACTGGGCAGGTTGGTTTTGACACAAATATGGAATGGGCTGCACCGCAAAACGTGGTGAACTGTTATTGTAACGGGCGGCATTATTCAAACCGGCACGGATGGTGATCGCTTGTACGCCTGGGTTGCACAGGTTCAATATGCCTCCATTGCGCGCACTATTAGTCCAAACGAATTCCCAGTCGTCGCTAGTGTCCGGCAAGGTTACAATCGTTGTATATTCCGATCTGACAAAACCTGGCCAGGGTGAATTTGGTACGCGGCAGGAATTGATAGATGTAAAGCCGGAACATAACTGATCCAACGTATCATTGCCGTGACCTGCACCCATCGTATCCACAGCGACCTGGCCAACGTTGACACCCAACTTGACGGATGAGTAGCCGATATGTTCGGGATAAGAAAGAGGTGATCCATAGGGTTCGCACGCTTTATATATATTAAGCGTAACTCTGTACTTAAGATCTGTAGGGCCGGAACCGACATAGGTGATGTACATATCGGCGGCGGCAAAGTGCGTAGCAAAGGTTTTGTTTATTCCTAGCGAGCATACTATAAATGCAAAACACCAGCTAAGCTGTTTCGCTATTCTGAAATTGAATCTCATCGTTGGTCTTGTTACAATTGTTTAAAGGCTTTTTTGTAATGGATTGTTTCAAAAGAAGGGGTGTTTGTGTGTCCGGATGAGTTCAAACGTAAAAAAGGACAAGCGTCCGATAAATACCGGATAGCATTAACTGCGGCTATCACAGATATAAGGGACGCGTGTAAAATAGCTTTCGGATTATCTGATAACAGAGGCATTACAATGACTTAAAAGTTAATGGGCAGTAGCTTTTCGCCGCACCATATACCTTTTATCAAAAACCAAGCCAATTTCAAATACTGAAAAACAAAAAATGCAAACCGGTATCGATACCGGTTTGCATTTGTCCATGTTTTTTCTGCTCAAACAAAAAGGCTCCCACAATATTGTGAGAGCCTTTTCTATTAAAATAACAGCTGATTATCTTACCAGTGTAATATCACCTTTGTAAGTCTCTACATACCCGTCAGGATAACCGACACGGATGATGTAATTGTAAGTGCCCATTTCCTGAGCAACTCCTTTCCAGGTACCATCCCAGCCTTTTCTACCGTCGGTAGTGCTGAAGATTTCCTGACCCCAACGGTTGAATACGCGGAACTCCATTACTTTTTGGAATGTGAGATTCACGATTTTGAATTCATCGTTGCGACCATCGCCGTTTGGTGTAAATGCAGACGGAATCATCAGGTGGTCACGGTAATCGATACTGATCTTCACGCTATCGATCTGACGACAACCATTAGTGGCGATACCAGTCAGGTAGTACACTGTTGGTTCGGTAGGAGAAGCGATCGGATTGATCACATTCGGATTGTTCAGGCTTGCAGTAGGCGACCAGTAGTAGAGGTATGCACCGGAAGCCAGTAGTTGAACACTTTGTCCGTATTTTATAATGGTATCACCGTTCAGGATATTGACATTAGGCAGTGGTTTTACCGTTACGTGCAGTTTAAATGTATCGCTACAATTTACGCTATCGCTTGTAACCAGGTAGTAATCACGGTCTGCTGGTGGTGTAGCCAATGGATCTTCACAATTGTTACAGTTCAGGCTGGTAGCAGGATGGAAGTTTTTGTCTTCGTACCAGTGGTAGCTATAAGCGCCGCGTGCATGCAGGATAACAGATTCTCCGGCACATACAGCAGTATCTTTTGGCCAGGTTGTTACGTTGTGGATCGGCACATAGATATCTACAGAGTCAATCACCTTACAACCGCTGCGACCTGCAGTAGTCACATAATACTTCGTGCTCTTCGGAACGTATGCCAGTGGCGCGTCGCTTGTAGAGTCAGACAGGAAAGTACCAGGACTCCATGTGTAGGTAAATGGAACAGTATCTGCTTCGCAATAGTTGAAACGCATTTGTGGCATTTCAGTATAAGCATAAGGACCGTAGAATGTAGGGTTGCTACCACAAACGTTACCGGAATAGTAGTATTCGTTCAGTGTACTTACATAACCAGTGCTGATATAGTAAGTGTAGATTGGCGTAAACGTGCTTGCATTTGCATAACAAACTTCCACGATCAGGTTCTGCGTAGTGTCCCAGCTATATGGTGTATCAAAGGTAAATTTCACATAACCGTTTGCAGCCGCTACTACTGTTACCGGACCGGTAGCTGTATAAACCGGGGTTGTACCGGACAACAGGCCTGTTGTTGCACTCAGGTTGGTTGCACCTGTACATTTCAATGCAATTTTCAGGTTGTTGATCGTAGCAGGACCAGAATAAGCAGGGTTCAGCTTGAACGCAACGCTTTTCAAGGTGCTGGAGTGTACGCCGCTACCTAACAGATCTGCTTTACGCAACAGGTATTGGTGTTTTGATGTATTGTAATAGCCGTAGAACGGAGTACTGTTATAGTTCGTCAGGTTTGCACTTGGGAGCAGACCGTCAGGAATGATATCGGAAGAATCCGGAGTCGCACAAGATACTGTATCCAGTGTGCCACAAGCCAGGTTTCTCAACGGTGGCGGACCTGTAGTAGATACGGTGAATGGCTGATAACCCGGGCGACACATAATAACCGGCGTAGACGGTGTAATGGTTGCCTTGTTTGAGCTATCGATATGAACCGTTACCGTATCCATTTGCTTACAATTGGCCGGAAGCTGGTTATTGATTACGGTAACCCTGTATGAAGTAGTACTATGTACGATTGCCTGCGGATTGTAGATATTCGGATTGTTCAGACCTACTGCCGGACCGCCATAGATGTCTGTCCATGCATAAGAAAGACCAGACACACCTGCAGAAGCTTCCAATTGTACCGGTTTATTATTGAGCGCACAATAGCCGAATTTATCAGGCCCTGCGTCTACCCCGGTAATTACCTTGATCAATACAACCAGATAACTTCGGAATACAATTGGCTGCTGGTTGGTACAAGTCGAGTCAACTGCCTGGATAACGAGGATATGATCGCCGATATCATTATTAGTTGGTGTCCAGGAGAAATTACCGATCGGGTTACCCGTACCATTGTTAGTAACAGTAAACAATGCACCTGGAGTAGCCGTAGTGTCAGCGTACAAGCTTACAGAGTTGGTAGCAGACTGAGAGTGTGCCTGCATGCTGAACGAGAAGTTCGCGCCAGGACAACCCAGGATTACGTTACCGGAAGATGAGGTGAATTTACCTCCTTGTACGTTGATAGGAATACTATCAATAACTGGCGCCGGAGAGTTACATGGCAGTACGGAAACCTGTACGTCACGTGTGATATAACCGAGACGGGTATGGGTTGTACGGTCATATTCATAACAACGGAAAGCCAGTACGAATTTACCGGTTGTTGGTGGAATAAAGCTGGCCACACCGCTCGTTGGACTCACGGTATAACCGTTTGTAGAGTTAACCGGGTTGTTCAGTGTGTACACGCTCTGATATGGAATTTCGGTGTTCGGGCCGCAAGGACAAGTTCCTGTAGGACCGCCGAGACATCCTTCCGGCTGTTTATTTTCTATACGCAGCGAGTCTCCGTTCGGATCCACCGGACCGTTAAAGAAGGCGGCCTGCTGGTTTTGACACAGATACGGGATCGGTTTTACCGTGAAGCGCGGTGAGCTGTTATTGTAACGGAAAGCATTGTTGATACCAACGCGGATTGTGATGTTCATACCACCGGCGCCGCAGAGGTTGGCGATACCGGAGTTACGACTACCGTCTGTCCAGACAATTTCCCAGTCATCACTGGTATCCGGAAGGGTAATGATTGTAGAATATTCTGCCATTACGAAACCTGGCCACTGAGAGCCCGGAACACGGCAAGAGTTGATGGGCGCAAAGTTCGGACACAGCTGATCGAGTGTATCGCTACGGTGACCCGTACCAACTGTATCTACAACAATCTGGCTAACATTGACCCCTAACTTGGTAGAATTGTAACTGATGTACTCTGGATAGTAGAGATCAGAGTTACTTGGCTCACACGCCTTGTACACGTCCAGTACAACCTTATACTTAAGGTCTGTCGGTCCCGTACCAATGTAAGTGACATACATGTCCGCAGCCGCAAAGTGGGAGGCCAGCGCCTTGTCCATTCCCAGCGCGCACATGAGGAGTGCAAAGCAGAAAAGAAGCTTCTTTGTGAATTTAAAATTAGAGATCATAGTTCGTCTCCTTTACAATTTGAATGAAAAATCGGTTTTAAAAATCGGTAGGGCTTAAGACGCACCTCAACCGTTATTGACGGTGCTGACTATTTAACAACTATAGTTTGGCTATAGTTGTTACGGCAGAAGCCTACCGTAACAACGTTATATTTCCTTGTTTGTAGAAATGTTTACCTGTTGGTGTTACCGCTTCAACGATGTAAACATAAACACCCATCGGCTGTGGTTGTCCGTTCAGGCGGCCATCCCAACCGTCATCCAGACGGCTTGTTTCAAACATTTTGGCGCCCCAGCGGTTAAAGATCACAAAAGACTTCAGTGTTACGTTGCCTCTGTGCACCGGCATGATGGTATTATTAGGACCGGTTCCCGGAGCAAAAGCGTTTGGTACGTCGATATAAGATTCCGGAGAAACAAATACATCAATTGAATCATGCACCATACAACCAAACTCTGTAGTACCAGTTACAAAATAGCGGGTATTTACTGTTGGCATCGCGATCGGGTTGGCGATATTCGTCGCAGTCAGGCCCAACGGCGGGAACCATGAGAAATAAAGACAGTTGCCACCCGGGTCCATCTGATAAGACTCACCAGGGAAAATCGTTGTAGAATCCGGTAAACTGATCACTGCCATTGGTTTGATGGTAACATTTACGGAAGCCGTATCCGCACAATTGTCTTTATCACGTCCTATTACCGTATAGCCGGTTGTCGCAGTAGGATACACTTTCGGATTGAAGCTGGTATCGTTGTCGATATATGTTTTAGGATTCCAGTTCACCGATACCGCATCGCCGGTTACACGCAGTTGTGCTGTATCGCCAGGACAAAGAAGCGTATCAGCGGAAACACCGATAAATCTTGGTCTTTTCACGTCGATCTTTATGTCGTCAGATGCTTTACAACCTGCAGGCGTTGAAGCCGTAAATGTCAGGGTTGTAGATGATACTGCTGTAAACAGCGGGTGCATTTTAGAAGGATCATCCAATCCGCCACCCGGATTCCAGTCATAGATATAGTTAGGATAAGATGACGGAGAAACAGTTGTCCATTGCAACGTCATTGTATCACCGTAACACAGTATTTGATCCGGGCCCGCATATACGGTTGGTATTGGTTGCAGATCCAGGAAGAATTGTGAAATACTATCACGACAACCCGGATAAGATGCAGTCACTGTATAAAGGTGTGAGGTATCCGGTGTTATTGCCGGCGCCATATCAGTCGGACTTACCACACCATTTGTCGGCGTCCAGTTGTAATGGTAGCGATTATCACCCAGCAGTTTCACATTGAGCGTACTACCGGCGCAGATAGCCGTATCAGGCGTGTACAACCTGTAACCTTGCAGTACACGTACAGAAATCGTATCGAATGATGCACATCTGCCCAGACCACTAGGCGTTACTTTGATATAATAAGTGATATCTGTAGTCGGCGTTGCAATCGGATTTGGAATCGTATCATTGCTCAGACCCGTAGATGGCGTCCATTGCACATGATAACTTGTACCAGGCGCCGGGTTGAGATTAATATTCAACGCCAGCGAATTGTTGATACAGGTTGTCGTATCCGGCCCTGCTGAAATCGGAGCAGGCGTTACAACTGTTACTGTCACCGTGTCTTTATTGCGGTTACAATAAGAAAGGTTATTGGAAGTTACCACGTATTTAGTGGTAATCGTTGGTCTTGCCATCGGGCTTTTACAGTTCGTACAGCTCAGCGAAGACAATGGCGAGCCACCCGGCAATACCGTCCATGTAAAGACAGATCCACCTACAGCTGTCAGCTTTGTAGAATCACCCGGACAGATCGTCGTATCATTCAGAATCTGCGTAATCGGCGAAATGTAGATCGGGATGATGAAGTTTTGCTGCATCAGGATTCCCGGTGGTTTACAAGCAGAATCTTTTACGATCACTACGAGGTTTCTTACACCTGTATCCAACAAACCTGGCGTCCAATCGAAACAAGTATTTACCGAGTCGGCATAAGTATTGTTGAAAGTAAGTGTAGAACCCGGCGCAATTACAGCATTGTTACTGGAAACTACAAGGCGCGCAGCGGTATCTGTAGATTTGGAATCGAAACAGAAATGCAGCGGCTGACCAGCACAACCTAAGATTCGGCCTGAAGTATCGGTAATAGCGCCCGTGATGGAGCTTGCAATGGTACCGAGTGTTGGTTGAATATTGCTACAATTGGTCAATACTACGATCTGGATATCGCGGAGTACGGTACCGATCAAAAGGCCCGCACGATATTTTTTTACTTTGATAGTTACCACACTTGGTCCACCCTGGTTTGGCGTAAAAGACATCTGACCGGTTGTTGCAGCCAGTACGAATGTATTACCTGTAGGGAACGGGTTGTTGGTAAGATTGTATGTTGGTGTAATTAAGATATCAGTTGTAGAAGGATTGGCACCACAAGTAAAGGTGTTGATCGAACGGGGAGAAATCATTTCATATGCCAGCGAGTCATTATTCGGATCGATCGCACCATTATTATAAGTATATGGCTGGTTGACACAAACATAAGGCACCGGCTTCACGGAGAAATAAGGCGAAGACTGACCTTGCGCATTTAAGTTATCCAGCGTACAATCAATATAGAAATAAGGCTGGCCCGTGTAGTTATTGGCGGAGTTACGAGCGCTCAGGTAAGTATAGAACGTCCATTTATTACTTTGTGAAGGCAATATTACCGTTGAAGTAAAAACATACTCCTGGTAACCTGGCAATGTACTGGCGCTGCTCGCACAACGGGTAGAATAACCAGGACAACCGGTGCTGATTTCTACCGGGCCGCTGATTTGCGTCATATTACCTGCAGAATAACTGACACCCGCAGCGTTATAATAACAAAGTGGAAAAGGGCCCGCACCCGTAGTACCGGAACAGTCGCGATAGAAGTGTAGCGTAAACTGATAGGTTGAGTCATGCAACCAAGTGTACGTGAGCTCACCACCAGCACAGTGTGTCGCTTTTGCTGATGAGGGCAATAGAAGCACACATACAAGGGCAAGGCACAGATAAAGTAATGACGTAACTTTCTTCATGTTACTTTTAATTATTTTTTAATCAATTTTTAACGCGACGGTAACAAATTTACCATTTCATGGCAATTATGCAACCTTTCTCATACTTATCTCCTAACTAAATTTTCCTGCTTATTGTCTCGTCAAAATTATTAGACAAAAAATCGGTACGTTAAGTTGGGTAGACACGTAATTATTTTCAAAATTTTTAAAAATCATATATCATTTCCAGAAACCTATAACTTTTTCAACAATAGTCGTCACGTCTAAATCCCGCATACATTTAAAGTGTTTTTTCGGACACTTATCATAACCGAGCTTGCTACAGGGATGACAACGCAGCTCTTTTTTCTCCATAATTACCGACTGTGGCGCTACCCTATCTTTCAGATTATTAAAGCCATAGTATGGAAACATGCCCATTTCCGGCGATGTATTACCCCAGAGGGAAATCACGTTTTTCCGGAACGCGGTTGCAATGTGCATGAGGCCTGTATCATTTGTTACGACCACCTTAGCACGCTTTACCAAGTCGGCAGATTCATTCAGGTTAAATTTCCCACATGCGTTATAGATTTTGATATTGTCTTCCCCTACAATCAGCTGGCCGTCCTCGCGGTCTTCCGGCCCGCCGAGCAACATAACGGGAAATGGCACTTTGGCACAAAATTCCTTCCATTGCGTCACCGGGAACTTCTTGGTGTTATACGAACCGCCAATCACGCAGGCCACATAGCCGGCCCAATGACTCATCGGAATATCATCGTTTGTGATCTTTTGATTGTCGGGGATAAAATAATCCAGCCCCTGGCCGTCGTTTCTGACGCCCAAAGGCTTTACCGCTTCAAAATAGCGTTCAACGATACTTTTATCAGGCATTATGTCAATTTTGAAATTGACCAGCAACCATTTTTCTACATTCAGCTTTGGGAACGCATAGCTTGCCGCACCCAAAGCCTTTTTCACACGTGCCGTTCTGAGATTGTTATGGAGATCAACAACATAATCATACCGCTCCTTTTTCAACTCCTCCATTGTCTTATTCAGATCATCTTCGAGGTAAATGCATTTATCGATGTAAGGGTTGTGTGCAACAACCGCCCGATAACTCGCTTTCGTAAGATAATGCACCTCCAGTTCCGGGCGCTGCTGCTTTAAACAGCGCACCACAGGAGTCGTCAATACAATATCACCAATAGAAGAAAAACGTACTACAAGTACCTTCATTTTGAAAACATACAAAAAGTTTCGCGCAAGGCGCTTAAAAGATTTCCAACAAATGTGGATAATTGGATATCAATGAATCGTTTACACCTGAAAACCATGTTTGCTTTCTGCGCACCAAAAAAGCCAACATATTCATTATCAAATAACTAATTAACCCATTCTCAACCCACGCAAAAAATCGCCTACCGGCAATCGCTTTTTTCCTTCCTGCTGCAATTCGTCAAAATACACCCAGCCATCGCCCGCGGCAAACCGGAGATAAGTTTTACGATCCGTATCAAATGTACCTGGCGCCTGGCCGGTCTCCTTTTTTTCGAAATGGGACTGGTAAACCTTCACAATCTTGTCGCCCAGGTTGGTATAAGCTGCCGGGTGCGGCGACATGCCCCGGATCAGGTTATGGATACTTTCAGCAGACTGATTCCAATTGATATAAGTATCTTCTTTAAAGATTTTCGGCGCATGCTTTAACGAAGCCACATCCATCTCTGTCTGCGGCATTTCCTTCAAACTGCCTTCCGCCAAGCCTTTCACCGTTTCTATCAACAATTTTGCACCAGCGTTCATCAGCTTTTCATACAAAGTACCAATATTGTCTTCGGGCAAAATCGGCTCTTTATGCTGCAACAGCACATTGCCGGTGTCTATTTCATGCTGCAATTTAAACGTTGTAACGCCGGTTTCCGTTTCGCCATTAATAATTGCCCAGTTAATAGGCGCTGCACCACGATATTGAGGAAGCAGCGATGCGTGTACGTTAATGGTACCCAGTGGCGGCATATTCCAGATCGCTTCGGGTAGCATTCTGAAAGCAACGACCACATGCAGATCGGCATTCAGGGATTTTAATTCTTGGAGAAACGCGGGATTTTTCAATTTCGGTGGTTGCATTACTGCTATTTCTTTGCTGTCTGCGTACACTTTTACCGCAGGTGCATGCATTTGTTTGCCGCGGCCAGCCGGCTTATCAGGCGCTGTTACAACCGCTACAACATTAGCTCCCGCTTCAACCAGCGCTGCCAGAGATGCAACTGCAAAATCGGGCGTCCCGAAAAAAACTATTCTTAAATCTTTAAATGATCGCATGATCCTACAAATCTAATACAATACCCTTGTTTCGGCCAGTATTGCAAACAATCTGTTAAGTGTCGAATGCAACCTTTACTTGGTTAAACTTTACTACCTTAACCACGTCTATGTTACAACTGCAGCGAATATGATGCCTATTGAGGCCCAACAATTAGATGACCAGCAATTGCTAATCGCATTCCGAGACGAAGCGACCCGCGAAAAAGCGTTTACGCTACTGATGAAAAAGTATCAGGAGCGCCTGTATTGGCATATCCGGAGAATGGTTACAGAACATGAGGATACTAACGATATCCTGCAAAATGTGTTCATTAAAGTCTGGAAAAACCTGTTGATTTTTAGAGAAGAATCCAATCTCTACACTTGGCTTTACCGGATTGCTACCAATGAAACCCTTACCTGGATTGATCAACAGAAAAAAAGAACAGCATTTTCGCTTAGTGACCACGAGAACGCATTGGCGGATAAACTCGTTGCTCAAAAAGGTTTTGACCCCAACAAACTCGAATGGCGTTTGCAACAGGCCATACAGGCATTACCAGACAAACAGCGCATTGTTTTTAATCTACGCTATTATGATGAAATGCCCTATGAAGAAATGGCAAAAGTGCTTGATACTTCGGTCGGTGCACTCAAAGCCTCTTATCATCATGCGGTGAAAAAAGTAGAGGCTTTCATCAAAAATGATTAAACTATTTCGCTACCAGAAAGTCAATGAAACAGATGAATAACCATAACGACATAGCAGAGGAACTGAACGCCTGGAATAGCCCGCTGGCAGGGATGCCGCGCGAAATGCCATTCCAGCTTCCGGTGGGTTATTTTGACACATTAACGGATCATGTGTTGTCGCTCAGGGCCATCGAAAACGGCCTGTTGCCAGAAGCCGTAAATCCACCATTTGTAATTCCCGAAAATTATTTCGAAAAAAATCCGGACGCGGTGATGAGCCGTATCGAAGCGGAAATGCTCAGCGGATTACCAAAAGTAAATCCCTTTGCTACTCCGGAACATTATTTTGATATCCTGCCCGCAAATGTAATGGCGGCGATACAAGGTGAAGCAGAAAATGCCCCGGTAGAATACAAACCGATCCGCGGCCGTAAATTAAATTTCTGGGGAAGTCTGAGATGGGCTGCCGCCGCCATTCTGATCAGCAGTATCGGCGTTGGTTCTTATAAAATGATTTACCCCGCTCATCCAACTGCCGAGCGCCGCATTTCGCGTATATCTACAGATACGATCGGTGCATTTGTACAGGCCAACCTGGACGAATTTGATGCCGATATGCTTGAAAATAATGTGGTGGCCGCTAAAACAGTACACCAGGACGAATACCATTCCCAAATTGACAGGATCGACAAAAATGAGATCATTCAATACCTGAATGAAACCGGATGGGGCGAAAAAACTGAAACTAATTAAATACATTGCAAAGAGATAGAGACTTATGAAGCGCTTGCTGCTTATTATTTTAATCATTGCCGGGGCCAATTCCGGTTTTGCACAGCCACAAAAAGACCGTTTTGAGCGGATTCATGCTGCGAAAGTCAGCTATATCACAGACAGACTAAATCTCAGTTCTGATCAGGCGGCCCGTTTCTGGCCAGTGTACAACCAGTATGAAGATGCAATCAGATCACTGCGTAAAAGCTATTTTGACAAGTACGGTCAGGGCCAGGGAAAGAATCTCAGCGAAGCAGAGTCCAGAAAATATATCGATGATAATTTGAATTTCCAGGAGGCACAACTCAACCTGAAAAGAAAATATAAAGATGAATTTCTAAAGGTATTGACACCGCAACAACTGGCGCAGCTTTACCAGGCAGAAAGAGACTTTAAAGGCCTGCTGTTACAGCAACTCAAAGAAAAGAACGAAACCAAAAGATAAAACAAAAACAAAAGAAACAGGGGCTATCTCATTGAGATAGCCCCTGTTTCTTTTGTGATATACCAGGTTTTCCAGATTAAAAACAATTTAATTGCGGACGACCGATTTTCGACTGCTGATTGAAACAAACCTAAATCATCAATCAGGTATTCGTGTTTTAGTTCAGCACCGCTACTGGTGTAGTCACATCATGGTAAAACAAAAATTTCCAACCTTCTCTTCTACCCGCTTCGCCGTACTGCTCGCGTAAGGCCATTGCTTTTTTACCGTCGAAATCATATTTGGCGATGTATTTCATTTTCATCTGCTTTAATTGGGGTGCTTCGTCACCGCCATAAAACACTTTGTCCTCACCGTCGTCAACCAGGTACACAATATGCTCCGGACAATGGCCGCCGGAATGAGTGTATTGAATGTAGCCATCGATCATCCCTTGCTCACCATCCAACCAATGAATTTTAGCAACCGAAAGTAATGCCTCTATTTCTTCCGGGTGATAGGAAGGATAACCTGTTTTCAGCGCATAATCTGCTTTCGGCCGGTAAACATAATATTCGGCATTCGGAAAAGTGGGCTTCAACAATCCATTCGCATCTTTCTGAAGTACGCCACCAGTGTGGTCTTTGTGCAGGTGCGACAATAGCACTTTGGTTACTTGTTCATAACTATAGCCTGCCTGAGCGATGTTTGCATGAATCTGCATGATACCATCTTTCCCCGAAAAACCTAAGCCCGCATCGAAAACGATCAGGTCTTTATCCGTTACTACGAGAAATGGCTGCACTTCTACAAGTAAAGAACCCGTAGAACGGTCTGTCAATTCATCATTATTGAGGTCAAAAGGAATAAATTGTTTGTCGCGCCCAACCGTAAAAACGCCTTCCGACAAAGGAAATATTTTAGCCATCGGCGACAAAATTAAATCAATTCGACTATTCGGCAATTAGACACGCCCAATGCGGCAATACCATCATTCGATAATCAACGGGTAATGGCGGCTGTTTGTGAAAGGTTCAATTTCTACTACCAATCTTCCATTGCAAATCGATTACCGTATCATCACCTGCCGGTCCATATCCAACCGCAGCATGATGAATACAAGAATACTAAACGACAGCAATGAAGACCCCCCATAACTCAGAAACGGCAACGTAATGCCAATTACCGGCGCTAAACCAATGGTCATGGAAATATTGATAGCGAAATGAAAAAACAGGATAGAAGCAACACAATAACCGTAAATACGGCTAAATGCAGAGCGTTGTCGTTCGGCCAGGTGCACCAATCGCAACATGAGCGTGATATATAATCCGATGAGGACAAAGCTACCTGCAAAACCGAATTGCTCGCCGATAGAACAAAAAATAAAATCGGTATGTTGCTCTGGCACAAAATCGTTTTTTGTAGAAGTACCATTCAGCAAACCTTTGCCCCATAAACCTCCGGAGCCAATTGCAATTTTAGACTGACGTACGTTATAGTCGGTGTCTTTTTTCTTTGCTTTTTCCACTTCACCCGGAGCTGGTTCTTTTTTAAATGCATCGGGCACTTCCTGGCCAAGCATATTGTAAATACGTTCTACCTGGTAACCGTGCATTTTTTTGAACGCAAAAGGAACGATTACCTGCGAGAAAAGAATACAAGCACCCCAGATAGCAAGAATAAGGATGCGGGCCACCGCGTCTCGTTTGAGCGTTTTGCGGATCAGCACTCCAATCAAAATCGCCAATACGGTGATGATGATGAATAATATTTTACCGGGGATCAATAGCGTGCCCAGCGTAAGCCCTACCAACGAAAAACCGACAATCAGCACTGCATTGGGCAAGCCCTCCCGGTACATTACAAGGAAAAAGGAAAAGTAAACAAGCGCAAGACCGGTTTCATTTTGCAGAATGATAATAATTGCAGGCAGCATCGCAATACCCACACCGATCATACGGTCTTTAAGCGTTTTGAAATTGGTTTCCGGCATGGAAAGAAACCGCGCCAATGCCAGCGAGGTAAAAATTTTCGCTACTTCGCCCGGCTGAAAAGCAAAGCCCCCCACACCTAACCAGGAATGGGAACCTTTTACATCCTTCCCCACGAAGATGGTTATGATCAGCAAAAACAGGGCGATGGTATAAGACAAAAAGGCGATGGAGGAAAAGAATTTACTATCGGTCATCAGGATAATAGCACCAACAAAAAGAGAAGGCGCCAACCAGATAGCTTGTTTCACGAAACTCTTACCAGGCATGAAAATACTTGGATCAGTGCTCTTGTACTCTACAGAAAAAACGGCCAGCAGACCAATGGCTACCAGCAAAAGATACAGGAACAACGTAAACCAGTCGATACGGTTGGCAAATGTCTTTCTGTTTACACTACTACTCGTCATGAAAGATGTCTATTTAGCGGATTTTGCCGGTATTTATTTTTTTCTGTAATAATATTTGTCCACTACAAACTGTACTTCCCGCCATCTCCTCGCCTGCTCAATACTGTCAGCCATTTGTTGTGCTTCCATTTTCCGCAGGTCTCTGAGACGATCCTTGGCACGCTGTGCAGAGTCCAGAATGTACACATATTTGCTGATCACATTACCCTTGAACATTCTTTCTTCCAGCGCTTTCCTGTTGATTGCAATAGTGTCGTTCAGATATTTTTCAATCATCAGGCTGGCAATAGGACCTGCCCAGGTAGCGCCATAACCGGCGTTTTCAACCGCCACAGCAATAGCGATCTTCGGATTTTCACGCGGAGCAAATGCCACAAACATCGAATGGTTCTGCAGTTTCGTTGCCACACCATTAATATTAGCTTTGTTTTCTACTGTACCTGTTTTCGCACAAATATCAATGCCAGGGATCCGTGCCACCATCGCGGTACCATGCTCTACTACGTCCTGCATTCCTAAAGCTACAATAGCGTAGTTCGTGTCGGGAATATGCGTCACCACTTCTTTTTCGAGATAAGGAGCCAGCACAGAGTCTTTCGGATTATTATTGATCGCGCGCACAAAATGCGGTTTGTAGTAATAACCATGATTGGCGATAATACACATCGCATTGGCCATTTGCAACGGCGTTTCCGCTAACTCACCCTGTCCCATGCCAATAAACACGTTGGTACAGGAATTCCAAACGCCGCGGTACATTTTATTGTATGCATTCGAGTCGAACAAAGTACCGCCGATCTCATACGGAATATCAATACCGATCGGATGCCCCATACCGAAGCTATACATATGTTCATACCAGTCTTGAAGACCTTTTTTTACACCCCCAAATTTTCCGAGGTCGACTGAACGACGATATACATCGCAAAAATAGGAGTTACACGAATTGGCCAGGGCAAGACGCAGATTAGCCGCGTGGCCGCCGCCCGAGTGGGTACAGGCAATTCTCCGACCACAAGCATAATATCCGCCACCACACGGATAACCAAATGAAGGCGTAATGGCGCCGACATCCAACCCGATAAGTGCAGTCATTGGTTTTTGCGTAGAACCAGGGTTATAAAACGCCTTGATCGCACGGTTAAACAAAGGCTTGGTCGCCAGGCTGTATAAATCAGAAAAGTTTTTGGCACGGTCGGAGCCACGCAGCAGATTCGGATCATAACTCGGGCTGCTCACCATTGCAAGAATACCGCCAGTACGTGGGTCTATGGCCACAATACTGCCCAGTTTATTCTGCATCAGCTTTTCTCCATATTCCTGCAATTCCCGGTCGAGATATAGCTGCAGACTGCGCCCGGAAATGGCTTGCGTATCGAGTGCACCTTTTTTATAAGAATCACGGGGCCGGTTGAAATTGTCTTTTTCCAGATAACTGACACCCCGTTGTCCGCGCAGCACTTCTTCGTAAGAAAGTTCCAAACCGTCTTTGCCCACGTAATCTCCCTGGAGGTAAGAAGAGAAACGTTCGGTTTTCAACATACCGGGAGATACTTCGCCAATAAAACCAAGCACCACACCGCCGACCGGTTTCGGGTAGCTACGAATGGACCGCTCCAATAACTGAAAGCCATTGAATTGATAAGCATTTTCCTGAAAACGGGCAGTCTGCGATGGACTGAGCTGTTGTATAAATACCCCTTGCCGCATTGGTCCGTTAAAAAATCTTGCTTTCTGCAATAGCTTGTTGAACGTCGCAGTGTCGATACCCAGCGCATTGCAAAACTGCATCGTGTCTATATTTTTGGGCACCTCATTGGGGGTAACCATGAGATCGTACACTTTTTCGTTGAAGCAAAGTACTTTTCCCTTTCGGTCGTAAATAACACCGCGTGGCGGATATACGACCTTCCGGAAAATAGCAATATCATTTGCCATGATTTTATACTTGTCCTCAAAGAGTTGCAGGAATAAAAGACGAACAAGCATCACGAGTGCGATGCCTATGAAAATGAACTTGACTACGTATTGACGCGGATTGGCCGCAAGAGACATGATTGTTGTGAATTATTTTTTGGCTAACTGTTACAAACCTAAGGCAAAAAACCCACTTTTAATGCGTGTTACAGCCTAATGAATTGTTTATTTTTTGAGTCAAAAAAATACATGATTAAAAAAATTCTTTGAAAAAAGTTTTGACTTTTTAAAAACTGCTCCTACTTTTGCATCCACAAACAACGGAAACACACAGAGTTCCATGGTGTAATGGTAGCACAACTGATTTTGGTTCAGTTAGTCTTGGTTCGAATCCAGGTGGAACTACTGAAGAAACCCGCTCAATTGAGCGGGTTTTTCCTTTTATACACTTCCCCGATCACAATCAGCCTTCGGATGTCTCACACACCTATAAAGTAACTCCCGAATGCTTTGATCTTCGCAACAACGCTTTTGCATCGCAATCGCGGTCAATTAATTTTTTTAACAACTGCTTTCTTACAGAAAGTGTACTATTGCAAACACTTATGTTTCCGGATATTACTGCTGTTCCGAGCCATACTGTATGAAGCAAAAAATAGTTGTCTCCAAATCTGATGCTCCCGAATCTGCCGGCCGTAAATGGTATGGCTGGTACGTGCTCCTTATTGCCGTCTTAACCATACTGATCCTTTTCTTTAACTGGTTTACAAATTACTTTTCATGAGTACCGCCGACTGGATCGTACTGGTAGCGACACTGACGCTGATCGTTGTTTACGGACTTTACAAAAGCCGCACAACGCGCAACATGGAAGGTTATTTTCTCAGTAATCGCACGATGCCCTGGTGGCTGGTACTGCTGAGCATTATGGGCACGCAGGCAAGTGCTATTACATTTCTGGGCGCTACAGGTCAGGGGTTCGCGTCGGGAATGGGGTTTGTGCAATATTATTTCGGGCTACCGCTTGCCATGATCATTATCAGCATCAGTTTCGTCCCCATTTTCAATAAACTTAAAATCTTTACTGCCTACGAATACCTGGAACAGCGGTTCGATGTAAAAACAAGAACGTTTACCTCCGGCTTATTCCTGCTGTCACGCGGCTTTTCGACTGGCATCAGTATTTACGCACCTTCTATTATTTTGTCTTCTTTATTTGGCTGGAATATTTACTGGACCAACCTTTTTATGGGTGGACTGCTTATCATGTACACCGTAAGTGGCGGCGCACGTGCGGTAGCCTATACCCTGCAATTACAGCTATGTATCATTTTTGCTGCAATGCTGGCAACAGGATATTATATCGTACACCAGCTGCCACCTAATATCGGTTTCACTGACGCTCTGAAAATAAGCGGTGCGGCCGGCAAATTGAAAGTGATCTCATCCGGCATAACCAACGGGCATTTTAGCTGGAAGGACAAATACAACCTTGCCAGTGGCCTGATCGGAGGCTTTTTTCTGGCACTGTCTTATTTCGGGACCGACCAAAGTCAGGTAGGCCGTTATCTCACTGCGAAAAACATGACGCAGAGCCGTCTCGGGCTGTTGATGAATGGCCTTGTCAAAATCCCGATGCAATTTCTGATCTTATTGCTGGGCACACTGGTTTTTTCTTATTACCAGTTTAACAAAGGACCGATCTTTTTTAATTCGGCAGTCAATGAGCATAAATTCACGCCCAAGCAAAGAGCCGAACTACAAGGACTGCAACAACAATTTGACGAAGCGGGGAAAACACAGAAAGTGTATGCAACACAATATATAAATGCATTTCAGCAACAAACGGTGGACGCACCGGTCTGGAAAGAAAAATTGACACAAACCAACCACCATATCGATTCGATCCGCACGGCTTATAAACAAACTTTGCACAAAGCTGACGCTTCGGTAGACATCAACGACACCAACTATATATTTATACGCTTTGTAATCGACACGCTTCCGAAAGGCTTGGTGGGATTGCTGATCGCAATTGTTTTTCTCTCCGCCTGGGGATCGATTGCGGCTGCACTCAATTCACTTTCCAGCTGTACCATGGTAGATATTTATTGCCGATTCGGGAAAGGCGTTAAATACCCCGACGATGACACTATGGAAGAAGAACGCAAGTATAAACTCTCCCGCTGGACTACACTGGGCTGGGGATTATTTTGTATTGTCGTTTCTATGTTTTGCAGCCGCGTGGGCAGTTTAATCGAAGCGGTGAACATTTTTGGCTCGCTTTTTTATGGTGTGATCCTGGGTATTTTCCTGGTAGCTTTTTATATGAAAAGAGTGAACGGGACTGCGGTATTCATTGCTGCGATCATTACGGAAATAATGGTGGTAACGCTTTTTGTACTCGACAACATGAACATTATCGGCTTTGGTTTCTTATGGCTGAATGCTGCCGGTGCACTGGGCGTTATGATACTTAGCTTAATCATTCATGTCGTTGCTTCGCAAAAAGACCTGCCAACGCCTGCTGTGGAAACTATTGCAATTGAAGAACCAGACAACAATCAATTTTAATTTCATCATTTCAAATACAATCAACATGCAAACAAGTACATTTTTCAAATCGGCAGGAATAGCTATCGTAGCGACCTGTTTTTCATTAGGTGCCTTCGCGCAAAAAACAAAAGGCCCGGTGGCAAGCCCAGCCGATTCTGTGACAGGAAAGATCGGCCGTGCAACAGTGAAAATCCGCTATTCCAGTCCGTCTGTAAAAGGCAGAACTATTTGGGGCGAACTTGTTCCGTACGATAAAGTATGGCGGGCAGGCGCTAATGAAGCGACTACTTTCACTACCGACAAAGATCTGATGATTGAGGGGAAGGAGCTACACGCCGGTCGTTATGCGCTTTTCATGATTCCAACTAAAGATGCATGGACCATTATTTTCAACGCTGTTCCCGATCAATGGGGCGCTTACAAGTACGAAGAAGCTAAAGACGTTTTGCGTGTAACAGTAAAACCAACCACAGGTGCTATGCAGGAACGTCTGGTGTACAAAATCAACGACGGCGGTTTCTCCATGAGCTGGGAAAAACTGACCATACCAGTGATGGCAAAGACGAGGTAGACATTGAGCTACCGATTTTAGCTTGTAGTTTCTTAAGTTCCGTTTCTATAAACGCTCCGCCTGGAGCGTTTTTTTATACTATTTGAAACGAACAACTTAGCGCTTCCGATGAGCAAAGTATTCCAAAAAACTGAAGACAACTTAAAACATCAGACGTTTATACGTTGGCAGACGCTGCGTTTATAAGCTTCCTTATTCAGAATACCGCACCAAGCAAAAGGCCTCGCGATGCGAAGCCTTTCGAAAATTGTTTATGTTTTAGGAAAGCACGTAATTGAACCTTGTCGATTACTCTTCTAATTATTTACTGCCCTGTTCCGGTTAAGCTATGTTGTTTGCCGGCCGGTGGTTTGTAATAATGCCCGGATGTTGCATTATGCGGTAGCATCTGTACCTTCTTTTTATAATAAGCGCTGTCTGCACTCGCCATCGCAAATTCCCGGGAGTAAATAAGATTATCTACCTGGTATTCCTGTTCTTTTTGCAGGCGTCCGGTTTGCGGATCGTAATATTGCCAGGTACCATGTTTCAGGCTTCCTCTTTCAGCCAATACCGGCACCAAAGATTCGGCCTCGGAAACAGGATCTACTACCAATACCGTATCGTATTTCTGGGCAGAATTTAGACCGCGATAATGACCCACGCAATATAAATGTCCTTTCTCAAAGTATTTGGCCTCGCCATTAAGCACATTGTTTGTAAATGTCTCAATCGCTACCAGCTCGCCATCGTTATCTGTTTTATACCATTTCCCGATTTTGATACCATGATCATAGCTTCCAAACTCGGCATAAGCATCCTCTCCCATTCGCGCCGGCTGACGCAGAAACCACAGACCATCGCGTTTGCCCTTGGCATCCGTCTGGTTCAAAGTCACTCTGCTGGCGCTATCGGCCGCCGCATTACTCTGCGCCCGGCTATCCATAGCAAAGCAGGAAATAAGTACTACAAAAAAACAATTGCAAAAAAACTTCATCGATTACACCGCAAATGAACTGCCGCAACCACAAGTGCTGCTGGCGTTCGGATTATTAAATGTGAAGCCACGAGCATTCAATCCATTTTCGAAATTGACCGTGATGCCCATCAGGTAAATACCATGAGCCCTTTTCATAATTACCGGTACGCCTTCGATAGCATAAATGTCATCGTCATCTTCCTTCTTATCGAAACCTAATACATAACTCATGCCACTACAACCGCCACCCTTTACACCCACGCGCAAATATTGTGTTGCATCGAAATCAGGTTCCGCCATCAATCTTTTTACTTCTTCAATTGCATTAGCGGTCAAAATTACCGGGCTGATCGTTGTCTCCATATTATTTCTAGATATGTCCCAAAGTTAAGATTCAGGCGCTCCTTCACCAAATTCAACAACGCACCAATGCAATCATTCAGCAATGTAGCAATAGTAAAATACTATTTAACCCACAACAATTGACAAATATTTATGAAACGTAAAAAGCCCGCCGAATATTGCCTGGCAGCAGCCAACAACGCGAAGCCTTAATTTTCAGCAATCGTTTAAATTCTGATGTTATTGAGCAAAAAATGCTACCAAAAAAATCCGTGCCCTTTAAGGAAAGTAGCTGCGCCTCGGAGTGCTGCGGCAAACAAAAGCCACGGTAGAAACCGCGGCTCTATTCTTTTCATTTACTAGATTATCCATTTAAAATCCAAACCCAAACATTTTTGAAATGACTTTGTTTAATACCGATCTTCCCACCACCCGCTTCTAGTAACGGCGATGTCCCCAATGCCCGGGAACCCAATACCAGCCACCGCGGCGACGGTCCCAATAACCTGCATGCCATGCGGCACCGGGACGTGGCGGAGCTGCCCAATAACCGCCATGCCATACATAACGGCCTCCACGATAAGCCCAGTCTTCATCAACCCAAACACGGCCCGGGGCGGGCGGGGCCGGCGCTACCACTACAGCAGGGCGCGGTGGTCGAACAGTTACATAAATCTGTGCGTTACTATTAAATGCTGCAAAACTGAGAAATGTAATTGCCAGAATGCTGAATACCCTTTTCATAGCTTATTCATCTTTGGTTCAGTGATTAGAGAAAACAGCGGGCAAAAAGTTTAAGGGAAAAAAGTTAAAGAAAGATCAATGTCTAATGCGACAATGTTTGTGAAAGGTGAAAGGGCAAATACACATGAAACGCGAAAAAGCTTGCGCCTTTGCGGGAAAGAACCCGGGCATAGAAGCTCCTCTTCATGGAATGGAAGTAAAAAAAAGCTACAAATCTATAAGCCGGATTCTGTATTCTGATTACTCAGAACGGTTATCATTTATCTGGGAAGATGCTCACACATCAGCTCTAGCTGCCAACCCACGAACATCGGGCGAGCAGCCCTCAAACGTCCGCCTATTTGGCATTTCAGCACGCAAGGTTTACCCGCAGACTTTGTTGCCATAGTCAGCCGTAGTCTCTTACACTACATTTTCACCCTTACCATACCGAAGCATGGCGGTAATTTTCTGTGGCACTTTCTGTATTCTGCTTGCGCAGAACCCCATCCGTTAGATGGTGCGTCGCTCTTTGCTGTCCGGACTTTCCTTACCGCCTTAAAGACGGCACGATAACCCGATTTGTAGCGATGCAAAGTTAATTTTAAAAATTTGTTGTACCGGTTTTATTTGCACTGCTGCAATATTCGTTATCTGCCGGCGATACAATATTTCCTGTCGTCTTCCGTATTTGAAGAGCCAGCGAACGTAAAAACAGGAAGATGAGAGGGCATAAAGTCGAACAATTCCAATCTTTATTCGATAGTTTTTAACTGATTGCAGGCCGAAAATCTGCCTTTAGAAGATTAAATTCCAGATCATTACGTTTAATTCCTGGAACAACTTAACAAATTAGCAACTTTCCAATTCGTCGGATTTCCGAAAAATGCATTTTCTTTGCAGTGCAAAATTTTTAAAAACAATCTCTTTTTCAATTCACTGAGATGAAAAAAACCTCTCTTACATCGCCGGTAATAAACGATGTGCTGATGCACACCGGCTGTGGGTTTTTTACTGTTCCTGAAAAGGCAGTTTTTTCTTACAAGTATATTATTTGTCCAGTCCGACGTTGATACCGTCCATCACCATTTCTCTACAATGGTGCGCTGGCGGCAAATTTTCGAATACGCTACAAGTCTGAAATGTTATTGTCTAAAGCCTGACCGGGCTTGAGGGCGATTTATATACCATTTACACAATTACACTAATGGACCAATCATTCCTGGTAATGGTGGCTAATGCCACGCATACCGGCTATGCATCAGTCATCTGTGATGAGATGGCTGCATCCGCAAAGGCGCGCGGTACTGGCATAGCCAGGCGCACACCGGAATATATCAGCACCAAAATGCTTGAGGGCAAGGCGGTGATCGCTTTCAGTAAAGAAGGCGAATGGGCCGGCTTTTGTTATATCGAAACCTGGAGTCACAACGAATATGTTGCCAACTCCGGACTGATTGTTTCGCCCAACTTCCGCAAAGGGGGGCTCGCCCGGATGATCAAACAAAAAATCTTCGAGCTAAGCAGAACCAAATATCCTGATGCAAAAATATTCGGATTAACGACGGGCCTTGCTGTGATGAAAATAAACTCCGATCTGGGTTATGAGCCGGTTACCTACTCCGAACTTACGCAGGACGATGCATTCTGGGCGGGCTGTAAAAGCTGTGTGAACTATGAAATCCTCATGAGCAAAGAGCGAAAAAACTGCCTGTGCACCGGTATGCTCTTCGATCCTAAAGAAGCGGAAGAGAAACTGAAAAGCCTGGCTAAACCAAACGCAGAAGCCAACAAAAAACGCAGGCGCAATCCATTCAAAAAATGGAGCCTGTTGCGGGTTCTGTCAAAGAAAATACACACCATTCATTCACTCATTATACCGTAAATACACGAAGATGAAAAAAGTAGTATTGGCCTACAGCGGTGGTTTAGATACCACCTATTGCGCCATTTATCTAAGCAAAATAAAGGGGTTGGAAGTCCATGCCATCACCGTGAATACGGGCGGCTTTAATGAGGAAGAAATACAACAGATCGCAACACGTGCAAAACAACTTGGGGTAGCTTCTTACAAAAGTGTCGATGTCACCAATGCCTATTACGAAGACTGCGTGAAGTATCTCATCTTCGGCAATATGCTGAAAAACGGCACTTACCCTTTGAGCGTAAGTGCGGAACGTCTGGTGCAGGCAAAAACAGTAGCAGCATATGCAGTGGAAATTGGCGCCGATTATATTGCACACGGCAGTACCGGCGCCGGTAACGACCAGGTCCGGTTTGACATGATCTTCGCGACCGTTGCACCTAATGCGGCTATTCTTACACCCATCCGTGATATGAAGCTAAGCCGTGAAGCGGAAATTGAATTTCTGAAAGAACATGGCGTAGCAATGAATTTTGCAAAAGCTGCATACAGCATCAATAAAGGCTTATGGGGCACGTCTGTTGGTGGAAAGGAAACATTGACATCGAAAAATTACCTGCCGGAAGAAGCGTGGCCAACACAGGTTACTGCTACCGAACCAATGGCGCTTGAAATAGGTTTTAAAAAAGGAGAACCAGTCTCACTCAACGGAAAAGAATATGAATTTCCGGCTCAGCTTATCCAGGATCTGCAGGCCATCGCACAGCCTTACGGTATCGGACGGGATATACATGTCGGCGATACCATCATCGGGATTAAAGGCCGTGTAGGTTTTGAAGCGGCAGCGCCTGTAATCCTCATCAAGGCACACCATTTGCTGGAGAAACACACGCTTACAAAATGGCAAACCTACTGGAAAGATCAGCTGAGCACATGGTATGCCAACTGGCTACATGAAGGCCAACTGCTTGATCCGGTGATGCGTCATATCGAAGGCTTTTTGAACGATACACAGGCAACCGTAAGCGGGAAAGTATTTGTGACGCTGGCACCTTATCGTTATACGCTTACAGGTATCGAGAGCGATCACGATCTTATGAGCAGTGCATTTGGCAGCTATGGCGAAATGAACAATGGCTGGACTGGCGATGATGTAAAAGGTTTCACGAAAATTTTTGGTAACCAGGTTTCTATTTTTCACCAAGTGAATCAAGCAATATCCGACAATGATTAAGGCAGGAATTATAGGTGGCGCGGGATATACGGGTGGTGAAACGTTGCGTATTTTATTGCGTCATCCCCAGGTTTCAATAGCGTTTGTACACAGCAAGAGTCAGGCTGGCAAATCTGTGCACCATACACATACCGATCTGATCGGCGAAACAGATTTAATCTTCACGGGCGATCTTCACACAAATGTAGATGTGCTGTTTTTCTGTGTTGGTCATGGCGAAGCCAAAGTCTTCCTGGCAGAAAATAACATTCCGGAACACATACGCATCATTGATCTGTCGCAGGATTTCAGATTGAATGCCTCAAATAAAGATCAGGCGATTCCTTTTGTCTATGGCTTGCCGGAACTGCAACGCGACCAAATCAAAACAGCACAGCGTATTGCCAACCCGGGTTGTTTTGCAACAGCCATTCAATTGGGCTTACTGCCATTGGCTGCGCATAATATACTGGGCAATATTCACGCTACAGGCATTACAGGCGCTACAGGCGCTGGTCAAAGCCTCGCTGCAACCTCCCATTTTTCCTGGAGAGCCAATAATATCTCTGCTTACAAAACATTGACGCACCAACATATGGCCGAAGTGAAGCAATCGCTGCACCAAGCCTCCGGAAAGGCTTCTGCCGAACAACAGATTCACTTTATTCCCTGGCGGGGCGATTTTACGCGTGGCATTTTCGTGAGTCTGCAAATGGAAACAACGGCATCACTAGAAGAATTGACGGCAATGTATGAATCGTTTTATGCAACGCATCCATTCACCTATCTAAGCGATGGAAGTATTCACCTGAAACAGGTAGTAAATACGAATAAATGCCTCGTGCAATTAGAAAAGGAAGGCGATCAACTAGTGGTCCACGTTGCGATCGACAACCTTCTGAAAGGGGCTTCCGGACAGGCGGTACAGAATATGAATTTGATGTTCGGCCTCAATGAGACGACTGGGTTAAATCTTAAAGCCGGGTACTTCTGATCTATGCGCTTAATGTATAGAGCCTAAAATTAACGCGCATAAGCGACAGACAAATTTTTAAATAACAATATGGCTTTGAGCTTGCAGCTTTAGGCCTACAGCTTGAAATAAAATGAACTTATTCGACGTATATCCCGTTCAGGACGTAACCATCACAAGAGCACAAGGCGCTTATGTATGGGACGATAAAGACAATAAATATCTGGACCTCTATGGAGGCCATGCAGTGATCTCCATTGGCCACACACATCCGCATTACGTGGATAAGCTAAATGACCAGCTGCAAAAAATCGGTTTCTACAGCAACTCGATCAGAATGCCTTTACAGGAAGAGCTGGCCAGCAAGCTGGGCAAAGTTTCCGGCAAGGAAGACTACCAATTGTTTCTATGCAATTCCGGTGCGGAAGCCAATGAAAATGCCCTTAAACTTGCCTCTTTCCATAATGGCAGAAAAAAAATAGTGGCGTTCCAGGGAGCTTTTCATGGCCGTACATCACTCGCAGTAGCAGCAACGAACAACCCAGCTATAGTAGCACCCGTAAATGAAACAACAAATGTGGTATTTCTGCCATTCAATAATGAAAGTGCATTAGAAACGTATTTTAAAGAACATGGTGATGAAATTTCCTCGGTAATCATAGAAGGTATACAAGGGGTGGCTGGCATTCATGAAGCCAGTATCGCTTTTCTAAAAAACATCAGACGTTTATGTGATCAATACGGTGCGGTATTTATTGCAGACAGTGTGCAATGTGGTTATGGCCGGACCGGGCAATTTTTCTCGCATGACTACAGCGGGGTACAGGCGGATATCTATACAATGGCAAAAGGTATGGGTAATGGCTTCCCGATTGGCGGCATTGTCATTGCGCCACACATTAAACCAAAATATGGCATGTTGGGCACCACATTTGGCGGCAATCATCTTGCTTGTGCAGCGGCGATTGCAGTGCTGGATGTCATTGCACATGAAAACCTGCTCGACAATGCGGCCAGCATGGGCAACTACCTGATGACAGAACTAAAAAAAATGCCGCAACTGGGTAATGTTCGCGGTCGCGGCCTGATGATCGGCTTCGATGTACCAGACACGCATAAAGACCTGAAGAAAAACTTATTGAACACGCACAGAATTTTTACCGGAGAGGCGAAACCAAACGTCATACGTTTGCTACCTTCTCTGGCGCTCAAAAAAGAGGAAGCCGATCAATTCCTCGCTGCGCTTTCTTTAGCGCTAAAGGGTTAATTGGTAAATAAATGAGCTGGCCTTAGACCAACTAACGCTTTAACTATTTCACCAATTGACCATTAAGTTTTGGCTTTTTGAATTTGAATGAGAATGAAAAAATTTACTTCAGTAACGGATGTTGCCAATATAAATGAACTGGTACAACAGGCATTGGCATACAAAGCAAATCCATTTGCAGACAAGCAGCTGGGCGCAGGCAAGCGAATCGGCATGCTGTTCCTGAACCCGAGTATGCGCACGCGTATCAGCACGCAGGTGGCTGCGCAAAATCTAGGGATGGAAAGCATTGTATTCAATATTGATAAGGAAGGCTGGGCTTTGGAATTTGCCGAAGGCGCTGTTATGAATGGAACCACGGTAGAGCATATCAAAGATGCGGCCCCGATTATGAGCGAGTATTTTGACATTCTTTGCATCCGTACCTTTCCGTCATTAAAAAACAAAGCTGAAGACTATAGCGAACTGGTGCTGCAGCAATTCATCGCCCATACCAATATACCAGTGGTGAGTATGGAAAGCGCCACCCTGCATCCTTTGCAAAGCCTGGCCGATATCATTACTATCACAGAAAACCGAACCATTAAAAAACCGAAAGTGGTGCTTACCTGGGCGCCGCATGTAAAGGCTTTACCACAATGTGTTGCCAACAGTTTTGCCGAATGGGTAAATGCTTGGGGTGAAGCTGATTTTGTGATCACACATCCTGAAGGCTACGAACTTGATCCGCAATTTACTAAAGGTGCAACGATTACTTACAGCCAGGATGAAGCACTGAAAGATGCAGACTTTGTCTATGTAAAAAACTGGAGCGGTTATAATGATTATGGCATGGTGTCTTGTCTCGATCAATCGTGGATGCTGACCTGCGAAAAATTAAAAATGACCAATGAAGGAAAAGTGATGCATTGCCTGCCGGTAAGGAGGAACGTAGAACTCAGCGATGAGATCCTCGACAGTGCAAACAGCCTTGTGACGCAGCAGGCAGCCAACAGAGTATGGTCGGCACAAACCGTATTGAGCAATATTTTAAAATCAACGAACTAATGGAAAAAGTATCGGTTATAAAGATCGGTGGTAACGTTATAGATGAGCCGAGGGCACTGAAGAAATTCCTGAAAGATTTTTCTGCTATCAAAGGCAAGAAAGTATTGATACACGGAGGCGGCAAACTGGCTACGAGAATGGCGGAACAACTCGGCATCGAACAACAGATGAATGCCGGCCGCCGGATCACCGACAGCGAAACGTTGAAGGTCGTAACCATGGTCTATGCCGGTTATATCAATAAAAATATCGTAGCGCTATTGCAGGCAATCGACTGCAAGGCAATCGGCATTTGCGGCGCCGACAGCAACCTGATCAAAGCGCATAAGCGGAAGAACGCAGCGGTCGACTATGGCTATGTGGGCGATGTAGACAACGTAAAAACCAAACAGCTGAAAAAACTGCTCAACGCACACGATGCCATTGTCATTGCACCGATCACACATGATGGCAAAGGCCAGTTGCTCAATACAAACGCAGATACTATTGCACAGGAGACCGCACAAGCCCTCAGCAAATCATACAAAGTACAGTTGGTTTATTGCTTCGAAAAACCAGGCGTACTGCTGGATGCGGCCGATGATAAAAGTTGCATCAAAAAGATCAACCCGAGCTATTTCAATTTCCTGGTAAAAGAAGGAGCCATCTACGATGGCATGCTGCCGAAGTTGCAAAATGCTTTTCACGCGCTGGAAAAAGGGGTAGACAAAGTGCGTATCGGACAGTCGAACGCACTCAAAACATTATTAAAAGGCCAGAGCGGCACAACGATCAAATTATAATGCCACACAAAGCATCCGTTATTCATTTATTGCAACGCCTCATCAGCATTCCTTCTTTCAGTCGCGAAGAGGCCGGCACTGCTGCGCTATTGCTACACTGGCTGCAAAGCGAAAGCGTAAAAGCAGATCGTTCGGGTAATAATATCATTGCCAAAAACCAGCATTACAATAAACAGAAGCCAACCCTGTTGCTCAACTCGCATCACGATACCGTAAAAGCCGCAAGCGGTTATACCCGTGATCCGTTCAAAGCAGATATCGAAGATGGAAAACTCTATGGCCTGGGCAGTAATGATGCGGGTGGCAGTGCCGTAGCGCTAATCGCGGCATTTCTCCATTTCTATCCACAAAAAGATTTGCCCTATAATATAGTATTGGCCATTACCGCAGAAGAAGAAATTTCCGGTTCAAACGGTATCAGCGCAGTGTTGCCATCGCTGGGCAAAATTGATTGCGCTATTGTGGGCGAACCTACACAGATGCAAATGGCCGTTGCCGAAAGAGGATTACTTGTGATCGACGGCATAGTGAATGGCCGCGCAGGACATGCAGCACGCAACGAAGGCGAAAATGCGCTTTACAAAGCAATGAACGATATCCAATGGTTTCAGCAATACCAATTCGAGAAAATATCGGAATGGCTGGGACCGGTATCAATGAATGTAACGGTGATTGAAACGCCCAATAAAACACATAATGTAGTACCGGACACTTGCCGTTACGTAGTGGACATTCGCATCAACGAACATTATTCGCATGAAGATGTGTTGGAAACGATCCGGACAAATGTGGGCGGTGATATCCAGGCGCGCAGTGTACGCTTGCGCTCCAGCATTATTCCCGCAGAACATCCGCTGGTAATGGCCGGTACTAAAATCGGACTCAAATCATACGGGTCTCCTACGTTGTCTGATAAATCACTAATGCCTTTCCCCGCACTGAAAATTGGCCCTGGCGACTCTGCAAGAAGCCATATCGCAGATGAATTTATTTACGTATCGGAGATCGAAGAAGGCATCAACATTTATATAAAATTGCTGACTACATTCTTCGATGAATTCAACCATGAAAAGTAAAAAGCGCAAAGCTGAAAACTATAGGATCAATCAATTTTGAACGGCAATAGGCAAACAAACTTTACAATACACAATCTACAATTTACCACAATGAAGCTTTGGCAAAAAGACACCACCAGTACTGCACAGTTAGTGGAACAATTCACAACAGGAAACGATCGCGATTTTGACCTGCTGATGGCGGCTTACGACGTAAAAGGTTCGCTCGCGCACACGGAGATGCTGGCGCAGGTTGGCTTATTGACCGAAGCAGAAAAAGAGCAAGCACATAAAGGGCTTCATGAAATACTGGCAAGCATTGAAGCCGGTACGTTCTGTATTGCGCCAGATGTAGAGGATGTACACTCACAAGTAGAGCTACTGCTCACAGAAAAAATCGGTGACGCCGGCAAAAAAATTCATAGCGGCCGTAGTCGTAACGACCAGGTGGCCGTAGACATTAAACTATTTCTGCGCGATCGGGTATTATATATCAAAGACAAGGTCACTACCCTTTTCAGTTTATTGCAACAACTTAGTGAACAATACAAAGACGTGCTGTTGCCTGGCTATACACATTTCCAGGTTGCTATGCCTTCTTCATTTGGCTTGTGGTTCGGTGCTTATGCCGAAGGCCTGCTCGACGATACGGAGTTGCTTGCGGCCGCTTATTCCATAACGAATAAAAATCCACTCGGAAGTGGCGCCGGTTACGGTTCCTCCTTTCCTTTAAACAGAACGTTGACCACACAACTGCTCGGTTTTTCTTCCATGCATTACAACCCCATCAATGCACAAATCAGTCGTGGTAAAACGGAAAAATTTGTTGCCACGGCAATCGCTGCGATTGCTGCTACGCTCAATAAGCTTTCATCTGACCTTTGCCTGTACCTCTGCCAGAATTTTGCGTTTGTCTCTTTCCCGGAAACCCTTACTACCGGTAGCAGCATTATGCCACATAAAAAAAATCCAGACATTTTCGAGCTGACGCGTGCCAAATGCAACCGCCTCCAGTCCATGCCCAATGAACTCGCATTACTGACAACAAATCTCCCTTCCGGTTATCACCGCGATATGCAACTGACAAAAGAAATTTTGTTTCCGGGTATCGAAACCCTTTCGTCCTGTATCGATATGCTATTGTTTGCATTACCGCAGATATCCGTAAAAAAAGATATCCTCGGCGACGAAAAATACCGCTATATCTATACGGTGGAAGCTGTGAATGAATTAGTGAATAAAGGAGTGCCATTCCGTGAGGCCTATAAAATTGTTGGCAACGAGGTGAACGAAGGAAATTTTCACTACGATTCTTTTAAAGCCATGAATCACACGCATGAGGGCAGCATGGGAAATCTGCAAACCGAGGCGATGAAAATGGCTTTTGAGAAAGTGCTTACCAAATTCTCAATCCATAGTTAATAAAGAACAATTGTCACGCACTAAAACAAACATCTGATGTTTGCCATCTGGGCGGCAGCAATACCTCAACCTGTCAACCTGCTACTAAAACAAACTTCCCTGCTGATCCATACCCAGGTGCTTCCACTCCAGCTCCAGTAATTTTCTCTTGTTGGGTAAACCACCGCCATATCCGACCAGACTGCCGTTTTCGCCTATCACTCTATGACATGGAATAATAATGGCAATGCTGTTTTCGCCGTTGGCTCGGGCCACCGCACGAATTGCTTTTTCATTGCCGAGAAAAATAGATTGTTTTTTGTAAGAGCGGGTATGTCCATAAGGAATATCAAGCAAACCGTTCCAGACAGATTTCTGAAATTCAGTCCCAACAAGGTTTAGCGGAAGATCAAACACCCTTCTTGTACCGGCGAAATATTCGTTGATCTGCATTTCTAATGATGTAAAAAACGGATGGTCGCCTTCTTCAAAAGCTGCGTCCAGACTCCGTTCGATACGCGTCCAGATGCCATCCAACGCTTTTCTGTACGCAAAATCGAAAACGCAAATGCCCGCGTCGTTGCCGGCTACTCGCATTTTTCCAACCGGCGTATCAATATGTTTATACCAAACTTTCATTTTTTGATGACTTGCCAAATTATAAAGCTATGCGGCACATTATTGCGTTGCCACACTAATTAATGTTCCTGCTTTAGTTGTGTAGTTATCGCAGCAGAAACCTCCGCTGCCCGTTCATAAATCATAAAATGCGTACCACCTTTTACCCAATAATCCGGCTTTACTAAATCCGGAGGAATCACTTTGTCAGCATCACCATTAATATGAAATACATGTTCGGGAACAGTTTCATTTTGCCAGCGGGAAAGCGCATTCAGCGCCCATCGTACAAACTTTCCATCAGTATCGTTTAAAATTTGTCCCAATAGCTTTTTCCCGTCTTCGGATGTTACGCCAAACTGTTTGTATACCGGCGAATGAATATGTTTCATCATGCCGATCGGTAAGATATTGGATTGTGCGAGCCATTGCACAAAACCACTGAAAGGCGGAAGCTCGCTACGTCTTTTTACAGAAGAAACAAGAATTGCTTTTGTTACCGGAATTTGTTTCGCAAGCTCAACGGTCAGCATACCACCGAACGATACGCCCATTACAATCGGGTTCGGATCTGGGATAGCCGCAATAATTTTTTGCGCATAACAAGCCATATCGTCATGCATATCGACCGGCGGCCAGGGAACAGGCTTTAGTTCAAAGCCTTCAATTGAAATCTTCTGAAAGATACGCTGATCTGCGCCCAGCCCGCTGATGCAATAAATAGACTTCATGGCTCTGTTACAAAAAGTGTAAACAAAGCTATGTTATAATTAACGGAATTAAAATCAGGCGGTAGCTGCCTGCGCGAAATGTTTCTTAAAGATGTTCATCAGGTCTGAATGAACGATCTTACCGGCTACGTCAATCATATTTTTAAAAGCCAGGGCGTGCGAAATGCCGTGGCCAATAATTACAGGCTCGTTGATACCCAGGATTGGAGTACCGCCATAGATCTCGTAGTCGAAATTATTAAGGAAGGGGTCGGAGATTTTACGCTGCTGCGCAAAGATGTGATAAATAGACTCCGCCATTTTAAGGACTACATTTCCGACAAATCCTTCGCATACCAGCACATCCGATTTGTCGAGGAAAATATCGCGGCCTTCCATATTACCGACGAAGTTCAGTTGTCTGTCTTCTTTCAGCAGCGGATAAGTGGCCTGCGCCAAAATGTTTCCTTTACCCTCCTCTTCCCCGATATTGAGCAAACCTACACGCGGACGTTCAATACCATTTACGTGTTGCATATAAAGCGAGCCCAGTTGTGCAAACTGCACCAGGTGTTCCGCTTTACAATCGGCATTAATCCCAACATCAAGAAGAAGATTATAAGCACCGTCTTCCCGTGGAATTGGCGAAGCGATGGTCGGTCGAAGGATTCCTTCGATGTTTTTTACAGAATACATAGCGCCAACCATCATTGCACCGGTATTACCGGCACTGATAAAGGCGTCTGCTTTTTTCATGGCTAAAAGGCCAAAACCAACGGAAATACTGGAGTCCGGCTTTTCTTTCAGGGCTTTGGTAGGATGCTCATGCATACCTACTACCTGTGTGGCCGGCACCAATGTATAGCGCGACTGGTATGGTTCTAACAATGACAGATAGGGCGCGGCAGCCTCTGGGTTTCCTATGAGCAACAAATGAACCGAAGGGTCAGTCGATTGCTCGAAGAAAAGTTGAACACCTTTTATAGCTTCAGCAGGCGCATAATCGCCACCCATGATGTCAAGCCCTATCTTCATCAATGTTATATCTCTTTTTTGCCGATTTTATTGATTTGATTCACCAGCTTCTGTGGCAGGAGTTTTGTCCATCACAACTTTACCGCGATAGTACAATTTACCTTCTACCCAGTGTGCGCGGTGGCGCAGATGGCTTTCGCCGGTTACAGGGTCAATGCTCCATGTAGCAGCAACAGCCTTATAGTGTGTACGGCGTTTAGCACCGCGTTGTTGTGAGTGTCTACGTTTCGGATTAGGCATCTTACTTAGCTTTTATTTCGATTTACGTTTTTTGTTATCTAATTCTTTCAAGGCATCGAGCCCTTTCCAGATATCATTCTTTTTTGGTTCTTCTGTTTCGTGCTCAGAAAGCTGATTCAGAAGTTTCAGTGCTTCAGGATTGCATCCCGGCGTTCCGTCTGGCTTATCAGGGTGAACGCGCTGCAAAGGTACACTCAACATCACAAATTCATATACCCATTTGCTGATATCGATCACGGTTTCGCTACGCGGCACAAATACTACATCAGCTTCATCATCGATCTCTTCGACATCCTCACCCGCCAGTTTTATGACAAGATCAAATTCGTCCCAAAGTCTTATCTCCACATCATCGCCGCATCTGTCGCAAGGAACGGTTATTTTTCCATCCACATCAAAGTGAAGCAGAAAAAAATTGGTCTTTTTATCAAACTTGAGTGTTACCAGGGCATTGACATCTTTTATCTCAGACTCCAGATCTCCATTTTCCAGCATAAACTTATGATCAACTTCATACTGGTAAATATGCTCGCCGGGCTTTAAGCCTTGCCATGCAATTTCAAACTCCCGGTTATGTTTCATCTCTAAAGTTTATATAATTACTGCGTTTAGCAATTATCAAGTTGTTGTCTTTCATCTGATCAGAAAGACGCTTTTAAAGAACTTCATTCCTATTTCGCTCAAACTTGAAACGGGACGCAAAGGTAGCAATAAATAATTGGATTCACACCATTTTATTTCTCTTTATCAAAAAAGAATACAAAACCTGCAATACCGGCTCACTTAAATCAACCGGGATACGATCGATCTGGTACTGATGGCAACGGTTTTCTATCATTTTTTGATAATTATTCATCTTCAATACATATTGATCTCTAATTTGTTGCGGCTGCAATTTGATCTTCTCCCCGCTTTCCATGTCCACAAATTCATAAGGGCGGTTTTCGAATGCAAAATCAAGCTCTTGCTTGCCGTCAACCACATGAAACAAAATTACTTCATGTTTATTATACCTTAAATGCTGTAACGCAGCAAATAATCCTTCAATATTTGCTGCATCGTCCATCATGTCACTAAACACCACCACCATCGACCGTTTATGCATTTGCTCTGCGATCTGGTGCAACGCTTTGGCCGCATTGGTATGCTTATTCATCGTTTGGTACGATAGCATCTGCTCCAGTTTGCCGGTCAGCATCCGGTAATGGCTCGATGCCGATCTGCAGTCGGACAAATAATGGATATTTTCATCAAACAAAGCCAACGCCGCCGCATCCAGCTGCCTTTTCAACAACTGAATGATACTCGCTGCAGCCAGGCAACTAAACTGAAGCTTATTCGGCTTGTTTTCTTCCTGCGGGAATAGCATCGATGATGATGTATCCACTACCAGGCAACAACGCAGATTTGTTTCTTCTTCATACCGTTTTATAAAGAGCTTGTCGGTACGGCCATACACGCGCCAATCTATGTGCCGCAGCGCATCGCCAGGATTATAAAGCCTGTGTTCTGCAAACTCTACCGAAAAACCATGAAACGGACTTTTGTGCAAGCCAATGATAAATCCTTCCACCACTTGCCGGGCAATAAGTTCCAGATTTTCAATTAGAGGCTGAGGTTGTAGCATGTCATAAAGTTAAACCTTTATTGCAATTGACAATAGACAGCACGCAACTGACAACTGTTCATTTTTACACGAGAAACAAATTGTATCAGACCACCACTTGTCGATTTTTGGGGCAGCCAGCCATACACCTCCGGTCAAACATCGTTGCGACGCATTACGTTCATCGCTAGTACTACTATTAAGTATTGCCCAACACGAACACTATCATATTATTCACTGCCAGCCGGCAATTGAAGTAAGACATCAGCAATCGTTTGACTTTCTAAAAAATTCCTTTTATCTTCAACCGTTCAAAAATAATTCTTAATGAAATTACGCCCTTCGCTTTTGCTGGCTTTAGCTTTTGTATCCTTAGTTGGTATGAGTTCCTGCGTTCGTGAATACACTTGTCAGTGCGGAATTACTTACACTGGCCAGCCAGGGTTGCCAGACAGCAGCACCAAAGAGTACACAGTAAAAGACACGAAGAAAAAGGCGAAAAGTATCTGTGAAGGAAATTCGTTTACGTCCGAGCAGAATGGCATTACAACAACCGAACATTGCTATCTGTACTAAACAACGATTACTTATTTTATCCATATAAACTCATCTACTCCGGCAGATGAGTTTTTTCTTTACCGGAAGCCCGGCTTCTCCTATTTTTGACAGCATATTTTCCTCAACATGAATGATTTTGCCCCGCCTAATAAGGCACGGTTTTACATCAGAAGAAGCATCGGACTGTTGCTACTGCTGGCGTTAGCGGCCACTTTTCTTTTTTCGGCCTACACCAAACTGCTGGCCGTAGAGCCATTTGAATGGGCATTCTGGGACTTGGGCATTCATAACAATATTGCCGTTTCAATCATCGCCCGCCTTTTTATTGGGCTCGAAGCAATGATCGGGCTGTTTTTACTCGGACATATTTATCTAAAACAAGTCACCTACCCCGCTGTACTTGCATTTTTAGGGCTTATGGTCGCCTACCTGCTCATTATTATGGCGCGACAGGGAAACACGGGCAGTTGCGGTTGTTTTGGCGATGTATTGCCGATGAAGCCACTGGCCGCTATTGGCAAAAATTGCATCATGATGGCAATAACAATTGTACTGATGCAGCTTTACCCAATAAAACCTTATAAAAACCAGGAATGGCTGTCTGCCGTTGTTGGCATGGCCGGATTTGTGGCGCCTTTTGTCGCATTGCCGCTGAGTCAGCGCGCAGCGCCCATCGACCTGAATCCTCTTTATACGACTCAGAACGAAATACCACATGTAGAATTGCGTAGTGGCAAACACATCATCGCATTCATGAGTCTTACCTGTCCGCATTGCAAAAAAGCGGCAAAAGAACTGGAACGTATCTATACAAAATACCCTCAGTTGCCGTTATACCTGGTCCTCAACGGACTGGAAAGCGACGAAGCCCCATTTTTTAAAGAAACCAACGCACAGAATATTCCACACAACCGGTTTATCGGCATGGAAGACTTTATCAAAATGGCAGGACGCTACGTGCCGGCTATTTATTGGGTAAACAACGGTATCAAGGAGCGAACCGTCTCGTATATGGACCTCAGCGGTCCGGCAATGGCAAGATGGGCGGAAGCCAGGTAATGTGTTAAATGAGTTAAAGGGTTGATGGGTCGATTTTCAACAAAACAATCACAATAAATAATACCTCGCGCAGGAGTTCTCCTCCTTCAGAGATACCAGAGAAGAATTATATGAATAACGGACCTGATGGAACAATACTATTGCAGCTGGTGGCTATGAAAATGCCCTTTGGAAAATACAAAGGTATTCTTTTGTGCGACCTGCCGGTTCCCTACCTGGAATGGTTTCAGAAAAAAGGGTTCCCGCCGGGGAAGCTCGGCGTTCTATTAGAAACCATGTATGAAATAAAGCTGAATGGTCTCGAAAAATTGCTTGTTCCCTTAAAAAAAGCCTAATAATATAGCGCCCGGTTGTCTTAAACCAGGTAAATCAGTTAGTTTGCACCCTCAAATCGAATAAATGAAAAAAATTCTCTTCCCTGCCTTGTTTGCGATCGGAGCAGCATTTTTAGGAAGTTGTAACAAAACAGAAAATACGACTTGTCCCGTAATTGGCACCACAGCGCCGCAAGCGGAGATCGATTCGCTCACCAGTTACCTGAAGGCGAATAATATTACAGATGCAATACTTGACAGCAGAGGTTTTTACTATACGATTATCGATTCAGGCACCACACCTAAATTAACTGCCTGCAATACGGTAGTGCTGGATTATGTTGGTCAACTTACAGACGCCAATGCCAGCATTTTTGATCAGGAGCACGGTATTACGCTCAACCTCGTAAATACCATCAACGGCTGGCGCGAAGGGATGCCCTATATAGGAATCGGCGGCCGCCTGGTGCTTTATATTCCGCCAACACTTGCTTACGGTGCTACCGCAGTGGGTACGCTTATTCCAGCAAATGCATACCTGGTTTTCCATGTCACTGCGGTACAACTTAAATCTTAGTCTGTAAGCGGCTTTAGATAGAATGTTTATTTTTGCGCCATGATTGATGTACACGAACTGGTAGAAGATTGGGAAGATCCGGAAGAGGAAACCGAAGAGGAAGGTGCGGGGCCCTCTGAGCGCATGCGCATCCAGATCGGGAAGAAACAGGAACCGATCCGTATCGATAAATTCCTGATGAACCACATGGAAGGCGCCACCCGTAACAAGGTGCAACAAATGCTGGACGGGGGTTTTATTACGGTAAATGGCAAAGAAACCAAAGCCAATTATAAAGTGCGCCCTAACGATGAAATCGTCGTTATAGAGACGCGCAGATCTGAAACAGAAGAAGTAATCCCGGAAGAAATGCCATTAAACATCGTCTACGAAGACGACGCATTGATGGTAATCAATAAGCCGGACGGAATGGTGGTGCACCCCGGCTGCGGTAATTATACCGGCACGCTGGTAAACGGCCTTGCGTTTTATTTGCAACATGAAAGTGTTGATCCGGAAGGTCTGCCACGCGTAGGCCTGGTACACCGTATCGATAAAGATACCAGCGGACTGTTGTTGATTGCAAAAACGCCGGAAGCAATGACCCATCTGGCTGCACAATTTAAAAAGCACACGGTACATCGCCGCTATATTGCGCTGGTATGGGGCGACCTCCCCGAAGACGAAGGAACCATACATGTAAATGTAGGCCGCAACCTGCGTTTTCGCAAGATCATGGATACGTTCCCGGACGGCGACCACGGCAAAGATGCCATTACGCACTATAAAGTATTGGAACGTTTCAATTATGTTACACTGATTGAGCTGCGGCTGGAAACAGGCCGCACGCACCAGATCCGTGTGCACATGAAATCGATCGGGCATCCACTGTTTAATGATGCCACCTATGGCGGCGACCATATCGTAAAGGGAACGGTGTTTAACAAGTACAAACAATTTGTGGACAACTGTTTCAAAGTTCTGCCGAGGCACGCACTGCATGCCAAAGAACTAGGCTTTATGCATCCGGTAAAGAACGAATGGATACAGTTTGGCTCGGAATTGCCGGAAGAGATGGCCGAAGTGATCGAAAAATGGCGAACTTATACAAAAGGCATGACCCGCCAGTTAAAAGAAAAACTTGACAATCAATAGTTTAAATTAGCGTTAATTTCATAAAGTAAAAGTTATTAAACGTTAATTTATATGTTAAATACCCCAAAAAATGGAAAGAATGGGTATTTAGTGCTATCTTTGCGGCAGTTATTATTTCATTAAATTAAATACAATGGCTTTATTAACCATTCATCCACAGTTATTGTTTTCTATGCCAAGCGGCGGCGAATGGCTGTGGGTTATTCTCGCTATCATCATCCTTTTTGGTGGCAAGAAAATACCAGAACTGGCACGTGGATTAGGTAAAGGAATTCGTGAGTTTAACGATGCCAAAGATGGTGTTAAACAAGAAATCGAAGCTGGTATGAAGGATAAAGAAAAAGCTCAATAAGCTTTTTCTTTTCTTATAACCTTTTCCTTTCCGGGGTTTTCTTCCGGAAGATTTTATTTTTTTATTTATTCTAAGCTTCCCGTAGGGTTGCATGGTTTCACCGCTCTAAAAACGATAAAACATGCAAATCAAAGGTCTTTTGTTCGCATCATTTTTAACCTTGGCTGCACCTTGTATGGTACAGGCACAAAAAAGTCTTAAAGCGCCGGCTACGACCATAGCTGACAGCATTAAGCAGGCACAAAATAGTTGCAAACCGACTACGGCGCCGATTATTCCGACCACGCCGGCAATATTTAAGCAACAGGATAATAATGCTGTATGCGTAAAGCCCGTACCACTGGCTGGTTCGAAATCCTATTTCGGTTCCATGAATGATTATGTGAATAATTTTGTACTCCAGTACATGAATTCCCATAATAAAACCCTCTCTGTTGTTCAAAACCGCAGTAATGATCATTTTTCCCTGATGGAAAATGTGTTGACGCAGAACAATATTCCTAAAGAACTTAAATACCTCGCAGTTATTGAATCTGCGCTGAACAATAATGCCGTTTCTCCGGCAGGAGCGGTAGGCCCGTGGCAATTGATGGGTTCTACTGCCCGTTTGCTTGGCCTTACCGTAAATGGCCGTCGTGACGATCGTAAAGATTGGTATAAGTCTACCACGGCAGCAGCTAAATATCTCGGACAATTATACGGCCAGTTAAATGACTGGTTGCTCGTAGTTGCTGCATATAATAGCGGCCCTACGCCGGTGCAGCGCGCTATTGATAAAACCGGTAGTCGGAATTTCTGGGATATCAAACAATATTTGCCGCGCGAAACACAAGGTCACGTACTGGCATTTATTGCAACTGCTTCCATTTTTGAACATCTGAGCCAATTTATTGGTCTGAACAGCCTGCCTACCAGCTTTAATTTTTCGGAAACTCCGAACGACGCGGCTAAAGAAGCAAGTCCTGCAGCGCCGGCTAAGCCCGTGTTTACACAGGAGGAACTGAGCAGTATGGCTATTGTCCGGGTGACAGAACCACTGAGCCTGGATTTTATGGCACAAGAACTGTCGATCGATAAAAAAATACTCGCTAAATGGAACCCAGACTACGATGCATTTTTATCTGGTAAGCTCACGGATAAGTCTTATTCGCTGCGGATACCAAAAGATAAACTGGACAAATTCATCGAGAAAAAATCTTATATCGTAGCCCGCTCAAAGAAGATCCTCGAAATACCGGTATTTTAGTTCGAAAAATATTTTGCATTAAGTTTTATTTATCTTACCTTTGCATTCCCAAAAAGAAAAAAAGTTAAATGGCAAATCATAAAGCAACCAAGAAGGACGTACGTCAAAGTGAAAAACGCCGTGATCGCAATCGCTACTACGGTAAAACGACTCGTAATGCCATTCGTAAATTGTTAGCAATTACTGATAAAGCTGCAGCACAACAGGAATTACCTAAAGTAATCTCTATGATCGATAAACTGGCTAAACGTAACGTTATTCACAAGAATAAAGCCAGCAACCTGAAATCAGGTATCGCAAAAAAAATGAACGTTTTAGCATAAAATAATTATGCTTTAATTTATACTTATTTCTTTTCAGAACCTGGTCCAAAAGACCAGGTTTTTGTATTTAAGCCCTAGTCTTCCCCGCCGAAAGTTCCAGTCCCCAAGCAGCCCACTGATTACCGCAATACGTTTTTGATGGATCTCCCAAATCAATCCTCAACTCCGTTCAGAACGACCGGCTACCAAGTCTGTTTGCAGCGCTATGAACGGCTATAGCAAATGCCACTGCGAAACCTGCCTTATCCCATCTTTCCACATCACGGTTATCCAGGTTTTCTTTACCTGAAATTTTCATTAGTTAAAAAAAATCAAAAAACGGTGCGCCTGTTTGCATTTACGAAAACATTCGTAGATTTGATTACGAAAAGATTCGTAGATCATGAACAAGAACATAAAGCCAACAGAAGCGGAATTGGGGATTCTGAATATCCTTTGGGAAAAAGGTCCGTCGACAGTAAGACAAGTGCACGAAACACTGGAAGAAAACAAAGAAAGTGGCTACACTACTACGCTGAAACTGATGCAGATCATGTTTGAAAAAGGCTTACTGAAACGGGATGCCAGCAGCAAAACGCATACTTATGAAGCCCTGGTAACCCGCGCACAAACCCAGGGACAAATGATTCAGCGAATGGTCGACACTATGTTTAAAGGATCGGCGGCGCAACTGGTAATGCAGGCTTTAGGTAATTACAAAGCCGATGAGGATGAACTGACGCAGATACGTGCCTACCTGGACGCCATCGAGCAAGAACAGAAAACAAAAAAAGCATCTTAAATTTTTATCCCATCACTTGAATTTTATTCACCACCGAAAAACAAAATTTTATGCTACCAGGAGCATCCGTTTTTATTCATTCGCTTGGTTGGACTATCGTCCATTCGTTGTGGCAGGGCGCATTGGTAACTGCCTGCCTTGGCGTAATTTTCAAACTAGCGCCAAGACTTTCTTCGCGGATTAAATACCACTTCAGTGTGGCCAGCTTCTTTTTCCTGTTTGGCTGGATAGTGACCACCGGAATTTTGCAATGGCAGCGGCTCAACACAACGCCTGTTGTAGTGACGGAGAAGACCGGCCAGAACGTTGTAAAAACTTATGTAATCAGTAATGCGGGCGCCGAAACATATACCGAACATTTGCTGCGTCCGTTGATGCCGACACTCGAACCCACCTTTTCATGGCTGGTAGCATTGTACTTTTTAGGCCTGGTGATAATGATCCTACGATTGATACGCAGCGTAACCGATACATTTCGTACCAAACGCTTTAACGAGATTCCGGAAAATAAATGGCAACAAGTACTCGAAACACTTAAACAGCGCCTGAGCATTGATTCCGAAGTACTCTTGCGTATCAGCAAGAACATCACTGTACCAGTAGTTATGGGCTTTATCAAACCGCTCATCATTTTACCTGTGGCAGTTTTGAACCAGCTCAGCGAAGACCAGCTTGAGGCTATTCTGCTGCATGAACTGGCACATATCAAACGACAAGACTATCTCGTTAATCTGATTCAGAATATCATTGAAACAGTGCTGTTCTTTAATCCTTTTATCTGGCATATTTCCTCGCACATACGCCGCGAAAGAGAACATTGCTGTGACGATTTCGTTATCTCCTGCACAGAGAATCCCTACACCTACGCCACTGCTTTGGCGGCCCTTGAACAACAGCGCATGCAAGCTCCGGATCTTGCATTGGCTGCGTCAGGCAAAAAGCAATATTTATTTCAACGAATAAAAAGGATCATGGAAATGGAAAAACAACCATTCAGTAACAGTAAAGCCGCCAGCTTAGTACTTATTATTTGTGGTCTCGGGTTAGTTGCACTTTTATTTACGCCTTCTATTGCTCAAAATTCAAAAAACGCAAAAGACAAAGAAAAAGATAAAACAACCGTTTGGATCTCTGACGAACGCCTGCGCTTAAAAGACGCCAATGGCAACGAAAAAGTATACAAAACACTGGAAGAATGGCCGGCTGCCGAAAAGGTAAAGATGGCCAAAGAATACGCCAACAAAGGCATGAACCTATACTTCGGTCCGAAAAACCGCCAGCTAGTGCTCACAGACGACGGCAATGATACCCGTATTGTGGCGGCGGCGCGCCTGCCTGCACCACCGGCACCACCGGCTCCGCCGGCTTCAATTGCACCGCCGGCCCCTGTACCCGCTGCACCAGTACCTGGCATGGCGCCAATGCCTCCGGTACCACCTTATGGAGCTGCACCACCTTTACCACCGCTGCCACCTGTACCCGTTGAAGAAGATGAAAACGATTCAGACTTCAATGTGGAAACAATCGTCAACAACTCATTGCAACAAGTGAACTGGGACAGCATCAGCACCACCATCAACAAAGCAATGACGAGTGTGAACTGGAATGACATCCAGAAAAACATAGACAAAAGTATGAAGGACGCACAGCAGGAAATAAACGATCCTAAAGTGAAAGCCCAGATACGTGCCAGCATCCGTGAAAGCAGGAGAGCCGTGGAAGAAGCGATGCGCAACAGCAGTGCAGAGATGCGCCGCGCTATGGAAGAAAGCAGAAAAGCAATGGACGAAAGCAGAAAAGCGATGTCAGAAAGCAGAAAAGCAATGTCAGAAGCCCGCGAACAGCAAAGACAAGCATCAGCTCAGGCTCGCATTCAATACCAGGCAAGTGCTGATGCGGCAAAGCAAAACCACACCAACTACAACCGTATGCTGAGCGATATGGAGAACCAAAAGCTGATTGACCGCAACGAAAAATATAAGATTGAAAAGAAAGATGGCCATTTATATATTAATGGCGAAGAACAGCCTCAGTCCATCTATAATCAGTACCGCGAATACCTAAACGGCGACGAAATTAAGATTAAAGGAAGCAAAGGCAATCTGAGCATTTCGGTAACGAACAACGACTAAGTTGCCCTGTTGAAAAAATGTAAACTTAAATGCAATAAAAAGCCTTGCCATACAGCAAGGCTTTTTTAATATCTTGCAAGGACGACTCATTGCATTCGAAAATTGTCGATAGTAAATCACCATTACAAGATAACAAGGCATGCATATTATTCTCGAAAACGAAAAGCTCCGGATAAAAATTCATCCACGTGGTGCAGAGCTGCAAAGTATTTATCATAAAGAATACGAACAGGAATACATGTGGAACGGCGATCCTGTGTATTGGGGAAAGCATTCACCTGTTCTTTTTCCGATTGTCGGCCAGTTGAAGGATAATACCTACTATTATCAAGACAAAGCCTATTCCTTGTCCCGACATGGTTTTGCACGCGAAATGATGTTTGAGACATCGCTGATAACGGAAACATCTGTCCGCTTTTCTTTAAAGAGTGATGATACAACCTTGCGCAATTACCCGTTCGATTTCGAACTATGCATTCATTATAAGCTTGAAGGAGATCGCCTGCACACAGGTTACGAAGTGATCAATACCGGCAGCGACATGATGTACTTTTCTATTGGCGCACATCCGGCATTTGCAGTTCCGCTTGAAAAAGGGCGCGATTATAGTGAATATAAAATAGCGTTCAGCGATACGGAAACAGCACCACGCTGGCTGATCAATGATGGGCTTATTTCGCTTTCCGTACCATTCCTGGACGATGAGCAATCTATTAAATTATCAAAAAATTTGTTTGCTAAAGACGCGATCGTGCTGAAGCACCTGCGTTCGAAAACTGTTTCGTTGTGCTCTGATTCCGGCCATAGAGGGCTTACCATGCAGATCGACGGATTTCCTTTCCTGGGTATCTGGGCAGCGCCGGGCGCTCCATTTGTCTGCATAGAACCTTGGTGCGGCATCGCGGATTCCCAGTTTCACAACCAACAGCTCACCGAGAAAGAGGGAATCATTTCACTGAATGCCGGGGCTAGCTGGCTGCACGGATGGGATGTGGCTCTTTGGTGAATCGCCAATGTTCTGAAAGAGGAAAGATCAAACAAAATCTGTCTGGGATTACCTTCGCCCGGACTGAAATGAGTTATTGCCCGGGTATTTTGCTGCCTGTTATAGACTCAAACAGTTTTGAATTACACCAGATCTATTTCGAACAACAATATTTTTTCATCATTTTTAAGACCGTAAAGTTTGCGCGCATGTACCTGAAAAGAGCTGAACATTTCCATCAATTGCTCTGCCAGACGCAGATCTCGCTCTTCGGTATATAATTCCTCTTTATCGTCCTCATCCTGCAAACTATCCCGGTAAGTTTTGTAGGCTTCATTTTGTTCGAGCGCTCTATCTATATTCGCATACATTTCGCTGATAAGCGGCGACGCATCGCCCAGACCGAAATCAAACAATAACTCTAAAAGCGTTTCTTCGTCTTTAAAAACCTGGTTTTTTATAAACATCCGATGTGGTTTGCTTTCGCAAAGTTACTGCATCTTTGTGCCGGTGAAACATTTTGGCGTAAATTGTTTGACCAGTCTAATTTTTTTACACGGGCCCGATAAAACATTAGACTTTTTTATTTAACTTAACAATAAATGGTATCACATGAACACTGCAGTTCCCGAGAACAAACAACAGATCATTATCAACGTACTTTCTAACGCAAAATTGTCTACCGACGACGAGATCATTTTTTACTTGCAGAGCAAAACCAAAATCCACAAAGATCTGATTACGCAGATCGTCGTAAACGAACGCCCTATGTTTTTAGAGAACGACCAGCATAAAATAGATTTTAGCAAGTACTTCTAGGCACGACGATCAGACAAGGCGGCTACAAGATATTTTCAAAAAAAAGATTACCATTTCTGATTTGCTTTTCACTATCAGTAAATCTTTCGGAATGAAAAAAATATTTCTGTTTTTGCGTTGCATTATACCGGGCTTATTATTGGCCCAGTCGTTCAATGCATTTTCCCAACACAAGGGAGACACCATTGCCGTTTATTTTGCTTTTAATAAAAGTATCGTAAACGATGCAACGCAAAGCTACCTTGATTCCCTGTTGTACAACGAAATTCTCACACCCGACAAAGATGTTAAGATCATTGGCTATGCCGATTATGTAGGAACCAATGTTTACAACGACACCCTCTCGCAAAAAAGAGCAATAGCGGTCCAAGACTATCTCTACACCATGGGCTTTAAGCCAGACAATATTCACCTTTGCATTGGCAAGGGCAAAATAGAACGGGAAGGAATGAGAAGCGCTGACGGCTACGCCCCGGACCGGAAAGTAGATATTGTACTCACACATGCCGAAAAAAAGATAAAACCTAAACCGGCGCCACCGGCCAGGAAGCAGGAAGAAGCACCGGCGGCAGCCAGCATAGACCAATCAGTAAAACAACCCAAACTGAGGAAAAAAGTAGTGCCTCCGGCGATTGTCCTCACCAACCTCGAAGAGATCACACAATTGAAGCCGGACGAAACAGTGGTACTCAATAAAATTTATTTTCCTGCGGGCCGGCATTATGCCACTGAGGGTTCTCAAATGCAGATGGACCAGCTATATGATGTGCTGAATGCACATCCGTCGCTCAGGGTACGCATTGAAGGACATGTCTGTTGCGTGTACTGGTACACCGATGCTTACGATGAAGACACGCAGAGCTACAATCTTTCGGTAAACCGCGCCCGTTATGTTTACGGTTACCTGCTGCGCCGCGGTATCGACCCCGACCGGCTTGATTTTATCGGATTCGGCCGCACACGTCCGGTAATACAAGAAGAACGGACGGAAGAAGAGGCCCAGCTAAACCGGAGAGTGGAGATCAGGGTGCTATCTAAGTAATGTGCCCTGCGTTGATAATGGCGCAGTGACAATAAACGATTATTAATGTTCTTTTATAAAAAGAAATATAGCCGTGACTAAAGCCGGTGTTATGAATTGTCAGCAGTTAACTGCCTTTTCTTGTAAGTCAGCGAATAAATAATAATTCCCACCGCGGCAAGAGTTGCACAACCGATGCAGACCGCCGGCCAGCCAGCCATTTTCCACAACCAAAGGCCAAAAGCAGAGCCAGATGCTGTCCCGATAAAGCTTATAGTCATAAATACTGTGTTGAGGCGGTTGCGCGCCTCCGGAATCAGCGCATACACGCGGGTCTGGTTGGAAACATGTACTCCCTGCAAACCAAAATCGAGCAGAATAATGCCGAGGATAATCCCGGCAACGGAGCCGCCACCCCAATACAGCACGAAGAAACTCAGCAATAAAACGATGAGGCCAAACCCAATGGCAACACGCGGACTTTTCTTGTCCCCCATTCTACCGATAATTGGCGCTGCCAATGCACCGGCGGCTCCGGCCAACCCAAATAAACCGATAGTGCCGCTGTCGAAATGAAATGGCCCGCCACCCAACAGTAATACCATAGTGGTCCAGAAAGCGCCGAACGTGGCGAACGAAAGCGCGTTGATAGCAGAAGCCTCGCGTAATACCGGCTGTTCTTTGATTAAGGTAAACAATGAACCCATCAGTTTACCATAACTACCGGAAAATTTCGGTTCGTTTTTTGGGAATCGAAGCAGCATCAATACAAACAAGCCCGCGCAAATAATAGCGGCAATCCAAAACATCGACGTCCAGCCCCAAAGTTTACCAATGAAACCACTAATGGTCCGCGACAGTAAAATGCCCAGTAAAAGTCCGCTCATAATGGTTCCGATGGTCTTGCCTCTTTGCGCAGGATTCGCCAGGTGCGCGGCCAATGGCAAAATCAACTGCGGTACTACCGAGCTGAAGCCTATTAGAAAACACGCTATCTCCAGGACAAAAAATGTGGGGGCTTTGGCTGCGATGATCAGCGAAAGAATAGCCAATACCGTTGTGCCGAGAATTTGTTTTTTACGCTCCAAACGGTCGCCCAACGGCACCAGGAAAAGTAATCCTGCCGCATAGCCGGCTTGTGTAATATAGGTGATACGCCCGGCAACGCTTTCTTCTATACTAAAATGTTTCGCAATCAGAATGATCAATGGCTGGCAATAATAAATATTGGCAACGATCAGCCCCGTGCAAAGCGCCATAACGGCTACGTCCGATTTTTTTAACGACATGGTGGGCAAAAGTATAGCAATTTGCGAAGGTGGAACTTCGTTAACTTGTATAGGCATATAGGTTTTAATTGTCCCGGCCCGCCTTGCCTGCAGACCATTCCCCATTCATAACTGATAACCAAGAATCCTAACTTATAACATCTAACGTAGAAGCCTTAATTTTGCGGAATGGCGAAAGAGCATAATAGTTGTCAGAGCTGCGGTATTCCTTTTGACAAAGATCCGAATGGCGGTGGTACCAATGCCGATGGCTCCAAGAGTACCATGTATTGCAGCTACTGCTATAAAGATGGTAAATTTGTACAACCCGACTGGACCGCAGAAGATATGCAGGCGTATGCAGCAAAAAAACTGGAACAATATGGCATTCCTGGTTTTATGGCGAAACTGCTGACCAAAGGAATTCCTAAGCTGGAACGCTGGAGACAATCATAATTTCTTAACCGGTCGATTGGTAATATATATTTTTTGACGGCACGAAGTTTTCATAGTTTTATATAAATAAAAATAACTGGCTATGTCTACGAATAAAGATAAGAGCGACGACAAAAAATATCCTGGTTATCCGCACTATCCTGCGAAAGACGATCTGACCCAACCAGACAATAATAACGGACGCATAGAAAATAAACAACCACTTCGCGAGCCAACCGATAACCTGGAAGAAGACCCCGACACAGATATTGTAATGGGTACGGACGCCGACGTTACAGATGAAGATTTGCGCATGCTGGACCGTGCCGACCAGGGCATGGCTTACGGTGACGACAAAAACCTGATCGATGCATCGCTGGACGATGAAGATGAAGACGGCGACCCGCTGAATGAAGAAGGATTCGGCGAGGAATTGTCGGGCGCTGACATGGATGTACCCGGCAGTGAAGCGGATGATGCCGATGAAATGATAGGCGAAGAAGATGAAGAAAATAATTATTACAGCCTGGGAGGTGATCGCGAAGACGAACGCGAAAATGAAGACAATTATTAATGTTTCATTTCCGTTGGCGTTGCTTTCAGCGTTGCGTCCCAGCTTTTAAATTCCACACACATGAAAATACTATTCCCCGCAGTTTGTATGCTTTTCATGATGGCATGCACCGATAGTCAACATCAGGAAACGGTGTCAACACAGTCTGTAAACGAGCAGACGGAATCGATGCCGGCGTCGAGAATAGTCGCAGATAGTGTGGCCATAACGGCACCGGAACAAAAAATAATGGCAGATTCTGTAGCAGCTACAGCGCCTGCAACTAAGGCAAGCACCGCTGCACCAAGCAGACCATCAGAAACAGCGACGATGAAAAAATAATAGCCAACCAGGTAAAAAAAGAGATAAGCCATCAAGGATTATCTCTTTTTTTATTTGGACAGAATGATTAAAATAACGCTGGCTAAATACCGGTGTCTAAAGTAATGTTCAACTTTTGGAACACATTCTTGACGATACGATCGCAGCGAATAAGGTGAAACGGATAGATTGCGTCTGTTTTATAGAAGGCGCTGACCTTATCTTTCAGCATGCTCTTGGCCCGGTTCAGCCGTACTTTTACGTTGATACGCCCAATACCCATTACTGCAGCCGCTTCCTTTACCGAAAGGTCTTCCATTTCCCGAAGCACAAATACGAGCCGGTATTTTTCCGGCAATTCGCTTAAAGCATGTTCCAATGCCTTACCTAGCTCTTTGTTCAGCAAATGATCATCCGGTATAGGCACATGATCCCTGATTTGCATATCGTGTTCCTCCTTATAAATTGCCTGTCCTTGAAATTTCTTTTTCCAGGCCAGGCATTCGTTAATATGTATGCGTATCATCCAGGTGCTGAACGAAGACCGGCGCTCAAATTTTCCAAGATTTTGGTACACTTTGATGAAAGTGGTCTGCATCGCGTCTTCCACATCCATTTCCTGGCCCAGAATGGCCATCCCGATTTTAAATAAACGCGGATTGTAGCGCCTGATAATTACTTCGAACAACCTGGACGAACCTTTCTGAATTTCTTCGATCAATTCGACATCCGACATCTGGTCGGTGCGCAACATAATTTCGCTCATGATGTAAGTATTGGATAATTGAAAATAGAAAACGTTACAAAAAAATAAGTCGATTTTTTTGTAACCTTTTTAAACATACTGCATCTACTGCGTAGGCGCGAGTGCTGTTTTTTTGAAATTTCAATAAGCAGCTTCAAGTGCAATTTATTGGAAACCTACTCATTATGACTGTCATCACAAAAGATCAGATCGAGCACTATTTGCTTCAGGGCAACCATCGGGATGCTATTGCATTGTTGTACAAAAACTATTCTGCAATGCTGTATGGTTATATCTTAAAGTTTGTCGCCAACGAATACCATGCACAGCAGATACTCGTAAATCTGTTCACTTCGCTTCCATCCATGCTATCGCAGGAAGTTGGCGCTTTCAATAGTGTTTATTGCTGGCTGCAGTTGAAAGCACGCCATTTTATCTTCACGTTTCCCGAACTGAAGGACAAAGCCGCAACGATGATGGGCAGTTTTGATTTCCTTGAAAACATGCCGGAACGCGACCAGGTTATTTTTCTGCGCATATACCTGCAAGGCCGCTCCCGCGATGAGGTTGCCCGGGAATTGAATGTATCGGAAGATGCAGTTACCCGCTCCCTATATCAATCGGTAAAAATCCTTCGTAACGGTTATTCGCAAAGGGCTTAAATCTGCAATTTGAGCATGCCTTTAGCACTGCGGCAGATTTTATGTGCACCCTATTTGCGCTTCGCTCATATTCATCGTAAAACGCAGATCATCTATGCGAACCATTTTTCGTTTTCATACTTTACGCTTGTTCGTGAAAAAACACTCATTAAACACCCGTTAATCAGTCGAATTGGGCTCGCCCGGCCGGGTAAAGCACCTATTTTTTCCGGCTTTTTTCTTCTTTTCCCATTTTTCCCTTCCTTTCTGCCTTCCGGTTAACATTGCGGTTAACATATTCACTTTCTTTTCATTAACCTCTTTCGATACGCCCCGTCCGGCGTCCTCAAATCCGC